>Ga0307929_1001405_pt1 | contig 18305 bp, 14 predicted proteins | sample AceLakmetage1330_FD_203160 | JGI IMG/M metagenome (GOLD analysis project Ga0307929, IMG submission 203160) | Saline water microbial communities from Ace Lake, Antarctica - #1330 | ecosystem: Environmental > Aquatic > Non-marine Saline and Alkaline > Saline | place: Antarctica: Ace Lake...
TAAAGGAGGTGTGCTTTTTCATGGATTCATTCTGTTTGATCCCCAGTTTTTCCAATGTTTCAGCGGTCAGGGCCATGGATTCTCTATGAGTCATGGGGGATGCTCCGGGGATTCTCCTGAGGGGGACAGATTTGAAATTTGTCCCCTCGCAGAGGGTGGATTCCCGGGACAGCCCGGTTAGAGGGGAGGGAATCATTTTTAAGCCTTCCCCAAGTTTTGTACAAAGGTTTCCCCCAGACGATACACATCTCCTGCCCCCAGGGTGAGAACCAGATCATTGGGTTTCACGGTGTCCACGAGCATGGCAAGACATGGGTCAACGCCGTCCACGTAATGGACCTTTTTATGGCCGTGGGCCTTAATGCCCTGGCACAGGGTTTGGGAGCTGACCCCTTTTATGGGTGTTTCACTGGCCGCATAGATGGGCAGGACGATTAAGATATCAGACTGGTAAAAGGCCCGGGTAAATGCATCAAACAGGGCCTGGGTCCTGGAATATCGGTGGGGTTGAAAAATCACCACCACCCGTTTGCCTGGCCGGCTTTCCCGGATGGCTTTGAGGGTGGCTTTGATCTCCGTGGGATGGTGGCCATAATCGTCCATCACCAGAATACCCTTTGTATCTCCCTTGATTTCCAGACGTCTCTTGACCCCGTCAATGTCTTCCAAAGCTCTTTTTATGGTGGAAAATGAGATATTCAGCTCCAAAGAAATGGCAATGGCTGCCAGGGCATTGGAGATATTGTGTCTGCCGGAAAGATTCAGCCGGATGCGGCCAAGGGCTGTGCCATGGTGAACCACCATAAACAGGGATTTTATACCTTCAAACTCAATGTCCTGGGCTCTGAGGTCGGCTTGGGCTGTCAGGCCGAAGGTGGTATATCTCACCCGGATGTCTGGCAAGATGTCCTGGATGTGCTCGTTGTCCAGACAGACAACGGCCAGCCCGTAAAAGGGCACTGAATTGATGAATTGTTTAAATTTTGATTTGATATCTTCAATGCCGGTATAATAGTCCAGATGTTCAAGGTCAATGTTGGTGACAGCCGCAATGGCCGGGGTGTATTTAAGGAATGACCCATCACTCTCATCTGCCTCGGCAACAATGTAGTCCCCTTGGCCCTGCAGGGCATTGGTGTTGAGATGTTTTAACAGCCCCCCAATCACCACTGTGGGGTCGAGACCTGCCCGGTCCAGAATATGGGCCACCATGGAGGTGGTGGAGGTTTTGCCATGAGCCCCAGAGATGGCAATGGCATATTTGATGCGCATGAGTTCTGCCAGCATTTCAGCCCGGGGAATGATGGGGATTCCCTGTTCCCGGGCCGCTGTTACTTCGGGGTTATCCTGGGAAATGGCAGTGGAGGTCACAATGACACTGGCCTCCTTGATTTGATCCGGGTGGTGTCCGTTGTGGATGGTGGCCCCCAGTTCCTGTAAACGGTGGGTAATGTCAGAGGTATTCAGGTCGGACCCGGACACCCGGTACCCAAGACCCAGGAGAAGCTCTGCAATGGCGCTCATGCCGATACCGCCAATGCCCACAAAATGAATATGATAGTTTTTCTGGTACATGAATCTTACCTGTTCTTTGAAATAAGGTGGATAATTTCCCGGGCCACGGTGTCCCGGGCAAGGGGCATACCAACGTTTTTTGCTTTTCCAGCCATTTTTTTCAGTTTTTCCGGATTTTTTTTCAGTTGTTCAATGCACTCTCCAAGTACTTTTCCATTGAGTTCATGGTCCAGGATCATCATTGCAGCGCCTTGCCGGGCCAGGGCCAGGGCATTGTAACGCTGGTGATCATCTGCGGCATGGGGGTAGGGCACCAGAATGGCAGGCTTGCCAATGGCGGTGATTTCTGACAAGGTTCCAGCCCCGGCCCTACAGATGATGAGATCCGCCCTTTTCTGATGTTCTGGCATATCATGGAAAAACGCCCGGGCCGTTGCGTTGAGATGCATCTTTTGGTACCGATTGGTCACCCACTCCTGGTCACACCTGCCGGTTTGGTGAATAACAGTGTACGCGGATGGGTTGCCGAGCATTTCCATGGCCGACACAACCGCTTTGTTAATACTGGTGGCGCCCTGACTTCCTCCGGTGATAAGAAGGGTAAATTGCTTTTTGGCAAAAGGGGTTTCCTTTATTTCTTGGGGCTGGGGGGCTTCCAGAGGATGACCTGCCCTTCGGATGGGGTTGCCCGTGTGGATGGTATCAGCCCCGGGGGTGAATCCCTTTGTCTCTTTAAAAGAGATGAAAATTTTATGAACAATTAGTGACAATATGCGGTTGGTGATGCCCGGGATGGCATTTTGTTCTTGGATGGCCGTTATTTTTCCCAGAAGCCTGGCAGCCATGAGTACCGGACCCGATGAGTACCCCCCCACCCCCAATACCAAGTCCGGTTTAAAGGAGGCAATGATTCGGGTTGCCTGGACGATGGAGAAAGGAATCCGGGCCATGGCAGAGAGTTTCTCCCAAAGCCCTTTCCCTTTAATCCCCCTGGAGGAGATTGCCACATGGTTAAAACCATAGTTAGCAAGGGTCTGCGTCTCAAAGGGGGTGTTCGTGCCCACAAAGAGAATTTGAACCGTGCTTAAGCGGTCTTTAAGGCCCTGGGCCGTGGCAATCCCCGGAAAAAGATGGCCCCCGGTTTTACCACCGGCAATGATGATTTTAAAATGTCTATACAATGGCTTTCCTTTTAAGTGGCAAGGGTGATACGGCATCTTGTTTGTCTGGCGGTGGCGGTTGTTCCTGTGGTTTCCCGGTGGCGGTTCTGCCAATGTTCATAAGAATACCCATGGCGGTCATGCTCACCACAAGGGAAGTGCCGCCATAGCTGATAAAGGGCAGAGGCAGACCCTTGGTGGGGAGCACACCCAATGTGACTCCGGTGTTGATCACCACCTGAAGCCCCAGGAAAATGGTAATCCCCACTGCCAGGAAACTACCAAAAAGGGTATCTGCCGACCGGGCAATGACAGCCCCCCGTCTTAAAATCAGGGTGTAGAGCACGAGGGTGGTCAACACCCCCATAAGGCCCAATTCTTCTCCGATGACGGAAAAAATAAAGTCAGTGTGGGGCTTGGGCAGGTAGTGGGCTGTCTGGAAGCCCAAGCCCAGGCCCTTGCCAAAAAGTCCACCGGATCCAAAGGCCTTGAGGGAATGGGTCAGTTGGTAACCGGCGTTTAGAGGGTCTTGCCAGGGGTCCATAAAGAACCGTACCCGTTCCCACCGATAGGGCTCATTGTATACAAGAAAATAGAAAAGAGGGACCCCAAGGGGGATAATGCTTAAAAGTGTAAGTATGGGCACTCCGGCAATGAACATCATGGTCCATGTGATAAAACCGATGATGAGGATGGACCCCAGGTCTTTTTGAAATATCAAAAGAACCGTTAAGGTTGCCAGGACCAGGGTATGGGGCAAAAAACCGATAAAAAATGAGCGGATTTGATCCTGCTTTGTGGAAAGGGAATAGGCCAGATAGAACACCAGACTCAGTTTGAGCAGTTCTGATGGCTGAAAGGTGATTCCCTTTATCGTGATCCAGCGATAGGCACCACCGGCATCTGCACCCAGGGGCGTCAACACCCCCCCCATGAGCACCAGGGTCAGCAGCAGAATGGGATAGGCAAGTTTTCGTAAGTATTGGTGGGGAAAGCAGGACCCCAAGTACATGGTCACAAGCCCCAGAGAAAAAAAGATGGCCTGACGTTGGGCATAGTACACCGACGTGCCGTGTTTGACCACACTGATGTCGGCGCTGGCACTGTAAACCATGGCAATACCAAGGCCTGTGATGATCACAACAGGGATCAAAATGGCAGGTTCCTGGGAAAACGGTGCATAGATGTGGTCTTTTTTTGTCATGGCATTTTCAGTTGTTTGATCTGATGTTTGAAATCATCTCCACGATGCCCATAGCTTGAATACATATCAAAACTTGCACAAGCCGGAGAGAGCATCACCGTATCCCCTTTTTGGGCCAGGGTACGGGCCAGGGCCACGGCGGAGGCCATGGTGGTTACCGTGGTGATGTCACAGGATTCCTCCAGGGCTATTTTAATATTGTTTGAGGCTTCACCCATGAGAATCAGGTGTTTCACCCGGGATGTGATGGGGGCTTGTAAGGGCGAAAAATCGGTGTTTTTTTCTTTGCCCCCCATGATGAGGATGAGGTTGTTAAAGCAGGTGACTGCTTTGATCACGGCGTCGGGATTGGTGGCCTTGGAGTCGTTGTAATAGGGAATCCCGTCCACAGTCCCTGAAAACTCCATGCGGTGTGCCAACCCGGGGAATTGATACACTGTCTGTTCAATGGCTGCCATGGGGGTTCCCATGTTCAGGGCAGCCAAAGCGGATGCGGCAATGTTTTCCAGATTGTGTTCTCCCTTGGGTCGAATGTTTGAAAGGGTCAGTTCCCCGGTGATTTTTTTTCCCTGTCTGTAAAAGCAGATGCTCTCTTTCTGGATGTGGGCACCGTTGTCCGGGGGCATTTCATGGGCCAGGCGGATAAAAAAGCGCTTTGCCTTAAGAGTTTCAATCTCTTTTTTAAAAGGGGACAGGCTGCTTCCCAGTATGGCCACGTCGTTTTTGTCCTGGTGGGCAAAAATACGCCATTTGGACGCGGCATAGGCTGCCGGGCTATTGTAGCGATCCATGTGATCCGGCGTGATGTTCAAAAGAATGGCCACATGGGGTTTAAATGCCATGGCCGTGTCCAACTGAAAACTGCTTACCTCGGCCACCACCACCTTTGCCTGTTGCTCCCCTTCAAAGTAGTGGGCCAGGGGGACCCCGATATTGCCACCGGTGAACACAGGGGCATGGCTGCATTTAAGCAAAAGATCGATCAGGGTTGTCACCGTGGTTTTGCCATTAGTGCCTGTCACGGCCACCATGGGTACGTTAATGTGTTCGGCTGCCACATCCAGTTCGCCCCTTATGGGAATTTTTTTCTGGGACGCTCTTTTAAGATGGGGCATGTCAAGGGGGATTCCCGGGCTTGCAATGATCATCTGTGCCCGGTCAAAGGTGTCGTCATTGTGATATCCAATTTCTGTGATGATGCCAAGTCTTTCAAGTTCTCGGCCTTTTTCCATGAGTCCTGCATCGCTGTCCGTGATCACCACGTTGTTTCCCCTTTTTTTCAAAAAACGGGCTATGGCAATGCCTGATCTTCCCAGACCGACGATCAGGATATATGGAGAAGTAATGTGTGTCATGGACAGTTCCTATCGTATTTTGTAAATATTCGGGTTGGTAATATAAATGTTTGGCAAGCACCCCATATTCACCCATTTGGGACTGCGTAGCATACTAATGCTATGTGAGCAGGCCAAAATGGGTGAATATGAGGTGTTGGCCGATTAATAATGTAAATGTTTGGCAAGTGCCCCATATTAACCCATTTGGGACTGCGTAGCATACTAATGCTATGTGAGCAGGCCAAGATGGGTGAATATGAGGTGCTTGCCGAATATTTACCGTATTTTGAGACTGCTTAATGAAACAAGCGCCAGGGTGATGGAAATGATCCAGAATCGGACAATCACCTTGGATTCTGGCCATCCCTTTAATTCAAAATGGTGGTGCAGGGGGGCCATTCGGAACACCCGTTTGCCTTTGCTCATCTTGAAATAGCCCACCTGTATGATCACCGACAGGGCTTCAATGACAAACAATCCCCCCACCAGTAAGAGGAGAATTTCCTGTTTGGTCATCACGGCAATGGTCCCCAGAATGGCCCCCAATGGAATGGAACCTGAATCCCCCATGAAAACCTGGGCCGGATGGGCATTGAACCACAAAAAACCAAGACCTGCCCCGGCAAGAATCCCGCACACAATGGACAGTTCTCCACAGGAGGCAATGGACTGCACCTGGAGGTACTGGGCAATTTTTACATGTCCTGCCACATAGGCCAGGAGCATGTAAGTCACCGCCGCAATGATGATGGGGCCAATGGCCAGACCGTCCAGTCCGTCGGTGAGATTTACGGCATTGGAGGTACCCACAATGATCAAGGTGGCAAAGGGAATATACCAGATGCCAAGGTCCGGAGACAACCCCTTGAAAAAGGGAATGGTCATTTCACTGCTGAAGTCGGGGCAGTGGTATATCAGCCAGGAAATCCCCAGACCTGCCAGCACCTGTAATATAAATTTTCCCCGGGCCGTGAAGCCCATGTTTCGTTTTTTTACCTGCATGAGATAGTCATCAATGAACCCGATTAAGCCAAACAGCACAAGGCTCAGTATGGAGATGGAGATGTAGTGGTTGGACAATCTGGCCCACAACAGGGTGGATATCCCAATGGAAAAAAGAATGAGCAGCCCCCCCATGGTGGGGGTCCCCTCCTTTTCCAGGTGGGTCTTAGGGCCGTCCTTTTGAATGATCTGTCCAATCTGTAGCCGGGAGAGCCGCTTGATGGCCCAGGGGCCCAACAAAAAACAAAGGGTGAAGGCGGTGAGCCCCCCATAAATGGTCCTGAAGGTGATGTACCTGAATATATTAAAAAAAGAAATATCCGTATGGAGTGGATATAAAAGTTCGTAGAGCATGATTAATCTCTTTCTCCCAGGTGATGTTGCAATGCCGTTACAATATGTTCCATGTGCATTCCCCGGGACCCTTTCACAAGGACCCACATCCTGGGTGTTATTGTTTTTGTGATTTCATTGACCAGATCGCTGTGACTTCCAATGCGGATCTTTTCCCTGGAAAATCCCCTGGTCAGCGCCCCTTCCATGACATGGGATGCCATATCACCGTGGATAAACAGATGGGAAATCCCGGACATGGCGGCTTTCTCACCCACCTCTTGGTGCAGTATCGGGGCATTTTCTCCCAATTCCAACATATCCCCCAGCACAGCAATGGTGGGAGTGTGGCAGGACTGTTGTTTTAACATATCAAGTGCGGCTGCCATGGAACCGGGGTTGGCATTGTAGGTATCGTTGATCAGTTTGATATCCCGGCCTGGCTCCAGGATTTCCATGCGGCCTTTTACCGGCCTGAAATCACCCAGTCCCTGGCAAATGTCAGACAGGCTAAAACCTGCCTCCAGGGCTGCGGCGGCTGCTGCCAGCGCATTTTCCACCATGGCCGGTGCCGGGGTGGAAAGGGTGATTTTTATGGTATCTGAACCTTCCTTTCCAGAGGAGACCAGGGTGAAGTTGAGCCTGTCCCCTTGCATGGAGATCCTGTCAGCCCTGACCGGTGTTTTTTTTGTGGTGCTGAAAAAACAGCAGTTGATGCCCAGCGTTCTAACGACATCTTCCATGATGTGGCATCGTTTATCATCTTTATTAAGAATGGCCAGTCCCCTGTCTTTGATGCAGGGAAGTAGCTCTGACTTTGCCCGGGCCACGTCCTCCACAGACCCCAGACCTTCCAGGTGGGCCTGGAAGGTATTGGTGATAATACCCATGTCCGGTTGGGCGATTTTCCCCAGCCGGGTGAGTTCTCCGGCATGATTCATGCCCATCTCCACCACGGCCCATTGGTGGTCCTGGGACAGCCTGAGCAGGGTCAGGGGCAGGCCGATTTCATTGTTAAAATTTTCCTGGGTGGAGAGCACCTTGTATTTTTGTTTAAAAATGGAGGTAATCATCTCCCGGGTGGAGGTCTTTCCGCAGGATCCGGTGATACCGATCACCTTTACATTGGCCCGGCTCCGCTGGAAGGCCGCAAGTTTTCCCAGGGCGACAAGGGTATTGTCCACACAGAAAAGGATGACATTCTGGCTGTTGAGGCTTGCTCTTTCAGCCGAAGAAAGTCCCTGTAAAAAAGATTTTTCCACCACAACCCCCTTGACCCCCTTGTCCATGAGAGGTATGACAAAACGGTGTCCGTCAAAGGTTTCCCCTTTAAGTGCCACAAACAGATCTTCCGGGGCCATGGTTCTTGAATCCGTGGCAATGCCGGGAAACACACAGGAATGGCACTGGGGTATCTCTGCTGTTTCAAGTGCTTCAATTATCTGGTCTGTGTGCCAGGGAATGGGGGGACAGGCGGTCATGAATTTTTTCCTTTATCCCAGTTGGCCTGTTCAATAGCCTGTTTTAGCACCTGACGGTCATCAAAATCAATGGTTCCGGTGGCCGTTACCTGGTAGGTTTCATGCCCCTTGCCCGCAGCAACGATAATGTCCCCGGGGGAGGAGAGGGCAACTGCGGCATCAAGAGCCTTTTTTCGATCCGGCTCCACCAGAATGGGGCTGGGTGACTGGTTTAAATCCATCTGGGAAAGCCATGTTACCCCCTGGTTGGATTCCGGGGTCGGTGTCATCCCGGCCAGGATATCCTGGATGATGGCTTCGGGGGGTTCTGTGCGGGGATTGTCCGAGGTGACCATGGCAATGTCAGAATAGGTGGCTGCAATTTGTCCCATGAGGGGGCGTTTGGATTTGTCCCTGTCACCTCCGCATCCAAATACGGTGATGAGCCGGGCCGGTGCCCGCAGTTTAAGGGTCTTTAATATGGACTCCAGGGCATCCGGGGTGTGGGCATAGTCCACAAAAATGAATCGATTCCCCCGATTGTGGACCCGTTCCAGACGGCCCGGAACCCCTTTGCACGCTTCAATGCCCTGGCAGATTATGTCAGGGGCAATGCCCAGGGTATGGGCTGCTCCTGCAGCGGATAGGATATTTTCCAGGTTAAATGCCCCGGTGAGGCTGGATGTAAATTTTGTTTTAATGCCATAAATGTCCAGGGTCCCCTTGATGCCTGAAATATCCTCGGTGACGTCCAAGGTACGAACCCCTGCGGTGTCATGAATACCGGTGGTGATGGGGGGAACGGACAGGGTTGTGGCAAGTTTGGCACCCCTTGTATCATCAATGTTGATGACGGCCTTGCCGTTTTTATTTCCCCGGGCCAACTGTCGGGTGTAGAGTTTCTTCTTGCATGCCCAGTATGCGGACATGGTTTTATGGTAATCCAGATGGTCCTGGGTGAGATTGGTGAAAATGGCTGTGTCAAAAAAGCAGTCCCGAACCCGGTGAAGATCCAGCCCATGGGAAGAGACCTCCATGACCACATGGGTGACCCCTGCCTTGACCATGGTGGCAAGCATTCGTTGAAGATCCATGGATTCCGGTGTGGTCACCGGGGTGTCTGCCACCTTGTCCTGGTATCGCCAGTTGATGGTGCCAATGACACCGGTTTCAAATCCCGCAGCCTTTAAAATATGTTCCACAATCCATGCCGTGGTGGTCTTGCCATTGGTGCCGGAAATACCCACCAGAATCAGTTTTTTGGAGGGATCACCATAAAAACGTGCACTGATGGCGGACATGGCCCTTCGGGTGTTTTTCACGGCAATGGTGCGCACCGCCGTTTTTATGTGGTGGTCCACCACAACGGCCACTGCGCCGTTTTCAATGGCCTGGTCAATGTAGTCATGGCCGTCTGCTTTCAGGCCTTTAATGGCAATGAAAAGTCCACCAGGGGTCAGATCCTGGGCCCGGTAGTGTATGGATAGAATGTCAGGATCATTGCCCGGCTCCCGGTGGGATTCAAGGCTTCTCTCCCATAGAGGGGTACAGGTTTTAGTCAGGTAAGAAAGTCTCACAGTTTATGCTCCGCTGGCCCTGTGGGCCATGGGTTGTCCCTGGCTCATGTCAGGGGGAATGTTCAGGTAGTTAAAGGTTTTTCGTAAAATGGTTTTAACGGCCGGGGCTGCCACGGTTCCGCCATAGTGACTCTTTTGGGGCTCATCCACAATGACAAGGGCCATAAGTTCGGGATTTTTTTGGGGGGCAAATCCCACAAAAAGGGCCGTATATGCGGTGTCTGAATATCCCTTTGTATGGGGTTTTGCCTTTTGGGCCGTGCCGGTTTTACCGCACACGTCATAGCCGGGAAGGTGGGCCCGGGTCCCCGTCCCCCCTTTTTTTACCACAGAAGCCATCATCTGGGTGACGGCCAAGGCCGTTTTTTCCGAAACGGCCCGGCCCACCACTTTGGGGGGATAATTTTCTCGGGTAGACCCATCCCCGGCAATGATGGCGCTGATGAGCCTTGGGTGCATTAAAACCCCCTTGTTGGCAATGCTGGACACGGCACAGGCAAGCTGGATGGCAGATACGGAAATGGCTTGACCAAAGGCAATGGCGGCTGTGTCGATGGTGGACCATTGGGCAGGGGGCATCAGGGCACCTTGGGTTTCAATGGCGCAGGAAATACCTGTTTTACTGCCGAATCCGAACCGGGTGAGGGTGGTGTGAAGTTTATTTTTGCCCATGAGCCGGGCCACCTTTGCCACGCCAATGTTGCTGGAAAGCTTAATAATCTGCGCCAGGGTGAGCCAGCCATGGGGATGGGTGTCCCGGATGATTTTATTTCCCAGGATATAGGAGCCATTTCCACAAAAGAAAAGGGAGTCCGGGGAGCTGATTCCCTGGTCCAGGGCCCCGGCTGCCAGAAAAATTTTCAAGGTGGAGCCGGGTTCAAAGGCATCTGTCACCGCACGATTCCGCCAGTTGTTTTGATCAAATTCACCAAAGGCATTGGGATTGAACAAGGGAAAATGAGCCATGGCAAGGATTTCACCTGTGTCGGGTCTCATGACAATGGCTATGCCCGATCGGGCACCATTTTCTGTCACCGCATCCTTTAGTGCCATTTCGGCAATGTATTGAACGGTTTTGTCAATGGTGAGCACCAGGGAGTCTCCCCTCAGTTGACGGATCATCTTTTGGGTGTCGTGCCGGGCCGTTTTTTTCACCGTAATTTTTTTTATCTTTCCCCTGAGCACCTCCTCAAATTTAAATTCAAGCCCTTCTTTGCCCCGGTGGTCCCATCCGGTGATACCAATGACCTGGGCTGCCAGTTCCCGGCTGGGGTGGAATCGAATGGTATCTTTCAGGGGAAGAATGCCCTGGATGTTCAGGTCCGTAATCTTTTTACCTTCCCCGGAGGAAAGTTTTTTCTTGAGCCAGACGAACTTTTTAGTTGAAGAGAGCTTATCGGCAAGGATGGCCGCATCCATGTGGAGCAGGGGCGCAAGGGTGCGGGCCGTTATACGGGGGGTTTTGATCTCCCCCGGTGCGGCGGCAATGGAGATGGCATCCAGGCTCGTGCTCAATTCTTTCATGTGTCTGTCCAGGATATCTCCTCTTTTTCCCTGAATTTCAATGGTTTTTATCAGGTCTTTATTTGCCTTGTCTGCAAGCTCATCTGCATTGAATAACTGTAGCGTCATGGCCCTTATCCCCAATAAAACCATGATTACTCCAAATAAAATTTCCACCAAGCGTATGCGCTTGGATATTTTATGGGAGGGTGCCGGGGTCATGGGGTCTCTTCCATATTGATAATCTGTTCTGGGGCCGGTGTATGAAGATTCAGGTTATCCCGGGCAATGGTCATGATTCTTTCCGGTGAAGAGAGACGCTCTTGTTCCACCAGGAGTTCTGAGCGGTATTTGAGTTTTCTCTTTTGATCCTGGGTTGCCAGGGAAATTTGCTTGCCTGTATGGGCCTGTTCCACCCGGATCCAGGTGTACAACAACAGTTCAAGAATAAAAAAAACAATGAGCACCATCCATTTTCCCTGGAAGGTCTTCGCTTGGCTTTGGGTGTTGCCTTTTTTCCTGTTGGCGGTGTTCACCGGTTAAAGCTTTTCAGCAACCCGCAGGCGGGCACTCCGTGCCATGGGGTTGGCAATGCACTCTTCGGCCGTGGGCATAAAGGGTTTCCGGGAGATCGATCTCAGAGAGGGGGTAAATCCACAGATGCATTGGGGAAAGTCTCTGGGACAGGTACATCCCTCTTCAAAGGCTCTGATGCGGTGTTTTACAATTCGATCTTCCAGGGAATGAAAGGCAATGATACAAAGCCTTCCCCCGGGATTGAGAAGGTGTGGTATCTGCTCCATTATTTTTTCCAGACATTCCAGCTCTTGGTTCACCTTAATTCGCAGGGCCTGGAATACCCGGGTGGCTGGATGGATTTTCTGGTTTCTGGCCATTTTTGTGGGAATGGCATCCACAATGATATCAGATAGCTGGGTGCTGGTGGAGATGGGGGACAGCTGACGGATTTCAACAATTTTGCGGGCAATTTGTCGGGACATTCGTTCCTCTCCATAGGAAAAAAACAGATTGGTGAGTTCCTGCTGGGTAAAGGTGTTGACAATGTCTGCTGCCGTGACTCCCTGGCGCTTATCCATGCGCATATCCAGGGGTTCATCCTTTAAAAAACTGAACCCTCGCTGGCCCTTTCTCAGTTGATGAAGGGAGAGACCCAGGTCAAGGAGAATTCCATCCACCCCCGGGATTTGAAGTTCTTTAAGAATGTCGGGCATGTGGGAAAAATTGTCATGCACTATGGTGATGTCTGTGTCTTGACAGGATAATTTTTTATGGGCATTTTCAATGGCATCCATGTCCTGGTCAATGCCGATGAATCTGCCCCCCGGGGGAATCCGTGTCACCATTTGTGAGGCATGGCCAGCCCCCCCAAGGGTACCGTCCACACACACATCCCCTGGTTTCAGGTTCAGGTGCAGATCCACTTCCACGGGCATGACGGAGGTATGTTCAAATTGCATTGATTACAGCCCCACAGATGCGATGGTGTCCCTTACATCCTGTTGGTTAAGATCGTCTTTAAGTTTGCTCGCTTCCATTTCCCACCCCTCTTTGGACCAGATTTCAAAGCGATCCAGCAGCCCCACCAGCATAATTTTTTTTTTCAGATCTGCATAATTTCTCAAGGGTTTGGGAATCACTATCCTGTCTTGTTTATCATAGGTACAAAGGGTTGCATTCCCAAGAAATACCCGTTTGAATCGGGTCATATGATCCTGCTTTATGCGCATGAGTTTTTTTTCGATTTCAGACCATTTCCCCATGGTGTAAGCATAGAGACAGCCTGCATTGGTGGTAATCATCAGCTCTCCCCCTCCTGCCTCAATGACCGTCTTAAATCGGGCAGGAATGATAACCCGCCCCTTGGGGTCCATGGTGTGAATTGAGCTGGCTCGAAACATGGTTTTGTGCCAAATCCTGTTCTTTATAACATTGATGATTACGTTTTTTTGAGGGGGATTGCTTGTAAAAAGAGTTGTTATTGTATATTTGATTCTATTCATTATTATTCTTAAAGACAAAAAACCTGATAACAACGCCATTACGATGGATCTCTTCCCTCTCCCCCCAAAATAGATATCATTATTTAAAAATAGTGATATAATTAATGTAACTCCACTTTTATCCACCGTAGAGTCTACTATCCTCTGAATATTGTCTTTAAGTCAAGAAAAAAATATGTATAAAAAAAAATTAGTTAATAAAAAACAAAAAATTCAAAAGTATAGGGCTGGAATGGTAATCTGAGATTTAGAGTGAAAAGTGAGGTGGGATGGTGGAGTTTTTAAAAAAAAATGGAGGGCTGGACCTGGTTCTCATCAATGAAAAGATAGGGGGAACCAGGCCTGAAATGAATTTATTGTTCCTGGGAGGCGTTTTCTTTTTTTTCAATGCCAAGAAGGGTCTCCACAGAGGAGAGGATATCTTTTCCGGAATAGTCATCTAAAACAAAGGGAAAGCGCGATGTGGAAGAGATGGCTGGATATTTGTCGTTGCTGTTTTTATCAAACAGGGAAAAGGTCATCTCTTTTTCTCCTGTGAAGGTGATATGGCACACTGGGGTCTCATTGGACAGCACCTTTTTGTCATCCCCCATGCTGTAAGCGTTGCATTCCAGACTGGAAAGGGTGGAGAGAATTTTGTTTATGCTTGCCTCCTCACAGGGGGTGTTGTCTTTAAAATGCCAGGTTTTTTGGGTTACACCCGCTGGGGAAACCTTATCCTTCTCCGGGGGGGGTGCTTTGGTGGTGTTCTGTGGAGACGTGGCCACCAGGGCCCGGGTGATACCGGATGTTGTAATTTCCATCTCTTTGATGCTATTTTTATCAAAAAACAGCACTTTTTTGTCCCTCAGCGCATCAACATCCGTGTCAAAGTCCCGTCGGAAATTTCCACTGGCATGATAAATATGATCATCCCCTTCAAGTTTAACAAATGTGTGGTGGTAAGAAGGGGCTGTTTTTCCCACTTCAAAGGTGCGCAGAGACCCCTTCTTGTCAGTGGCGGTCACTTTTATCCGGTTTTCCGGGTCCAGTTGATAGCGCTGAAGATCTCCATTTTCAGAGGCAAGGGCCGTTATCTTAAGGGTGCTGATGATTTTTACAAGGGCCTTGATCTTATCCGAGTCCACCGGGTAAGATTTTTCCGTGATCCCCCAGGCCTCGTTGGTTTTTGTGATCTGGATGGGGGGGGGCTTTTGTTCAATGGTAATACCGGTGATATCCGAACCTGCCACAGGTTTCAGTTCTGGCAGGGAATAATTATTTCTATTTTCATTGTGGGTCACAAGATAGGCACAAAGCCCGGCAATGATCAGTGCGAGTATGAGATATTCCTTTTTCATGGATGGTACGTCTCCCTAATTTTCCTGGAACATCAGTTTGATTTTCCGTTTTCGGCCCCGGCGTTTTAACAGAACCAGGAACCCTGAGATAATAATCAATATGGGCAGTCCGGCAATGTTAAACAGTTTGATAACCCCCCGGATCATGGGGGTGGTTTCGGCAAGGGGATTAAAGGTCTGATTTTTACTTCTTAGAACGGCAATGTCATCCTGGTCGTTGAGATGATCAATAACATTGAGGATAAAAGCCGCATTGGTGCTTCTGCCTTCGGGATCCAGCATGTTGTCCTGGAGCATGGCAGAACATGCCATGACAAAGATTTTACCGGATTTTCCTTTGGCGATAATGGCATTTTGGGATTCAATTTTTCCAAGGAGCGGATTTCTATCAGGCACTGGGCTGTCAGTTACATCCCCTTCCGAGGTATTGGTTTCAGAGGCGGTCTCCGCCTCAGGAGGTAGATCTTTTTCGGCGGTGGGTTTGCTGGGCAGGGGTTTACCTGCAAAATAGCTGGTGAAGTCCCCGGATACCATATAGGCAAGATCCTGGGCTTTCATTTCCGATGCCTGGGTGGGGGGAGAGAGGAACATGGGGTTCAGATCAATACGGTCGGCCATGGTCCAGGACTTTTCCGATGAGGAGAAAAGTCGTGTGGCCACAAGACCGTTTTGTTCCATCTTGTCTTGATCCACCAGAATGGGGGAAATCTGCATGGTGATAAGGCCCTTTATGTTGCTCATAAAGGCAATGCTGCTGTTGATGGCGTCATCTTTAATGATGGGGGCAAAATAGATATTTTGTTCGCCGCCACCCTGGGCCGGTGGCCGTTGCTGTCGATAACAGCTTTCATCCAGCACATAGGAAGGTTCAATGGTAAGCCCGTAATGGGTGAGAAGTTTTTCAAGTCCTGTGTTGATGGGCACATACTGGGGGCCACCTCCCATTCCCATGGATTGCTGGGGCATGATTTCCTGGAAGGCATCCACAAAAAAGGCGATGTTGGTGCCCCGCATCAAAGCCTGGTCAATCTGGAATAGTTCATAATCGGAAAAAGCCTCAGTGGGCCTTGCAATGATAAGGGTTTTTAATCCTTCTGTAATTCCCTTTTCTTTTAAAGACACAGGCTCAATGCTGTAGCGCCTGGACAGGAGCTGGTTAAAGGCGTTCATGTTGCTCCGGGGTTGACCTGGCATCATTCCCATGCTTCCCGGGGAGAGGGTGAGGGTTCCATGGTCGGAAAGGTATCCCAGGTTTTCATTGATGCCGATCATGGTTTCCATGGTTTCAGAGAGCATGGCTTCAAGCCCCGCAGGATCTGCCATCTGGTAGGTGGTGCCGATGATGGGCAGATTCACACTGGTGATGACAGGGGTTACCTTTATCTGGTCCTGGTACTCAATGACAATGCCAGCACCGCCGCTTCCTGCACTGATGCCATTTTGGGGGATTTCCGGCCATTTTAGTGCCATTAGGTTATATTTGTCGGCAAGCGAATTTAAGGTTTTTTCGTCCGGTGGGTCCACAAAGGCATAATCAATGTGGCCAAGACTTTCCAGGTTCAACTTTTTTGCCAGTTCTTCCACTGCCCCGGGAAGAAGGGATAACTGGTCAAGGCCCATGAGGGGGGCCACCTTTTCCAGGGAAGAGGAAAGATACAGGCGAATCTTAATTTTATCTTTAAGTGCCATGAAGGCGCTGACCTTGTTGTTCAGCTTCTGGATGGCCGTGGTCAACAGATATTCAAGCCCGTCGGTGGAGGTAATGGCAGGAATTTTTTCCATCATATCACCATGGATGATCACAAGACCCATGTAGGCCTGCTGGAATTTCATCTCATCGTTTTCAATGATGCGGATCTGAACAGGAGAAATGCCGTAATCCTGGGCCAGTTTTTTGTTGGAGTTGGACTGGTCTGTTAAGCCGGAATCATCGGCGGTGACATCGTAAAAGTTGAAGTTAAACCGATGCCCTCCGGCCGCGGCATAGGCCTCAAACAGGTCGTGGAGATATCGCTCTGTGGTGTTATGGGGAGCCGGTAGATTTTTGGTGAAAAAAACCTTGATTGTAAGGGGCTCAGAAAGGGTTTTTACCACGTCTTTACTGGCCTGGGAAAGGGAATAAATACGGTTGGTTGTGAGATCTGCCCGGAAAAATAAGGTCACCCCCACCACATTGATGAGGATCACCACCACCGCATAGGTAAAAAATTTAAGGTATGCACCTTTGTTTGAATATTTTTTCATGGAATCCTCCTTAATTCTTTTCCTGCATAACAAGGTATGTGCCAAAAAGCCCAAGAAACATGACACTTAAGAAATAAAGAATATCCCTTGAGTCAATGACCCCCTTGGAAATACTCTGGAAATGGGTGTTGGTTCCCAAAAATCCAATGAGCTCTGTGAGGGGGGCCGGCGTGAAAAAAAGAATCCGGTCCAGTATGGTAAGTGTAAAGCAGATGGCTGCCCCCAAAATAAAGGCCACAATTTGATTCCGGGTCATGCTGGAGGCCAGAATGCCAAGCGAACAATAGGCCCCGGCCAGAAGCAGTGCACCCAGATACCCCCCGATGACGGGACCTGGGTCCACTTCTCCGATCATGGAGATGAACACGGCATAGGATAGGGTGGGCAACAGCATGCAGGCGCAAAACGCTGTGGCTGCCAGAAATTTCCCAAGAGCAATGTCCCGGAAGGACACCGGCAGGGTCATCAGGGTCTCATAAGAGCCCACATTGACCTCTTCGGAAAAAAGGCGCATGGTCACTGCGGGTATGACAAAGGAAAAAATGGTGGGAAGAAGGGCAAAAAAGTTTCGCATGTCTGCCCGGTCAAAGATGAAAAATGTGGAAAAGAAAAACCAGCCTGTGATCACCAGAAAAAGTGAAATAACAATGTAGGCAATGGGGGAGATGAAGTAATCCTTGAACTCTTTGGTTGCAATGTGAATGGTCTGATGCATTGTTTATGCTCCCTTTGTCAATTCCTGAAAGATGTTTTCCAGGCTTTGGGATTCCCGGGTCAGTTCAGCCATAACCCAATCGGTCTCTTTAATTTTAAGATAGATATCTTTTCTCAAGTCCCGGGTGCCGCTGCTCTTAATCTCATACAGGGAAATACCTGTTTCCTTTTCTGCCATTTTTTTGATCTCAAGGGCTGGATCCAAAGCGCTTAAAATTTCCATGGGCGCTTTTCCCGGGTCTCCATACAGCGCAAGGCTGAAGGTACTGCCTTTTTGCGCCCGATGTTTCAGATTTTCCGTGGTGTCATCGGCCACCATTTTTCCCTGGTTAATAATGACAATTCTATCACAGGTGGCTTCTGCTTCACTCAAGATATGGGTGGAAAAGATGATGGTCTTTTCCTTGCCAATGCGTCTTATAATGGTCCGAATCTCTGCAATTTGATTGGGATCAAGGCCCGAGGTGGGTTCATCCAGAATAAGGATTTCAGGATCAGTCATCATGGCATGGGCAAGACCCACCCGCTGCTTTAACCCCTTGGAAAGCTCATCCACGGATTTATGCATGATATCGGCAAGGCCGCAGAGGTGTGAAAGCTCGTGGAGTCGCTGGGTGATCTGTTGCCCGGTGAGGCCCCGTACCTTTGCCACATAGGTCAGATAGTCAAAGACCAGCATGTTATGGTATAAGGGGGCGGATTCCGGCAGATATCCCATGCGTTTTTTTATCTCAAGGGTATCTTTTGGCATCTCAAGCGTATTGATTTTGATGGTGCCAGATGTGGGTTTGAAAAAACCTGTGAGCATTCTTAATGTGGTGGTTTTACCTGCACCATTGGGACCCAGGAGACCTAAAATTTCTCCTTTTCTGATCTCCAGACTGATGTTGTCCAC
>Ga0307929_1001406_pt1 | contig 18292 bp, 13 predicted proteins | sample AceLakmetage1330_FD_203160 | JGI IMG/M metagenome (GOLD analysis project Ga0307929, IMG submission 203160) | Saline water microbial communities from Ace Lake, Antarctica - #1330 | ecosystem: Environmental > Aquatic > Non-marine Saline and Alkaline > Saline | place: Antarctica: Ace Lake...
TAGCTACTATAGGCTTATTACTCGCTTCCTTAGCTCTTTTGGCGTCAGCTAATTTTTTTTCTTTCTGAATTTGCTTTTTCTTCTTTACTGCTGCTTGTTTCTCTTCAGTTTCTTTTTTAATACGCGCATCATGCGATTTTAGAGCAAATGCCATTTCTTCCTCGGTAAAGCCAGCATCCTCAAGTTCTTTCTTAAAGGTCTCACGTTTGCTCAATTTTGCGGGAGGAGTTGTCGGTTGCTCTTTTAGTTTTTTGTCTTCTTCAACATTATTGTTTTTATCGTCTCCTGAAAAAGATTCAGAGACACCACTAGCAATATTTGTCACTATTGAATCAAATGAAAAGGCATTAGCATATACAGGGAAGAGTAAAGCCACGAGAGTCAATGGTAGCAACGTTTTACTGGAAAAAATGTATGATTTCATTTGTAACCTTGGTTAATTAAATTAGAACTTTTATTTTGTTTTTAGAAGATGTAATAGGAATGAGTATGATCCTTATGTACCCTATATGTTTATAGGAAAGAAGTCAAGAAATTAGCTAAATCATTATTGTGTGTTCAACTTAGCTATTTTTCAGCATTTCTTTAACCAAGTATTGTCTTATGCCTCGTTTGTATTTTTTATAATCTTACACTTTTAAATTCTGATGATTATCACACTAATAATTCGAAATCTCGTGAAATGCTGCCCTGAATTTCTGAAATGACTTTTCTAATATCACCGTCAACACAATAGAATGACACATATTCATTAAATACTGATTTAGAACACTTTACCTCTTCAATATCTAAATTGATCGCCATACGTGTATATACAGCTTCTAACAGTTGCTTTGTCTCGTCCTCTCGCCAAGAGAAATCGATTTCTTTACAACGACTTTTAATTGCTCTGCTAATGCCTGTGATATCATTGACTATGAAAATAGTAGCATCAATCACAGTATCAGTGTCTTCAAAATGTCTTAAAATTGCTTTTTGAGTATCAATATGTAAAGCACCTGCCTCATCTATTAATGCCACAAAGTTTCCACCAATAACAGATGTTTTGTGATTTATTTTGTAGATATCCAGAATATCAGACATTTTACGAGATTTCGCTGTAATAGCATTATTGCCAAGAGACTTGATTAGAATATTAGCAAATGAAGTTTTGCCGATCCCGAAAGAGTCGTAGGTAAGAAGATTTTGAAGTGTGTTTCTTTGTAGCAGATTCCTGACTCTACCAGAGAGAATCAAGTCATTTATATTTGTAGCCCTATAATTTGTAATCCATTGAGTTTTTTCTCATATACTCATCAATATTAGTTGATAAGAAACTTGCCAATATTTATCAACTAATATTGAGAAATTATTTTATAAAATTCATCCAATATTTACCGCTTAATACGTCAGCGGAGAGTGAAAGAATCTGGTGAGAACAATGTTTTTCAATCATTGTGACTGATGTTTCCATTTCCTTTGCCAGTAAATAAATACTCCTTCCTTTCTGTGATTCGTGTGTATCGAAAGTATGCCGTAATGAGTAGAGAGACCTGCGATTTTCTTTTGTGTTATTAAGCAATCCACAGTCAGCAAGGTATTTGCTTAATGTGTTCATCGGTTTTCAGGAGCATTTGTATGCTGATCAGGCTGATGAAGAGAAATGAGATTGGAAAAAGTGGCGGTCATGAACCTACCCCTTGAAAAATGTCGATAGTATTTGGGCTCAGAAGGTCGTTTCAGACCTATGAAACATAATTACCACCGAGAATATTTGCTGACATTACTGGTTTCAGGTGAGAGTAAAACTTTTCAATCATACCAACACTCGTGCCGCATTGTCTAGCAAGCAGGTGGATATCTACCCCCGCTATGATGGCAAAGGTGATATAAGTGTGTCTACAACTGTAAAGTGAACGTTTTTCCCCCTCGCTATCATAGAGTAAATCACATTCACTTAAGCATTGTTTGAACGCATTGTTCAAGCTTCCGATTGTTGGAAGATTACCATTACGCAACCTAAAAACTGATTCATCGACCTTGTACAGATTGTTTTCGTCAAGGTCTTTCAGGTCATGAAATCTGCTGGCAATCCGTCTTAAGTACCTTCTAGTCCCGTGTCTTGCTACAAGTTCTCTTGATCCGGTTTTGCCATTGACTATCATGCGCAAATAGTTGTTACCGTCTGGTGCTGTGTATTCTCCGATATGTTTCCATGAGAGATTCCGTGTTTCTGTTCCCGGTCTTATTCCACAGTTGGTGAGGATCAACACATAATCACGCAACAGTTCACGGATATCACGAGTTATCTGTCTTCGTCCAGTTTTATGCCAATTTCTCATAAAACGATATAGGGTTCTGTATTCTGTTTGGGTGAAGTATGGTCTTCTGTTGCTTGGTCGTGATTGACCAGTGTTGACAATGGCTGGTACTTGATGCTGGTTTATCCACCCTTGCTTCATAGCAACATCAAATACACGTCTTAAACTGGCATTGTGATTGTTGAGTGTGCTACGTGCCGGTATCCTACCCATTTTATTGATTCTCCAATCATTGAACTCCATCATCTTGCGATAATCAATTTTGTCAATCGGAGTATTCTTGAAGTAGGGGATCATGTATCCGTTTATTGAACCTATGTAATGCTTGAATGAGACTTTGCCCATTCCCGAGTTGAGTTCCCGTTCCATGTCTTGAACTGCCATTTCGGCAACTTTCTTGAAAGAGCGAGTGTCGGGAACAAGTCCCTCGCGCTCTCTAAACTTTATTCGGTCATATTTTTCCCCGGCAATTTTACCAGCCTCTTTTATGTCACTTGTGCCTGTTGAGACTCTTTTCCATGAACCTTTGCCTGTACCGATTTTGAGTCGTGCCTGATAGCTTTTAGATTTTCCACGCCTATATAGAACAACTCGACCGTCTCTATAATGTGTTTTTTCTTCCATCTTACACCTCATCACGCACTGAAAGTTTGAGCTTGTCTTGTGGGTACAAGTTTACTGTACTACAACCTGTGATATATGTGTGGAAAATGTGCTACGGGTGTGCTAGGGGGTAAAAATAAGAAAGGACCTAGGGGGAACGCCCTTAAGTCCTTGTTATTGTTGGTGCCCGGAGAGAGAATCGAACTCTCACACCCTAGGGGCGAGGGATTTTAAGTCCCTTGCGTCTACCAGTTCCGCCATCCGGGCACGTATCTATTTTTAACATAGAGCGGATTTGTTTGTCAATTGTCAAAAGGCTTGTTTGTGAAGCTTTTTCAGGTGTATAGTTCTCGAAACGAATTTTTTAGCATAGGAATTGAATTCTAAGGTCTTAAATGAGCGAAACAAGTTACAAAATTATTAAAATTTTAAGTGGTTTTTTTGGATTACTGCTGACGGGCACCGTCGGATTTATGTATCTCGAAAATATCTCTTTTATTGACGCTTTTTATATGACAATTATCACAGTATCAACTGTTGGGTATGGTGATATGGTTCCGGTACACACTTCTGGGAAAATATTTACCATAGCTATGGTTCTTAGCGGTGTTGGATATGTGATGTATATGTTCACAAAAATCGTGGAGACTGTGGTCGAAGGCGGGCTTCGCGAACTAATGGGGAAAAGACATATGGCAAAGGAACTTGCTAGATTAAATGATCATTATATTGTTTGCGGGTATGGTCGTATTGGAAAAGTGATTTGTGCAACACTCGATGAAAATGATGTGAAATTTGCTGTTATTGAGAGTGAACCGGGTGAGTATCAGGACATAGCAGAGGCTGGGTATAATGTTATTAAAGGTGATGCTTCAGAGGATGAAGTTCTGAAAAAAGGGGGCATTGGACAGGCCAAAGGCTTGATTGCGGTTGTTTCAACCGATGCTGACAATGTCTTTATAACCCTGACTGCCCGTGGATTGAATCCGGATATCAATATTATGGCAAGATCAAGTGGAGCTGTAGGGTCAAAAAGAAAATTACAACGAGCTGGTGCCGATTGTGTGATATCTCCGTATACAATAGGAGGAATGCGAATGGCCCATTCGGTGATCAGGCCAAATGTTATCGATTTTCTTGAGGCATCAATGGCTGTTGATGAGTACAACCTGCAGATTGATGAGGTACCGGTGAGCAAAACTGCTGATTTGCAGGGGAAAACCTTAATGAAATCTAATATAAGGAAAAACTTTGATATAATTGTTGTTGGGATAAAACGTGGAGACGACAATATGCTCTTTAATCCAAAGCCGGATACGGTTATTCTTGGAAATGATATCCTGATTGTTCTTGGAAAAAAGAATCAGATTGCCGATTTAAAGACCTCTATCTGCGGATAGCAGATAGAGGTTTTGGTGGTATCTAACACTGGTGAACAGTAGGTAAATCAGTATAAGTGCCTTGGCGCGACTGTTAACCATTTCTGATGACGTACAAAGCTCAGCTATTTTTCTCGTCATTCCGAAAAGGCGGGAAGCCAGAGTTCTGGCATAAAACTGGATCCTCGCCTTCGCGAGGATGACATCACCATACTCTCTTGTGATTCGTTTGTTTTGTCGGATTATTATGTCTTTACTATATCAAGTTGGCTGATTTACATCTGTAATCAGATAAGCATTTGAGTTAAAAGGGACGTAAGCGTTTCTCGGAGTTTGCGCGCACCTATTTTTTTGACAGCGTTTATGGAGTAGGGCACTAAAAAATCATAGATGCATCCCGAACTATCTTTTTCATTTCCCGTACAGCCTGATCTAGTCCCACAAAAACAGCACGTGCTATAATAGCATGGCCAATTGAGAGCTCTTCGATGGTATCCAACGCTGCAATTCTCGCAGTTGTCTGGTAGTCGAGTCCATGTCCTGCATTCACCCGCAGGCCCATTTGATATGCCTCTTCAGCAGCGGAAGCAATTAACTGGTATTCCTGCTCGCGCTCTGTTTCGCTTGTGGCATCACAGTAACGACCAGTATGCAGTTCCACATAGGTTGCACCAATTGCATGTGCAGCTTTTATCTGCTTTATCTCTGGATCAACAAACAAAGAAACGGGAATACCGGCCCCATCCATCTGTTTGATGGTTTTTGCCAGTTTCTTCTTCTGCCCGGAAACATTTAAGCCGCCTTCGGTGGTGAGTTCCTGACGTTTTTCAGGCACAAGAGTAACCATGTCCGGCTTGAGATTCAGGGCGATTTCAATGATTTCCTTGTTTGCCCCCATCTCCAGGTTCATTCTGGTTTTAATTGTCTCTCTCAAGAGTCGAATATCGCGGTCTTTGATATGGCGTCTGTCTTCCCGGAGATGGACAACGATTCCTGCAGCGCCCGCAAGTTCACAGATGGCGGCGGCAGCAACGGGATCAGGTTCTGCAGTCCCTCTTGCATTACGAACGGTTGCGACATGGTCTACGTTAATGGCTAAATGGGTCATTTGAAAACTCCTGGAATTACGTAATTGGGTAATAAGTTTTGTTTCAAGCGCCCACATTGCAAGGGCCTCGGTTTCCGAACGTTCATGGTCATGTCCAAGAAGGTGCAACAGGCCATGAGTGAGCAGCCAGGTAAGGCGGTCATGTAATGATACCTTCAGCTCATGTGCCTCTCTTTGTGCTGTTTCAACAGAGATAATAATATCGCCAAGTTCTTTTACAGGTATTGAAGAAGAGAAATCAAAGAGATCATCTCCTTGAGAAAATGGAAAAGAGAGTACATTGGTGGGACCGGATTTATCTCGGTAATGCTGGTTGAGCCAGCTGATTTCTTCATCGTCGACTAAAATAACAGCAAGGTCATGGTCAGCGACATGATTTTGACGCATAAGCCATACTGCACGTCTGCTCAACAGTTTGCTATTAATCCTGAAAACTGTTTCGTCACAATTTTGGGTAAAATGAGCGCTCATATATATATGTATTATCTGCTGTTTGATTGAATTTCGTAGGCGCCAATGATTTTCTGTACAAGGGGGTGGCGGACGACATCCTGTTTGGAAAAATTACAAAATGTAATGCCGTCAATGCCCTGAAGAATGTTTTTGGCATGGAGTAGGCCCGATTGATCTGATCGTGGCAGATCCACCTGGGTGATATCGCCTGTGATAACTGCAGCAGAATCAAAACCGATACGGGTGAGAAACATCTTCATCTGTTCCCGTGTTGTATTCTGGGCTTCATCCAAAATAATAAAGGCATCGTTTAAGGTTCTGCCACGCATAAAGGCAAGAGGTGCAATTTCGATAATGCCCTGTTCGATATAATCTGCACTCTTTTCAGGACCAAGCATATCTGTCAGGCCATCGTAAAGTGGACGAAGATAGGGATTTACTTTTTCGGCAAGATCTCCTGGGAGAAAACCGAGTTTTTCTCCTGCTTCAACAGCAGGACGAGTGAGTATAATTGATCTAGCTTGCCCGGATTTAAGTGCTGAAACGGCCATGGCAACGGCAAGGTATGTTTTACCTGTTCCAGCCGGACCAATTCCGAAAACGATATCGTTATTGCGAATGGAATCGATATATCTTTTTTGATTCTGGGTCTTTGGAGAAATAATACGGTTCTGGGTAGTGATGTATACTTTATCTAGAAAAATCTTGGCAAGTTTTGCTTGAGGGTTGGCTTCTAGTACACGCAATCCAAAAGCAAAATCAGATGAATAGAGTTTGAAATTTTTACTTAAAAGGTCGTAAAATTGTTCAAGAAGATCAACGGTGAGGTCTACTTCATGCCCGAGGCCAGAGATATGTACACCATTTCCCCGGGCATGAATTGTGACACCGATGTTCTGTTCAACTAGTTGGAGATTTTTGTTTAACTCTCCGAACAGGATACCCGCCTGATTGTTATCGGGAAAGGTGATGTCCCTGCTTGTTTCGTTGTTTGACATCTTTACTTGGCCTGTGCGGCAAGTTCCTCATCTACCATTTGCTGGAGTTGAATGATTGCCTCAGGCTCTTGTTTACGATTAAATTTAACACCATTAACAAATATTGTAGGAGTCCCTGTAACGCCTAATTGCTTTGCATCAGCAAGATCTTTATTCAGCTTTTGGGTGATTGCGGGAGATGCCATATCTGCCTTGAATTTATCAAGGTTTAAGCCGAGTTGTTTTGCAATCTTGTCGATGGCGGCAGGATTCAACTGTGGGGCAGCAGCAAAGAGTTCGTCGTGGAATTCCCAGAATTTACCCTGTTCAGCAGCAGCGAGTGCAGCACGAGCCGCTGGGTTTGAAAACTTATGCATTTTAAGGGGCATATTCTTTAAAACAATTTTTACGGTATCGGGGTTATTCTCGAGCACCTGCTCGAGTAGTGGCACTATTTGGCCACAATAAGGTCACTCAAAATCCGTAAAAACGGCAACGGTAATCGGGGCATTTTCATTGCCAAGGTAGGGGGAGCCGGTGGTGTCAACATCTACTACAAAATTGACAAGCAGGTCGGTGAAGCTATTATCCTTTTGATTAACAAGGAAGAGCTTTTCGCCGCGAGGTGCAATGTCGATTGCGGAGACACCTTTTTTGACATTAATCCGTCCCAGGAGGTCTCCTTTTGTAGAGTAGACTAAAACTTGGTTCGTATCGGTAAGAATGAATACTTTCCGGCCATCGAGGGAGTACACAATATCGAGTGGCTTATTTGGAAGGTTCCAGGTGTTTTCAACCTCTAGTCGAACCTTTGAGGCTCTTGAAGGCTCGGTAGCAGCAAATACCGAAGCGGTTGAAAAGAAAAACATGAGCATGGCACAGGCTGCAATACGCTGTTTGTACGTCATTATTTCCTCCGAAAAAATGTTAGTTGTGAGTCGATGTCAGACAGGGCCTTAAAATGGAATAACTCCCTCACACTGCATGGACAAAGAATTTAAATAGAAAAAAGTAAGATATTACGATTTCCAACAAAAGCAGATAATAGTCTCTGTTAGTTTGTTTGGCAAGGAGCAGATGGGGAATTGACTTTGCCTTGAAGTAAAAAAGAGTGAAGAAAAGAAGAATTTTTTTGCTTAATAAACAGTATCGGTCTTGACTGTAGGGTTGATGTGAATTATTTACTAGAAGGTTATCAAGGTCTGCTTTGATAATGATCAAACCATTTAGTGTTAAAATGCGAGGGTGGCGGAATTGGTAGACGCACTGGTCTTAGGAACCAGCGCCTTTGGCATGGGGGTTCGAGTCCCCCCTCTCGCACCATTTTACAGAAATGGAACCTGTAAAGTCAAAATCTAACGAGATATATACAAAGTGATCTGGCGAGCTCGGGTGTCAGGCAAAAACTTTATAAAGGATGGACAGAATGGATGTAGTTGTAGAAAATGTCAGCGCACTTACAAAAAAAATTACCATTACCCTCCCAAAAGACGGGGTACAGAAAAAGCTTGAAAAAGAATATGGCAAGTTGCAGCGTGAAACCAAACTGAAAGGTTTTCGCCGTGGTAAGGTCCCTCGTCCTGTAATTATCAGGCATTATCAGGGGCAAGTGCAGGCTGAAGTAGGCGAAAAACTTGTTCAGGATAGTTATTTTGATGCTATTGAACAAGAGAAAATTGATCCTGTTGTTCACCCTGACATCACTGAGCCCGTTTTTAATGAAGATGGTACTTTTACCTTTATTGCCAATATTGATATCAGACCTGAGTTTGAGCTTGCTGACTATAAAGGAATTGAAGTTGAAAAAGTATCCAGCGAAGTAAGTGATGCTGCAATCGAAGTTGAATTAGAAGAACTTCGTCGTGAAATGGCTCCTCTTCGTTCCGCTGCCGACCGCGCTGTGGAAAAAGGCGATGTTATCGTTGTTGATTTCGAAGGATTCAGCGGTGGCAAGGCAATGAAGGAAGTAAAAAATGACAATTATTCTGTTGATGTCGGTGCCGGAAAACTAAGTCCTGAGTTTGAAGAGAAGCTTGTTGGTATGAAACAGGGGGAAGAGGCCAGTCATGAAGTTGACTTTCCTGCTGAATATGTGAATCCTGTCCTTGCTGGTAAGAAGGTTGAGTTTCGCGTCAATGTGAAGGAAGTAAAAGAACGTGTCCTTCCTGAGTTAAATGATGAATTTGCTAAGGATGTGGATGAAAAGTTTACCTCCTTTGAAGATTTACAGAACGATGTACGTGGCAAACTGCAAACAGAAAAAGATAAGCGTGCAGAGGGTGATCTCACCGACCGTGTGATGTTAAAGCTGCTCGAAAATCATTCCTTTGACGTTCCGGAACGGCTCGTTCGTTTTGAAGTGGAAGAGATGATTAAAAATACTGAAAAATCTCTTGAACAGCAGGGGATGAACCTCGAATCAGCTGGCGTTAATCGCGATGAATTGGCAGAACAGAGTAAAGAGACTGCTGAAAAACGAGTTCGCGGCGACTTTATTCTTAAGAAGATTGCAGATACCGAAGATATCAAAGTGAATGACGAGGATATGGACAGAGCCTTTAAGCGCATTGGTGATCAGTACAATATGACTGTTGCTAAGGTGAAAGAGTTCTTTCAGAGCCGGGATGATTTGCTTCCATTCATGAACGAAATCCTCAATGAAAAAATTCTGACTTTTCTCAGAGATAATGCAACATATGTTGATGCTGTTCCTGGCGACAAGAAAGAACCAGCTGATGATGGTAAGGAAGCTAGTGCTGCATGATACAATAGCAGGGAAAACTGCTTTATATACGTATTAAACTATACGACTGCATTTGCCTTACGGGCTTTTGCAGTCGTCTTTATTTGAAGGAGAGTTAAATGAATCTTGTGCCTATGGTTGTGGAGCAGAGTCCTCGCGGGGAGCGTTCCTTTGATATTTATTCCAGACTTCTGAGGGAAAGAATAATTTTCCTTGGTACCCAGGTTGGCGATGAGGTTACAAGTTCAATCGTAGCACAGCTCCTTTTTTTAGAAGCTGAAGACCCGGAGAAAGATATCACCTTTTATATAAACTCTCCTGGCGGTTCTGTTACTGCCGGCCTCGCTATTTATGACACTATGCAATATGTCAAATGCGACATTGCAACGCTTTGCATGGGCCAGGCAGCATCCATGGGTGCTTTGCTTCTTGCAGCAGGTACAGCTGGAAAACGGTATTCTCTTTCCAATTCAAGAATTATGATTCATCAGCCCATGGGTGGATATCAGGGGCAGGCCAGTGAGATAGATATCCATGCACAGGAAATTCTTCGCATGCGTGATGATCTCAATAAAATATTATCAAAACATACCGGTCATACTGTGAAAAAGCTTCAGAAGGATACGGATCGTGATAATTTTATGAGCCCCGTTGAAGCAAAAAAATATGGTATAATTGACGAAGTACTCCTAAAACGAAAGGATGCTGTAGAGGAAGAGTAAAATGGACGATATCGAAAATAAAGAACCAAACTGTAACTGTTCGTTTTGTGGGAAAGATCAAGGTGAAGTGGCAAAGCTTATCGCCGGTCCAGACGTTTTTATCTGTGATGAGTGCATTGATCTGTGTAATGAAATTGTAAAAGATGAGGAAGCGGCTGAAGTAAGTGATGTTGAAGATGCTGGAAAAGCAGCACTGAAACCAATGGATATTAAAAGTCATCTGGATGATTATGTTATAGGACAGGATTTTGCCAAAAAAGTTCTCTCCGTTGCAGTTCATAATCATTACAAACGTATTGACGCGCCAGTGTCCGATGATGTTGTAGAGCTGCAGAAATCCAACATTATTCTGATCGGTCCCACCGGGAGTGGTAAAACACTTGTCGCTCAGACGCTTGCTAGAGTACTGAATGTCCCTTTTTGTATTGCTGATGCGACCACGCTTACAGAGGCTGGTTATGTTGGTGATGATGTTGAAAATATCCTTGTAAATCTTCTTCAGGCTGCCGACTATGATATTGATCGTGCTGAACGCGGCATTATCTATATTGATGAAATTGATAAAATTGCCAGGAAGTCCGACAGCGCATCGCTTACCCGTGATGTCTCCGGTGAAGGTGTGCAGCAGGCACTTCTTAAAATCATTGAAGGTACTGTTGCCTCTATTCCTCCCAAGGGTGGACGTAAACATCCTCAACAGGAACTGGTTAAAATTGATACAACCAATGTCCTTTTTGTCTGTGGCGGTGCCTTTGTAGGACTTGAAGCGGTTGTCAAAAGAAGAAAGGGTAAAAAGTCCATTGGTTTTGGTGCCAAAGTTACCAGTGATGATAACTTGAAAATTGGTGACATTCTTGAAGCAGTGCAGCCGGAAGATTTGTTGAAGTTTGGTCTTATTCCTGAACTTGTTGGCCGACTGCCTGTAATTGCAACCATGCAGGAGCTTGAGGAAGAGGATCTTGTCCGTATTTTGACAGAACCAAAGAATGCTCTTACTAAACAGTACGCAAGGCTTTTTGAATTTGAGGATGTTCGGCTTCGTTTTACAGAAGGATCACTTACAGCTATTGCCCAAAAAGCGTTGAAAAGAAAATCTGGGGCACGTGGCTTACGTTCTGTTCTGGAGGAGGCCATGCTCGATGTTATGTATGAGTTGCCGTCAAAAGAGAATGTGCAGGAGTGTGTAATTAGTGAACAGGTTATTACTGATGGTGACTATCCTGTGATATTATACAACAACCCATCAGAAGAAAAGCCTCTGGAAAGTACTGGGTCATAATCATTCTCAGTACAATCGTATAGAAAGCAGAAGTCGACCTTGTCGGCGATATTACTTTAAGTGAGAAATGTCTCTAATGGAAACCAGCTTATATCCAATTATGTCACTTCGTGACATTGTAATTTTTCCACATATGGTGGCTCCACTGGTTGTGGGTAGGACAAAATCTATCCACGCCCTAGAAGATGCCATGGAAAAAAGGACTGAAATCCTTCTCGTTTCTCAACAGGATTCTTCAGTGGATGATCCTACTGAAGATGAAATATATAGAGTTGGAACGCTTGCTATTGTTATGCAGTTGCTTCGTCTGCCCGATGGAACTATCAAAGCTTTGGTTGAGGGGAAGAGAAGGGCCGAAATTGTCTCTTTTCTGCCCCATGAAAAATTTATGCAGGCCGAGGTGTCTTTTCGTGAAGATAGTGAGGCTGAGGAACAGGAAACCGAGGTATTTGTACGGCGATTGAGAAAACAATTTGAACAGTTTGCAGAGGTTAACCGTAAGATTCCCCGTGAAGTTGTAAAGTCTGTTAAAAACATTGAGACCAGTGGGAAACTTGTTGATGTGATCAGTGCCCACTTGCCGCTCAAATCCGATGAAAAACAATCCATTCTTGAGATCGATTCTATTCCTAAGCGAATTGAGAAAGTTTTAACATGTATCAGTCGTGAACTTGAGCTTGCCGAACTTGAAAAGGATATCAACTCAAGAGTCAAAAAAAGCATGGGGAAGACCCAGCGGAACTATTTTCTTGGTGAGAAAGTAAAGGTTATCCAAAACGAAATAGGTCAAAATGAAGACGGTGTTGATGAAATTGGAGAACTTGAGCAATCAGTTAAAAAGAAGAAACTGCCCCAGATTGTAAAAGAAAAGGCTGTAAAGGAATTAAAAAAGCTTCGCAGTATGCCTCCAATGTCTGCCGAGACAACGGTTGTGAGAAACTATGTTGACTGCATACTGACTCTTCCCTGGGGAAAAAAGTCTCGTTCCAGGTTAGACGTTGTGAAGGCTGAAAGTATACTTGATGAAGATCATTATGGACTTGAGAAGCCGAAAGAGCGGATTCTTGAATACCTTGCGGTTCAATCCCAGGTGAAAAAACTTCAGGGGCCAATTATTTGCCTTGTCGGCCCTCCTGGTGTTGGTAAGACCTCTATTACAAAGTCAATTGCACGTGCCATGGGACGGAAATTTACTCGTATCTCACTTGGTGGTGTGCGTGATGAAGCTGAGATTCGAGGGCACCGCAGAACGTATGTTGGAGCCATGCCTGGAAAAATCATTCAGGCCATGCAAAAGGTCGGTGTTGCTAATCCCGTGTTTTGTCTCGATGAAGTCGATAAGATGAGTACGGATTTTCGTGGCGATCCATCATCTGCTCTTTTAGAAGTTCTTGATCCTGAGCAAAATAACGCCTTCAATGACCACTATCTCGATCTTGATTATGATCTCTCTGAAATCTTTTTTATAACAACTGCTAATAATCTTGAAGGAGTTCCGCTGCCTTTGCAGGACAGGATGGAGATTATCCGTCTGAATGGGTACACCGAAGAAGACAAGCTGAAGATCGCAGAAGGATATCTGATTCCTAAACAGTTAGAGCGTAATGGTTTTAAACCAGACGATATTGTATTAACCACTGGTGGTTCTCTTGAAATTGTCAGGCGGTATACAAGGGAAGCCGGTGTCAGGAACTTTGAACGGACTATTGCATCTGTCTTCAGAAAAATTGCCAGAGATCGTTTAAAAAAGAAAGCAAAAACCAAGAAGTATAAGGTAACTGCCAAGGGCGTCAATAAGTACCTTGGTACTCCCACATTTCGTTTTGGGCTTGCTGAAGAACGTGATAGTGTTGGCCTTGTGACAGGTCTTGCCTGGACATCGGTGGGTGGGGAATTGTTGCAGATAGAGGCAACTCTGATGCCTGGTACCGGGAAGATGATGGTGACCGGTAAACTCGGTGATGTTATGCAGGAGTCTGCACAGGCAGCTTTGAGTTATGTGCGATCCCGAGCAATGCGCCTTGGCCTTGCGACTGATTTTTATCAGAAGCTTGATATCCATGTTCATGTCCCGGAGGGTGCTGTCCCTAAAGATGGTCCATCGGCCGGTGTCACCATTGCTACAGCACTTGTTTCTGCAATCCTAAAGATCCCTGTCGACCATGAAGTTGCAATGACAGGTGAGATAACACTTCGTGGAAGAGTTCTTCCCATTGGTGGGCTTACGGAAAAATTACTTGCTGCCAAGCGTGGGAATGTAAAAAGGGTGTTAATCCCAAAAGAAAATGAACGTAACCTTGCAGATGTCCCAGCAAATATTCGTAAGAGTTTAGAGGTTCATTGTTTAGACAATGTTGACCAAGTATTGGAAAAATCGCTTGTATTAAAAGAAGGTGAGACACTATTTAAGGATGTTGCTCATTCATCCGTCTACGGTGACTTTACAGCCTCTTCACATAATAGCCCTCATTGATCTTTTTTGCTTGACGGTGTAGGGCCTTCTTGGTAAATAGATGTTCACAATGATTGAGGGGGCGGTTAGCTCAGCTGGGAGAGCATCGGCCTTACAAGCCGAGGGTCACAGGTTCGATCCCTGTACCGCCCACCATTTAATCTTTGTAAGTAATTTTCTAACTTGGAGCGGTAGTTCAGCTGGTTAGAATACCGGCCTGTCACGCCGGGGGTCGCGGGTTCGAACCCCGTCCGCTCCGCCAGATATATAAAAAAAGGGTCTCAACCAGTTTTGGTTGAGACCCTTTTTTTTGTCTTCGAAAAACCTCCGATATTCATTTATGCCAGATCTGTGTCGAATCTGTGTCAAAACAGCAAAAGCATTATTTTTCTGTTTCAGAAAAAATGACCTAAAGCCTGGCGTTAGGTGTCTTCCTTTCTTTATCTGACTTTTCTTTACTCTGAAATTCGTAAAAATCTTCAATCTCACAATTTCTCTATACTGATAGAGCGTGTCTATACATCTAGGGCAATGCCCAAACAGCGTGAAATACCTACTGGTAAGCTTTTGTGGATAACTCGTAAGGAAGAGTTGCTGCATGCAGCATAAAAAATAAGCAGAACATTCAAGAAGGAGAGAACCTATGAAAGTATTTGATATCCTCTCTAAACGATTAGAAAGTAACGCTGTTGGCCTCTAGTCAAAATGTGGCGTGATGCTGGAAAAGGAAAACGGTAAATAGAGCCTGAAGTTTGATGTTATACCCGTGAATCCTGAATGGGATGGTTGGTAGCTTACCAGTGCCGGGAAGCCTAAAGATTACGATGCAAATGGATGGGGGCGCTTTATTTTTCTGAAGAGCCGCCTCAGCTAAGAACGCAGGTAATGTTAATCTTACAAAAAACGTCCACTACCAATTATAAAATCCCAATACTCCAGTAGGCTATACGTTTTTTTGAACCAAAGGTAATTCGATACTAATTTTTGTTCCCTGTTCCGGTAGCGATTTTGCCCAGATTTTACCTCTATGTTTATCTACAATAATCGTATGGGAGACAGAAAGTCCAAGCCCAGTTCCTTGGCCCACATCCTTGGTGGTGAAAAAAGGATCAAAAATATGCATTTTTGCAGCTTCTGTAATACCGGGACCGTTGTCTTCAACTTCAATTAATACGTTATTGGCAACGATGGCGGCACGTAGTGTAATACAGGGTGGGGATGTCATATCTGCTGCCGCCATAGCCTGGGTACTGTTTTTTATGAGGTTCAGGAGTACCTGCTCGATTTCCATAGGTACGCAGATGATAGGAGGCAGGTTGGAATCACACTCTTTTACGAAATGAACATTCATGATATTCTGGGTTTTCTTCATATCATAGTCAGCCTGAGCAAGAAGTAGTGAATTGTCAATGATCTCTACCAGATTACTTGTGCAAAATGTCCCTACATGGGGGCGGCTGAAATCCAGAAGACTTTTGACAATATTTCCAGCCTTTAGTGCTGAGTCACGAATCCCATCCATGAAATAGCCAAGTTCGTTCTGTTTGAAATATTTCTGTACCGCCACAAGGTCGACATTGAACTCAGTGGCTTTTTCTTTGCTGTCTGCATCTTGGGGGGAGAGTCCCAACTCCACCAGTTGGTGGGCTTGGAGAATTGCTGAGAGTGGGGTGTTTATTTCATGGGCAACTCCTGCTGCAAGCCCAGCAATGGTTACCAGCTTTTCATTCTGGAGCAACTGTTCCCCCATTTTTTTCTGGCTGGTGATATCCAGTGCAGTAAAAGTAATTCCCTTGGACAGGTTGTCGGGATCCAGAGGTGTCAAATTGAGCAGTATATCAAGAAGACTACCGTTCCGATGTCTCCATTGTGCTTCTATAGTGGCGGTACCAAAATTTTGAATTTGGTTATACTTTAAATGCCCCACCCGCTCAAAATCTTCATCATTCAGGTAAAGCATTCTTAGACTCTGCCCAATGAGTTCTTCTTCCTGATATCCTGTTATATGACCCATTTGGTCATTAACCTGTTGTAACACACGATCAATTGTTACCCCGATACCAATGGGAGCTACACGGAATATGCTTTTTAAATAGGCCTGACTCTTTTCCAGAGATTCGAGTGATGTGGTACTCTGCTTGAGTTGTGTTGCCATATCGTTAAATGAATGGGCCAGCTTGCCAAGCTCATCATTGCTCTGCAAGTTAATTTGATGGGAAAAGTTTCCCTTGCCAATTTCCCTGGTGCCTTTGTCGAGAATTGCAAGTGGTTGAGCAAGTTTTCGCCCAAACAGGTACGATATCAGTGCCAGGAGTAGAATCAACAAAAAACCTGAGAACAGAATTTTTTTGATTGACTCAAAAAGTGGTGTCAGAACAATGTTGAGTTCACGGTAACATAAGATGTACCATGATTCCCCTGAGTTACCCTTTTTATGGTCAACGGATTTAAATGTACCCCCAAAAACATACCCGTCTGCACCTTGTGTTAACTGCACTTCCGAAAGACCCACCAGATACTTTGTCTCCTTATCCTCAATAATAACTGTATCGAGATCATTGTTTTGCATTTTTTGTCGGATTGAGTCATTTGCCAAAGTACTTAACGGTTCAAAACCCTTATCAAAGACTATCATACCACCGGATCGGCTCAACTTGAACAAGCCTATCAATTTATCCTCTGCACTGGATAGCAGAGTATCGATACTTCCCATAATATTGAGGTTAAACTTTAATATGCCTATTGTTTCCATACCTTCTCTGACCGGTACAACAAGTCCGAGGACATATCCTCCCACACTGTCATCATAGCCGCGATCATCAAAGAAAATTTTTCCTTCTCCATTGTGATATGCCCCCTGCCACCAATATTTATTGCCATGGGCAAATGTTGAAAGCTTAGCAGTTGAAGCAACCAGAGCACCAAATTTATTGGTGAGGAAGATCTCTCCGTATTCGCCCTTAAGAAGTGACTGCTGTCCCTTAAGGAGGTGTGAAACCCTATTGTCTGTAAATTTCAGGATAAAATCATCGGTGGGATCTTTGACAGATTTCCATTTGCTGTTTTGGGAGTCTATGGATTGATTTCTCTTTTCCTCAGACATCTTGGTATAGAGTAGATTACTCGTTTGTAAAGCATCGAGTATCTCGGGCATATGGGCAAAGGTGCGGCTGGTGTTTACCTTTTCAGCAAGAAGAACATCAAAATCACCGGACACCTCATTGGCAATAGATTGACTGTACAACATCTGGGATTTGATGAGCGAGTTATAGTGTGATTTGTAGATAATAAACGATAGCAGAATCAAAGCGGTCGTGCCGGTGATAAGCAGGGTGAGGGAGAGTTTATTGGAAAGTTTCAATGATATGTCCTCTGCTAAGGGGTTTTTTAGTTAGCATATACAGTTTCACGGTCAAGATCATTTTACAAAGTTTTTTGGCAAACTGGTTTTGTTTTCATTAGTAGTTTTATATTTTCACTCAAGTCGTGAATGAATTCTTTTGTACCCATGTCTTCAACGCAGAACTCAACTACCAGATTCTCCTCGGCAAAACCACTTTGAATTCCATCCATGATCCCGTCAATCCAGAAATACACTTGATGAAACGATTTCAGGATAAGGCCATTCTTACGATTTTTGGCATGCGTTGTTATGGGAGTAGAGAGGAGAAACTGGGCGGTGATTACTATCGTAATCAGACTGGTTTTTATACTGGAGCAGTACTTACATTTTAGCATTGCTATTGATCCTCACCGTTTTAGATAGAGAAACGGTAATGAATTTTCCTAGCCCAAGAACACAGCACACTGGAGATGTCATTTTCTGGACACTTTCTTTTACTATATCATATTATTAAGTTGGTTTTAAATTATTTAATTTACCTGACAGGTATCTAGACCTGCTAGGTATAGAAAATAAAATCAACTCCATTGATATAATACCGATTAATTCGACCCACTGATTTTTTCTTACAGGTAAAGTCCTACTTGTGCTCAAAGGCAATCAGCCCACGTTCCTCATTTTGCAGTAATTAATACAGTAACTTCTCTCCAATAAACCAAATTTAGTTCAGGTAGTCCTGCTCTGCCTCTTTTATGCTTTTCTGAAATACCTCCTTACCTTGTTTCGTATAATGTGCTACTCAACACCAGTAGTGTCCGGTTAGAAAGTTGCATGTCCTTTTTTTAACCGCTTCCGGTGTTTTGGCTTGCATCTTCGTTTTTGTTTTTGTTTTGCTACTGCCAGTTCTGCTGCTAGTTCTGCAGCATGCTGCCC
>Ga0307929_1001408_pt1 | contig 18276 bp, 18 predicted proteins | sample AceLakmetage1330_FD_203160 | JGI IMG/M metagenome (GOLD analysis project Ga0307929, IMG submission 203160) | Saline water microbial communities from Ace Lake, Antarctica - #1330 | ecosystem: Environmental > Aquatic > Non-marine Saline and Alkaline > Saline | place: Antarctica: Ace Lake...
CCTGTCACGCTTCTGCTGTATAAAAGCCCCTATTTCACTGCTAAATTCTGCCATAATATTATACCTTTATTGATTGCCTTGATTTATCTCACCAACAAAACCAGATATTTCACTTACTGGTGTGCCGTTAGTTAGTGCTAACTGTATCTGTTGAAGTTTCCAATCTCTCTGCCATTCTTCTAAAGTGTCATCATTATATATATCGTTCATCATCTGCTGTGCTTCTGCGTTCTCCGCTTTAATGGATTTCAAGTTAGATTGCTCAGATAATGTACTAACCCCGCTGATTATACCCTGGCCGACATTCGCCCAATCCTGCTCACTTGCGTCACCGCTTGCTATACCCGCAACACCTGAGATTGCCTGACCAGCAGCAGCACCATATTGAGCAAACTTTAAAGCACCAACAGGATTGCCACCGCTTACAACCAAACCCAATCCAGCACCAGCTAAAGTTGAGGCAACCTGAATACCTGTATTTAAAAGACCCTTACCTTCTGCCTTTTCCTGTTCCGCTAATTGTACATTAACAGCGTCAAGCTCTCTCATTATGTCCTGTTTACGCTGTTGGTCTTGCACCGATACACGCTCAAATGCTGAACCTATATTCTGTGCATAATCGGTCTGTAGCTGTCTCGCACCTTCTATCCTTGCACCTAATGGAACATTCTGACGTTTAAGGGTTGCGTCTGTCTGCTTCGCTATCCTCTGAGTTTCCCTGCCAACTTGCCCGATTTCCTGACGCAGTTGATTATAGGGCGAAGTCGCTAACTGTTCCCTTAATTTACGTTGCTGATACTTCAAATAATCAGCCATAATTACCTTCTAATATTAAGACTATAATCAACCTTAAATTCTACAGTGGAATCAGCGGAAGCTGTTTTCTTTAAAAATAAACTCACCCTTGAATAATAACTGTCAAGCTCATATACTGCCTGTTCTGTAGTCTGTAATGTATCTGCTACAGAGTAATATGACGAAGGGGTGCTAATCTTATAAACATCAGTATTTTCCCATTCGTTGTCAGTTCCACCAGATAATACGCATTGTATAACGGTTGCTGTATTGGCTGTTATATAACCCTCGCTGCCATCTGTTTTATTATACGCTATCTGACCAACAAGTGTGCTATCAGCAGCGAAAGCGGCAGTCGAATCAGTAAAGGTAGAGTCGGAAGAAGTAATTATCCCCTGATAAGCATAATTACCGTCATATCCGCTGTCAGAATAAAACCGCAGATTATAATAAGAAGTAGTATCTCCATTATTTTTAAGGATAAGAGATATTCTGTCAGTGTCAATTAGCCTGATTGTCTTTGCAAATTGATAGAAAGTGCTGTCGGTGGTGACATCTTCACTATCCCACACCGTCTCGGCATGAATACCCAAACAGAGTATTAACATTATGAGTAGCAATAAAATCTTTTTCATATTTTCTCCTATATGGTTTTATGGTCTTGAAAATTATATGCGTTATCATCTTTACCCAAATTCAACCTCCACGATGCCTCACTGCCTAATGGTTTCTTTGCTCTTTTGTAAGACTTCTCAAATGCCCTGTCATAGAATTTAGCCAAATCATAATCCCTGTATTCTTTATACATGAACAGCTTAGATAATACATAGTTAGATATTGCCGGTATAAACTTATTAGGCAAATCCATAACGGTTTCTGCTGTTATATCAGAAAATGCTAATTCGTCTGCCATCTTTGAACAGAATAATTGCAAGGTAGTTCCAGTTATATCAACTACAAATCTAAGTTTGTAATCATCGGTTAATACCCCCGCCTGTACTCCTGACTGCTGTGTTCTGCTTGTCTGTGAATATGGGTCTATCTGGTCGCCAGCGGTGTTCTTCTCTGCCGAAGCTGGTAAGGTGCAATATATCTTAGAAGCGTCAACGAATACACCTGATATAGAGTTTATTGTTTTTGGTATAGCAATGTCATTAGCAAGTACGAGACTATAAACGTCAGCAGAAGTCCATGTATTATTAGTACCACCAGTTAAGGTCGCAGTAATAGTAGTTGCCGTATTTGCTGTTATCGTACCTGACGAGCCATCTGTTGAGTTATTGATAGTCTGACCTACCAAAGTACCATCTGTGGCAAATGTGGCTGTTGTGTCGCTTAAAACAGCCTGTGTCGCAACCGCTGTTCCCGTGTAGGTGATTGTGATGTCATAAGTGAATACCCACTGTAGAGCGGGCATATAGTCAAGCATGAAAGAATTTATCTCGTCAATGATATGTAAAACATTATCCGTATCTTCCGTTACTTTATGTACCTGTTTAATTATATCAACACCAGTCATTTAGAATCTCCTTATATCTGCTGAAATAGAGGTAAAGTTATTTATCCCCGTCAAGGTGAAAAATAAGAACTCGGCTCTGTATGTTATCCCGTATGAAGTATATCTGCTAAACCCGTTATATTGTGTCGTGTTGGCATTACCCCTGTATTCTGTATCTATTGCCAAATCCATGTCAGAACCTTCTGCGTCAACCATTGCCCTGTCGATAAGTAACCCCTTTGTACTGTACTGTTTAGTCTTTAATTCTGTCTCTTCTGTGGTATCTAAATCATCACCTGTCGTTTTAGGGTATGTATATAATGCGTTCTGTGTTCCTATTGGTATATTTATCAAAGACTTGCCGTCTTCAATTGTGGTAGATGACGTTACACCCAATCCTGTAGCAGAATACCATTCGTTGTATTCAAGACTGTATATTTTTTGTTTACCACTATCAACTACAATCATTTGACGTTCAGCAGGATTAATAAATATCCGTGTAGGTGCTGTAAACTCTACTTTACCAAGTGATATGTTTTCTATACTTTCACCGTTGTACATATAGCAGTGATTTTTAGCCTCTGAATACCAGAATACTATGTCACCGTATTTGGCTATATACTTTCTATCACCGCTACCATATCCACTTTGCTCACCCACCATTGGATTAGCACCTGCTTTCTGGTTCGTCTCATCATCTATAATCAGTCTCGTTATACTATTTTCTGTGAATATCAATAATGTCGGTGCATATTGATTATTATAAAATCCCCTGACTGGAATGATAGCGGTACAGGCATTATCTGCTTTGTGATAATTCAGGTCACTAAAATTCTCACCTGATTTATCTGTCCATCGGATTATATAATTAAAGTAGTTACCAAGATTATCAAAATCCACTTGGTCAGCTAAACTGAAATTGGAATTTTCCTCTGCCGAACCATCTTCAAACTTTCTGCCAATCGGTGCTGTTAGATACAATGGCATTGCATTTGCCATATTCCTGACTGCTTCTGTATTATTATCTGTCAGTTCAAGATTGACATTGCTCTGGAATACTGCACCCGTAACACCTATATTCTCAAAATCAAAAAGACTACTACCACGACGTACACTACCATACCCAACTGCGTCTATTTCGGACTCTCCATCAACATTGTCTATCTGTGCAGTGAAAACATAGCTGTCACCATTATTGTAAAGTGGCATAATATACAATGTATATATTTGGTCATTAATGTCATTAGGATTTATCTTAACTGACCATAATGCAAAAATAGGCAATACGAAATCATTGTCATTTATTTCGTGTATATAGGTTTCAAAAGGAAGAGTTCCCTCAAATCGGTAAGTTCCGCCATCATTAGTTATTACGTTAAAATATATTTCGTTTTCATACACATCATAATTAAAATATACCGTAACCCTCTGCGGTGTACCATCTTCATCATTAGCTGTCCTAAACATATTAAGCGTTATGTCCGTTACTTCTCTCCGTAACATTACATCAAATCTTGCTGACATATAAAACGTATATGGCGTAATCTCACCCGCAAAATCAAATACCAAATAGTTCCTGTTGTTTGTATATGGGTTAATATTTATATCACTTTTTGCCTGTAAATACGGCATAGTGTTTACTGCATTTGCAGGGGGATAAAGGTTTTCTGATACAGCACCAGGATTTACCTCAGTATCGGCAAGATTAATTCTGCCGAGAGCTTCACCGTCAATTAGGGTATCATCACACCAGCATATTATTTCTGTATCAGCATTAAATACATCTACCCTTCTGAATAGTCCTCCTGCCGTATCTGCGTCATCACTGAACTCACCGACTAATGGGATAACATGACCGCCTTTATATTCGTCTCTATCGGCTGGAATGTTTGGAGTAAAGGCAAGAAATAGCTTTTTGGTTGAGCCAGCAACCATAGTGGTATTGAACATGATTTCCATATATTGCTCGTCGGGGTCTCTGCTGACTATAAACACGTCAAGTAAGGTCGATAGGTCGTCGTCATATAGCCTGATATAATCAAGGTTTATATCTTCACCGTCATCATCTGCGTAATCAGTTACATTAAAGTTAAGTATTTCCTGATTAGGTGAACTGCTAACATTACTCTCGCCATTATATAATCTCAATCTGATTGGTTTATCCATTATCGTCTGATTATTGACATTTTTCAGATTAATACCTTGTAAATATCTGAATAGACCCTCATTCTTATATAGTTGGTCGTCCGTTGCAGATACGATTATGTCACCTGCTTTTGATATATTGTCAGATACTTTTAGTACATCATTCTCATAAGATAATAACGTAGTCTCTGTTCCAGAAGCGTATAGGATAAACTCATTATCACCTTGATTAACTGGATAATTTGAAGCGTAACTAAATACCGATGTATCTTCGCCTTCCGAGAATTTTGTCGTTTCTGTGTATATATTTACACTTTCTATATTCTCATCATTGATTACAATATTCCTGACGTTTATAGATGCTATATAATTTGTTTGCACTTCATCTACATATTTGAATTTCTGACCGTTATATGCGTTTGAGATTTGAGATGGATTGCTCTCTATTCCGTTCTTATCCACCAAAGTTACTGCCACCCTGACAAATCCGACTTCACTAAATCGCTGTTGGTCTTCCTCGTCTGTATATACGGCAGTAAATAAATATGGTTTAAATGAGGGTGCAAGTAATCCGAGATTGTCCTTATTGATTGTATTATCTGATTTGAGATATATCTTAGCTGGTGAGCTTATACCGTCTGAGATTAGCAAAGCATCAGGTGAAGCGAATATCGTAACTGAGGAATTGGTGGGAAATGTTATATTGAGATTTGCACCGCTCCACCCACCGTCATCTTGCTTAAATAACTCCGCTGTATTATCATCATATAAAACAAAGTAATACAAGTCACCCCTGCCGTCTATCCGTAAAGCGGGTTTCCATGACCATATCTCAGATACCGTTCCAAGCCTGTCTATCGCCTTACTCAGACCTGAATTTGCATCGTCTTTACCCTTTCTACGGACAAGCTGACCGTTCTTTCTCACAAGGTTTTTTAGCACCCTTGCAGAGTTATCAGGTATTAACTTAGCGTCACCTGCTGAATGTTCGCCTAAATCAACGGTTATTTTCATTAATCAGTTATACTCTTAATATACCAATTGGATGTATGAAATATTAATTCACAAGCAGAAGTTTTACTATCCAATATTGTCTCCGTGTCCCAACCACAACTTGCGGGCTGAATGGCTATACTGAACGCGGTAGAATTTGTCATAGTTACAAAGCATATTGTCTGACCCTCTACACCGTCTGCTACTGTAATTGTATCGGCTTTAGTGGCATTTATATAATTAATAGTCTCTGTAATATTAGCAGGAATACCGTCACCGTCACAAGTTAATTCCTTACCTTCTGGAAATAATAATGCTGAATTTATACTTACATTTCCGTCTCTATCACCAAGCAATACGTCACCGTCTGTCGTTGCAGCACCACCGTCTAAGAATAAATCCCCACCGTTTGCAGAACCGTCACCACCATGTATAATGAAGTTTTTACCATCTGCTGACTCTTGTGCTGTTGGACTTACTTCTGGATTGTTACCTGAAAATGATAATCCTGCTGTCGTTACAGTTGAAGCACAAGTTACAAGACCGTCTAAATAAGTATAGCCGTCAACCTCGAATATTCCAGCGATATATAAATCATCGGAATCAGTTAAACCATGACTTGACGGGTCTGTTGACTCTGCTACATCTGATGCCGTAAATGCTACATACTTTCCAGAGGGTGAATAGAAGTTATAAATACTTTCCTTTTCCTCCATTAAACAACCGTCAAGTGTTACTCCTGTTTCGGAAGTAGTCTCAGATATTGTATTACTTAATATTGAAGAACCACTTATCGCAGTTAATACATTAGCACTAAATGTAAAATCAGTAGCACCGCCTATATTAACATCAATTTCATCTGCTGTATCTGAGAAAATGCGTGAATTATCATCATCGTCAAAGGATATATAGTTGTCATTATTAAGCTGAATATCACCGTCTATTAGTAGCAATCCGTCAACCGTAACGCCATTACCGCTACCACTAATTTCGTCAACTTTATCAGAAGTAATATAGCCATTTGCTACAATTCCATCTGTATTGGTAAGAACCCCTGTTACTAACTGAGTTCCAGCAACAGTAGAATTTCCCGAAATAGTTGCCGTAGTACATACAACGGTTGGAAAAGTTCCAGTACCAGTAGAGGTTATTGCTGTGAAGGTTGATGTGCCACTTGAAGCAGTCACATTACCAGTTAAATTGCCTGTTACGTTTCCAGTTATCGTACCGCTTGAAGTTACATTACCAGTTAGCGTTGTGGTTTCTGTAACTTCTAATGTTCTCACATATACAGAGTCAGCAGTTACATCGTCTGTTACTGCTAAATCACCAGAAGCAGTTGCATTTACACATATAAGATTAGCAGCAAGTGTTAGGGTGTTAGATTTTATATGATTGCTTGCCGAACCAAGATATAGGTTAGTTGCACTAAGTGTTAGGTCAGCAGCAGCAACCACGCTTAAATCATTTGAGTCTGCACTATATAAATATGTAGCGTCATCCCTAAAGTGAAGTTCGTTTGCGTCATTAAGGCTTAACTGTGTGGTTGAAATCTCTAATGGTGAAACTGCCTGATTACCCATCCATATAGGCTTTAATATTGTCGTAAGCGAATCAAACTGAACGAACATCAACCGCTTATAAGTGCTACTTATTCCACTGGAAACTATCGTGTCGGTGTATGCTGATTGTAGCGTCATAAATGCTACACAAAAAATCACTAATAGAAAAATTATCTTTCTCATATTAACTCCATATATCTGTTTTTATTCCTGCCATATCAAGCTCTGCCTTAATATAATTCAAAGCTACCTGCTTCTGAATTTTATCACCTAAATCATATATCAAAATGTTATATATCAGGTCATCAAAATATGCTGGTATATTATACTCTATTGTGGTTGACTTAATTGACGTTAATGCCAGCTTGCATTTTATCTTATACACATCTGTGCCTGAACTTATATCTGCAAGGAAATGTATCGTTCTGCCGTTGATTGCGACAGAGTTTGTATCTGGTACGAGTAATATTGATTGCTTAATATACAACTCCACAACCTCTACACTAACTTCCCTGAGTGCTAAACCATTCTTATATATTTTATCTAATTTCATTATCCTGCCAGTTGTAGCTGATAGGGTATAGTCCGTTGAATTATAATTAAACCAATCGGTAAACTTTCCCAAGTCACCCCAATCGGTATCTGTATCACCCCACGTAGATGTAACGCTCCCCCAAGTTCCAGCAGTTGCATTAATAATTTTAATAAAGCTGTCAAATCTCTCAGTTAATATATTTATTCTCGATATAGCAATATTGATACTATCTACTATTTTATTATAATTTGGTGGCTCAACAATGTAAGCCTGTATTCTATTTATTAGTGTTGGTATATTCATCTTTACTTACCTTTTTGGGAATTAAGCTGTTTACTACCATATCCATTACAACTGCTATTGCATCGTCTGAAATCAGGTTATCTATGCTGTCAAAATTAAAGTCTGGTAGATAGTTTAACTTGAATTTTAATATTGAATTATCGCTTAATAATCTTATTTTGTTATTGTCCCTGAACCATTTAACTTCCTTTGATGTAGGTTGCATTATTGGATTATCAACTGACATTGAATATTCCGAATCCGTTACCTGTATAAATCTCTTGCGTTTGTTATCTACTGAATAATCCTGTGCTGATATATTAATAAAAAGAATACTCTTTGGTATTGTATAACTGCCTTGCTTTTCCTGAAAACTTACAGAAGCAGGTGTCTGCAATAGATATAATTGTTCAAGTGGTGCATTGGGTACATACTGATTATACGCTGACCTAAAGCTATTCTTTAATATCCCACCAAACTTAACACCTGACGGGTCGCCTAATTTCTTGCCTAATTCGAGCTTTATATCACTCCACGTCATTTTGCTCACCTCTCTGCAATGTAATCATATTCTTTACAGCTTCTACCTTACACGCTTCTATGAATAGGGAACTGTATATGTCGTACATTTCCTGTGTGGTAGCCCATTGGGTCGGATAGGATATATAAGTAACTATTACTGATTTACCGTTAATGTTTCCAGTTGTTGATACATAAAATACTATATCCCTGCCATCTACAAAATAATAACAGTAGCCTTTATTCGGGTCTAATTCCGTATCTATCCCTAACTCATCATACTTTTCTGCTGTTATTTGCTTGAAGTTATAGGCATTAGAACTTGACTTTACTGATATTGTCTTAACAAAGTCAGTCGGTAATGTAAGTCTATCAACACCTACCGTAAATGTCTCTGACTTCACAAGCTCCTTAATGTTATCAATAGATGCGGTCGGAGATAGCTCAACAACCGCATCTAAAAACTTCTGCTTTATATCTGTCGTATAAGATGCTTCAGGGTAAGCGTGACTATCCTTCGCTATGCGTGTAATTAAAGCAGAATATAACATATTATACCTCTACAGATTTAAGAGCAGTTTCAAGCTCTTCTGTGGTACATTCGGCAATCGGTTTACTGTTAAATACCTTGATTTTAGCTTTCTGTGCGTCAAGTATCAATAACTTGTGAATATCATCAGGTGTTTTATCTTCATTATCAAGGTATTCCTCAAGGATAGCACCTTCGTAGTACACAATTGCACCGCTCTGTATGTGTTTCTGTAGGTTTTTAAGGGTTTCTTCATCGCCTTTAAGCAATCCAGACTCAGGGAATCTATATCGTATTGGCGTTTTGCCCTTGGGTCTGCCAACGAATGTCTGGTTGCCAACCCTTCTGGTTGTTTTGAAAATATAGCTTTTCTTAGCCATTATAGCTCCTATGGGCGGGGATAAACCCCGCCCTTATAGTTAGTTATTTATACGTCTTTTCCCAATCTGCGGGTGTGTTTATATTCATCGGTTGCATGAGGATTATCTCAATGGTACTCGACTCCAATGCGGTTGCATCCTGTATCTTAAATGCTAATTCTGGACAAGGTGCTACAAAAAAGAAGTCATCTGCGTCATCCGCCAGTGTATTCGGGAAGCCATAAAGCATTGTCTGACCTGTAGTATTGTAAATATCTGCTTCGATGTTGCCGTAAAGCCAGCCGTCTGTTATCACTGTTGTTCCAGCGGAATCTACCACTACATTAAAATCATCACTGTAGCCACAATACATGGTTACTGGTAATGCTGTATTTCCGTATGTCTCTGCATCGGGATTGGTGATTATCATTATAGGTGCGTTCCAGTTCAGCTTGAAGTCTGTCGGCTCTGTATAGACTACCAAATCAGCAGTATCTACAGCGGTACTGGTGTACGCTATAAAATATTTTTGACCATTGACAGTTTCAGTAGAAGTTGACCAGGTTGCTAAATTGGTGCTTTTACCAAATATACATAATACCAATGAAATGAGGATTAAGGTTATGATTAACTTTTTCATTTGCTGAACCTCTTATTGCCATATACATTGTGCCAATCGGCTGGTATGTCTAAGAACATAGGTTGCATGAGTATTATTTCGATAGTTGATGCAGTGAACTCGGTTGCAGCGGTTATCTCAAACGCCAGTTCTGGACACGGTGCTACAAATGCAAATGTATTAGTTCCGTCTGCCAATGTATTAGGTACTCCAAACAATCTGAACTGTCCAGTTGTTGCTTTTACATCTGCAATTATATCACCGTACAGCCAGCCATCTACGATTGTAGGTGTTCCGACCGTATCTACCGTTACTGCAAAATCATCTGAATATCCGCAATACATCGTAACTGGAAGTGTATCTCCATCATAGGTATCTGCATCAGGATTTACTATAATGATTATCGGAGCGTCCCAGTTCAATTTAAAATCGGTGGGTTCGGTATAGACTACCTTTGCAGCAGTTGTTACAGCAGTGCTTGTGTAAGCAATGAAGTACATCTGCCCGTTTACCGTTTCCTCAGAAGTAGTCCACGTTGCCTGTGTCGCCGTCAAAGCCATAAGACTAAAGCAAAGCGACATAAACAATACAATTAATACTATTTTCTTCATTGTTAGCTCCTTATGCTGTAAGAAGCAGTTTACCCATATTTTCTGGGTGCTGAACTTTCAAGCCAGGCCAGAATTGCAGTTTATCAACAAGGTTGTTATTACCCTTCAACTGGCAATTTGTGATAACGTCAAATCCGAAGCTGGCTTCCGGCCCTGCAAAGTACTTGATTTCAAGAAGGTTCATATCAACGATATACATTACCGCACTGTCACCAAACGCTTCAAACAATGCTCTGTTATTTACACACTGGATAGTTGGGCCGGGTGTGATTAAAGTCTTAACCTGATAACCAAACGCAGAATCGCTTCCAGTAGCACTAAAGGTCGGGTCAGTGTTATTCTTTACCCAATCAGATACCTTATAGAACATATTGTTATTACAGAACGCAAACAGATTTGGTTTTCTGTTCCATACCTGCATTTCTGATTTTATCCAGTCCTTGAAATCGTCCCATGTGTAGCCTGACAGTGTATCGGTTTCAGTATTGATACCGTACTGGTCAAGTCCACCCATAAGGGTTACATATTCACTGCCCAATGCGGTTGTATTCTTTACACGTACTCCAGTGAAACACTTAGTTTCAAAGTTTTTCCATAATCTCTGCTGTGAGCGTGCCATGTTTCTTGAACGCTGTGAACCAGATACCCACTGTCCAGAATTAGCATCTAAGTCAGAAATTTCCAGAATATCAAACATCATTTCGATGTAATTATAGTCTGTATCTTCGGTCTTAAATGCTGCATAATCACTAGAATTGGTAATGTCACCCCATTTCTCATAAGCTGCTTTATTCAGAACATACAGCGTGTCACCTACGAGACAATCTGTACCTGAGATTGTAGTCATTGCGGTTGCGTCTGTAACTGCTAACTGTGCTGTGAATGTATTAGCAGCAGTAGTGGCGTCACTCCGTACGGTAGTAGTTACATAATATACCTGACCATTTCTGCTGTTACGCAGGGTAAGGCTCTTTGTTATCTTCTCAACATCTGTGGGACTAACTGTTATAGTACTTGCAGCAGAACCACCGCCTGTAGCAAATACCGTAACTGTAACATATTCCATTTTTTCTTTATATGAAGCCCACTTAAACTCATTTCTGTCAACTGGTTTGTAACTTCCCATTTTCGACAACATTGATACTAATGGGGTTTGACCCAAAAAACTGTCGTCTAAGACTTCATCCCACGCTGGTTTTAGTAATTCCGTTTGCTGTGTTGCAGTCGTTCTCGGCCCTTGATACCATGTTCCTGTAGCCATTATATGACTCCTTATTATCGTTTGTTAGACGATTGTATACCCAAAATCTCGTTAGCCTTCTGGTTTTTATCTACTTCGGAGGTTTTTACGGCAGAACAGAACTCTTTTAGCTCTTTATCTTTTGGTGTCATAATTCGGAATCCTGCCTGTGCCCCAGCCATCTGAGGCGTTTTGGTTCGATTTAGTAACTCTGTCCGTTTATTTAGCTCGTCAATAGCATCGTCTTTTGGTTTCGGATTTAGGTTAGGCTTCATAAAATTAATATAAAGACTAACTCCCTGTTCACTGTACGTTACACCGTTCTGTTTCATCCACGTCTTTACTTCCTGAGTGTCGTGTCCTGCCTGTACTATCATGGAACTTAACTTCTGCTCTTGCATGAAATCCTGATTAGTTTTAGCACTTGTCTCATTAAACTGTTTCATAAACTGTAATTGATTATGCTCTGTCTGTTCCTGAGTAGCTTTAGATTGTGCCTTAAAGCGTTCTGACGGAGTTAAATCATTCCAATCTTCTTCGCTTACACCAGCAATCTCATAGGCTCGTTTCACTACATTAAATACCTCTGGTTCAGACGTTGGCTTTTTATCCACTTTAGGTGGAGTGCCAACCTTCTGCAAGGTTTCGATAATACCCTCATTCCGTAACTTCTGCTTTTCGAGTTCATCATTTTTAGCTTGAAGGTCTTGCATAGCCTGTGTGTTTTCATTGTTGTGTTTTAATACTTCCATTGCTTTCTTGGAATTGTGTACAAGTTGGTCTGATAGCTTTTTTACAAATACAGGTTCGCCCCACTGTTCATATTCACCTTTCGGATATACAAGCGGTGGCTTACCCTCGCCTTGTGGCTCTACGTGAACTTCGATTTCCTTGTTGTCAATGACAACTTTCTCGTCATACGCTTCTGTTGAAACAGCGTCAACACTACCGTCATCGGTAGCTGACAAAAACTCGTTCGTGTAACTTTCTAACATACTGTGCTCCTTTGTCCTTTGTCTGTCGCAGTGAGTCTAAGACTTTGCGGTTTGACCTTTGAGGACACGCTTTTATTGTTGCTGTGATGGAGGTTGCTGTACTGTGTCATTTTCAAGTTGTGCCCCCTCCGCCATAGCCTTTTGAGACGCTTGCTGAATTTCCTGTATAATCATTTGTCCTGCCTGTGGATTTATCTGATTAAGCTCCTGTATCTGTTTTAAAATTGCCATTGCCTGATTTTGCTCTTCCATTTGTGAGATTATCTGCTCTGGATTGTCAAGACCCATATTAGAGATTGCGTAATTATAAGGTAGCTGACCATTCATTAACAGGTTCTCAATACGCATTTCTTTATTAGTCTCTATTGACTCATCATTATCCGCTTCCCTGACAACAGCCATGCAATTAGGTGCTGCATCCATTAAATTAATATCACCACCCTCATCATTGATAGTTATTGTCTTACCCATATAATTAAATCTGTGTGGTCTTAGTTTATTCTCTGCTATCTTATTCTTTAATCTTTCAGCAAATTCAGTTATCATTAATTCGTAGGGATAATAGTCAACCTTTGCCGAATTAAGTGCATTACTCGTAAGTGTCTGTGTCTGCCTTGCGGAAGCGTGTGAACCTGTTGACTGACCCTGCATAACTGCTGGATTTTGAGTATTACTATCTATCTGAGACTCCATACTCATTTCAAGGCGTTCAAGGTCAATTCCACCCTGTGGCGGTTTTATCCAGCCAAACGGTAATTTGCCATCAGGATTTTTCTCCCACCATTCCTCCGATATAACTAAAGGGGTATTCCAGTTTTCCCAATTATCAATGAAATTCTGACCGTTTTGTATTCCAGTAGGGTCAAACCAAGGGATGCTCTTAAATAACTTAATAGAAGCTATAATACGCATTGTCATTGCTATGCTGTGTATTTCAAGTAACTGTGCCTGGTCAAATGCGTCTGAGAATGGATATGAGCTATCTGGATTGTTACGACCTGCATAAGTAATATATTCCGAAACATCACCTACACAATCAGGGTGTTTTAATACTACACTGAGACTTGGTATGAATATCATCTCAAACCATGAATCAATGCGTCTCTCATACGGAGCAGAAGCCCTTAAACCCTCCGGAAGTAATGTATCGTCATCTACATCATCTAATAGCTCTACTTTATCCTGCCCTATCTCTGCCAGTAATTCGCTTTCTATTACCTCTATAAGTGGCTCGTCATCTGATACATAGTCCTTTATCGCCCGCATCGTAAATGAATAAGGGTTGTAATACTGACATACAACCACATCTATAAACTCACCATATCCATATTCCTGATGAATAAGATTATTTATTTCATGGTGGTTATCTATCTTTTTTAATAATTCGTCTATATCACCTATGTTACCACCAAACTCACCAGCTTTTAATTTCTTTTTAAGTATTCTTTTCTCATAAGTAAAAACTTCCCAATATTCGTGATTGTCCTTTTGGTAATCATCCGTTACGTGGGGAGATATATACATCTTGCGTGAGTCACATACCCTTGCAGTCGGCTTTCCTGTTTCCCAACCAGGAGCAAAATAATATTTATCCCAACCCGTTTTTACATACCCTATTCCCCAATACTGGTTGTTTGTTATAGAACCGTCAGTGCTACGTATTAATCTGTGAAGGTCAAGGGAGTAATTAACTTCTGCCTCTAATACATCTTGGGATATTGGATTGGTGTTTATCGGGTTATGGAGTCGTACATTAATGTCATGGGCGATAAGGCGTGATTTCTTGGCAAATAAGTTCCTGTTAATAATGTTATCAAAGTTACGCTTATCCTTTGCAGTTCCATAAACACCACTACTAAGGTCATTCTTTAATATGCGTGTGCCAATATCCATCATTATCTCAGCACCAGAATTTTGACGGTAACGCTTGGCATATTCATACCGTTCTACCATTTCAGTTAAATCAAAATCCTGTCGAGCTAATTCGTTAAGCTTTTGCTTTAGTTCATACCTTATCATAAATTAGATACCTCTACGAATAGGTGACACAAAGTAAATAAAACTTGTCAAGAGAAAAAATACCAGTTTTACTATCGTGATAATTAAATCCATATATCATATACCCTTATAGCTCTAAACTTTTTATACCAGTGCTGTGTAATCTACGACAGTAGTTCCTGTCGTGTAATCTATATCATCGTCTTTTTTCTTATAATCTATGAGTTTATCACAATCTACATATCTTACAACATCAGCACCGTCTTTCCCCTTCTCAATTATATTCTCTCCAAATGCTACACCGTCACCTAGTTTAACCTTGTATGAATAGGTCTGCATTGACTGGATAGTATGTCTGACACTTGACCAGAATATTTCTTTCGGGTGTCCGTCTGAAAGGTAAGCGTCAAGATTATTTCTGACCACTGTATGACCATACTTTATCTCTGACTTACCCTGTCTCGATTTATAACTGTCAACCCATCTACCGCTTAATACCATTTCCTTACTTTTCTGTGTGTATTTGCTAATTAAATTATCCTGACTCCCACGTTGCTGTCTGCCAAAGTGATAATCTAATATTCTCCTACGTACTTTAATAGTCTTTTCGAGTCCGAGCTTGTCACTGAGGCTATCTTCTATGCTTATTATATTAGTAAAATGCTGTTCAATTGATACACCAAACTTTAAATCCCAATATGGTCTGCCATCGTGTTTGGGTAACTCTGCCATGTGGATAATTCTACCATTGGGATTTACAGCAGTCCATAACCCGAACTGTGGTCTTGCATCAGCAGGGTCTTCGGAATATAGATATACAGCGTCTTTGTGTGGCATATACCATAAATCCTCACCATCCCTATAGCTCTCAAAATCATCTTCATTTACGGTGACAATGTTTTTATCTGTGAAGTTTTTATATACCATTCCTATATAATATAATGGTAAGCCCTTTACCCTTGCGTCTCTTTCCTCTGCTGCATAGGACTCTATTAACTCCAATATCTCTTCATCAGTATAAAATCCCCTAATCCCCTTACTCTTTGAAGTTCCCCATAATGAAGATGAGAATTTATAAACAACTTTATTGGGGTTTTTCAGTCCATTTTCTACATCTTCAAGCATTTCCTGCGGACATTCCAGTGGAGTGAAATTCATTAACATTATAAGCCCACCCCTTGCCCTTCCTTTTGATGAGTTATATAATGATGTGGTTGCTGGTTCGTCATGGATAATAAATGATACATTACCTGACTCAAATGCTATCTTGTCCTGACCATAGGTCTTAAATGTAATTGTATATATAGATGTAGGAAGCTTTAAGGAAGCGAGTATGCTACCTGATTTGTACTTTATTAAATCGCCATATCCGAGAGGGTCTAAGTATTTATGTAACGCACTGTCAACCGCTTCGCCTTTCTTTAACGCTTCTGAACTTGAACAATACCATATATTAGGGTGTTTGAAATCGGGATTTGCAAAGAAATCGTATTTACCAAACCAGTAATAAGTGTGTTGAGGTATCAGTATATTAAGACATATAGTGACATTCCCCTCTGTTTTTCCTATCCCATTAGCTGCGAAATTGGCTATCGTGGCTATCTTATTTCCTGTTTTACGGCACTTCGTTACTGCCTCTATTATCTTTACATTATCACCAGTGGGAACGTAATATTTTAACGGGTCGCTTCTTATAGCTTCTTCCATTATCTCTATGGTTGCATCTAAGTTCTGATATATGGATTGCTTAATTAAATATCTTTCATTGTCAGGCAGTTCCTTGTCTCTATACTTGCCATAAGCCTGATTAAATGCCTTATATCTCCACATTTCAGAGAACTCATCCCATTGCATAGGTAGATAATTAAAGCCTAAATTCTCCGCTGTATTACTTTTTGGCTGGCTCATAATCTTCTTCTTTTACTGGAATTTCAAATGTTCCCTGCTCCGTAACTAACTCATTATCGAACATCGGTATGGATTTAACCTTACGGCTATCGTCTCTACTCAAACCAATCTGTTCAAGTAATTTACCTGATGATAACCTTATATCTATATCACGCATATCTTTGTTGCCAGGAACTAACTTTTGCTTACGCTTTGTTCTTACGAGTTTCTTTGTTTCCTTACCGTCTTCATCTACACTAATGGAATATTCTTCTTCAATCAGCCAAACCTTATGTTCAAATGCCTCTCTCTGGATTGCTGGAATAACCACCTCTATAAAATGATTGTTCCTGATAAAGCTGATTGATATTCCGTCTATTATGCCGTCTGATTTAAAGGACTCAAATTCCATATTACCCTGATTGTATGCCTGTAGCAATGCTGGAAACTCGTTCCATGAAGCAGGGTTAATTTGCAAATACTCACATATTTCTTTCTTTGTAGAGCCAACTGACGCATAATTCTTAATGGCGTGAACATACCCACATTCAACAATCTCACCGTTCTCGTTTTTTTTCGTAGTGTTGAAGGAACTTGGGTTTGCCAGTGAGTATGTTTCCACCATATTATCTATTAATTGATTGTAATATATCCGTAAATTCTCGTCATGTGATATGTTAATTCTGCTACCCATAACGTGTTCTTTTACGTTGAATAGCCCACATACTTCTGATTTTGTGGCGTAACCATTTCTTACACATTCATTTATCTTATTAAACAGAACATCGTCTGTCATTATGAAAATGTAAGCTATTGTGTTATGTAAAGACTTCCACTCTATATTGTTGTAGTTAGAGTATTTTTCTTCCTCATATCTTTTGAGCCTTACGCTCTCGTACTCTTTTTTTATAGTACTCCAAAAGTCTGCTCGGAACTGTTCCTTCGCCGAAGTATTCACAGATTATGTCCAACCCTTCTACCGTATTCTTCCATTCTCCCTTTAAGAGAAACTCAATGCTCTCCATGTAGATACCATATACATATTGTCTATTATACTTGTCAAGAAGAAAAATCTTCGGCTCTCCATTTATACATACAAGAGCACCTTCAACAAGCTGTCCAGTGCCCTTAATCCTTGCTCGTATCTTCACTTGTTTTCCTTTCTACATAAAATCCACCAATTAGATTTTCGTTTAGTTTTATATCAACACTCCACGCTATCGGCTTGGTAAAATCGCCCCTACCCCTAACTATCTCTATGTGTGGAGTTGGCGTAATATATCCCCCTACCGTATTCCACCATTTAGGGCAAAGGAATATATCAATATCTTTTAGGTGAATGTCATTTGCATCACACTCCCTGATAACAAAGTTTCTTATTTGCCTAACAATAACATCTGGGTCACTATCGTCAAAAAAACTTGCCATACTGCCTCCTATTCCTTAACCGCATACAACTCTATCATTAAATGTATCATCATACTGCATAGTGCATAGGCTATATTTCGTTTAGCCTCTACCTCTGATGTCGGTACATAATTTGTCGGGTAAAAGTTTCCATGCCTGCTTAAAATCCAATTTACGCCACCTGCCATACTACCTCCTATTGGTTAAAATAATACGGATTAACCGTATACCTATTCGTATCAAAATAGTTAAAGAAATAAAATCCGTAATCGTTCGGTACATAATTTGTCTGAACCCAATCA
>Ga0307929_1001410_pt1 | contig 18269 bp, 14 predicted proteins | sample AceLakmetage1330_FD_203160 | JGI IMG/M metagenome (GOLD analysis project Ga0307929, IMG submission 203160) | Saline water microbial communities from Ace Lake, Antarctica - #1330 | ecosystem: Environmental > Aquatic > Non-marine Saline and Alkaline > Saline | place: Antarctica: Ace Lake...
CCGGGGATGAAATCCCAATATCATCCAGAAGGAAAAAGGGCTTGATTCAGCTTTTGGAGACAATGTAGAGTTTGACCATAATGTCCGATTTCTGCGTTATGCTCGTCTTTAAAACAGTCATTTACAATAGTAAACTCTTTGGGTTTAAAGACTTCACAAGCCTTGAACTCAAACATTCTGAATCAAACACCAAACTTTACGGATTGACACAATTTAAGATTTGTCGCAACACCACGTGACACTAGTGTCATATCAGACATATTATGACGATTGAAAGTGCTCCGCACGTTTCAATGTCAATACCCCGACTTTCAATCGTGCGTAGCACATTGAAACGTCAAAATAACCCGAAATCTCACAATTGACATGACACCAGGAAGTTGCTATCAGCTTTTTTACTAACATTTGACTCTTCCAGAGCCCTAACTCATCTTAAAAAGAACCAACTCCCCCAAAACTTCCAACGAATTCACATTACTTCCCTACGGATTCAAGTTCACCTCCCGATAGTTTGTGGCCAATCCTACATTTGTGCCCTAAAGATTTGAAATGAAAAAGCGAATTCCGATAAATACAAAAGACAGCATTTACTTCATCGTCCCCGACGAGGTGGTGTATTGTAAAAGTGATCAATCATCCACAACTTTATTTTTAGAAAACAACGAACAAGTTTCCATTTCCAGGGAGATTAATGACATTGAAAAACTATTGGTAGGGGACAATTTCATACGTCCGCACCAATCATATCTCGTAAATCGAAATTTTGTAAAACTTGTAGATATTGCTGATGACTACACGCTGGTGTTAACGACCCAGGAGAAAATACCCACTTCCGCTCAAAGGCGAAAAGAAATTATGGACATCATTCTAAAAATTCAAAACTCTCACATGGTGATGCCTCTGGCAAAAAAATCTTAACAATACAACACTTTAACAATTAACAATTCAACAATTCAACAATATAACAATTTAACAATTTAACCCGCCTTCGCCTTCATAATTCAAGTAGTTACTTAGGTTTTCAGAATAGGCTACGGCGAGGCAGGCAATTTAACAACATCACTATTATTCATTAATCAATTAAAAGTATCATGAAAAATTTAATTAAAGCATTTGTAGTTCTCATGGTTTTAGTATCCTTTTCTGAGGTAAAAGCCCAGATAAGTGGCGGCCTGGGATTAGTTTACGCAACCAATATTAGCAATATTGGAATCAACATTAACGGGAAATACGATTTCAACGAAACATGGAGTGCCGCTCCTACCTTCACCTATTTCTTTAAAAAAGACAATGTTACATGGTCGGCATTGGATTTAGATGCCAACTATCAAATTACCGATTTTGAGAAAATTGGAAGTTTGTATGCACTCGCAGGTTTAAACATGACATTTTATAAATGGAAAAACGACTTAGGTGACTGGGGCGGCGAGCAAAGCGAGACAGGAGTAGATATTGGTTTCAATTTTGGGGCCGGGCTAAATATTCCGGTGAGCGAAAAAATTAACGTTGCACCTGAAGTGAGATACACAGTAGGTGGGACAAATTACTTTCGCATTGGGGCCAAAGTGATGTACACTATTAAAGCCAAAGAATGAAACAACTAATTTTTCTTTTAGCAATGCTTTGTAGTATTTCGGCATCTAGTCAAAAAAATGATGCCGAAAATAAAGCCCTCGACAAACTAATCGCAGGCAAAGTGGAACTTGATGCCGATGCGCTAAAGTCATCGGCAATAAATGCACTTTTCGATGTCGAGTTCTTCACCTTAAAACGTACGCCACATTTTGATGAAAATGGTGGTTACACCGAAACCATCTTAATGAAGCAAAACGGTAAAATGGTGGAAGTAAACGATGCAGAAATGCTTGTGCCTGCTATTAAAAGTTCTTACAAATTAAGCTCCGAAACCGAAGCCCAACAATTAAAAGATGCACTAAAGCTACTGTTGGATAGTGCCACTGGTAGCGAAGATGAAATCGTTCAGAAAGGCGAACAATGGATTTTGGTTTGCGAAGAATGGTTTGGCGATAAGCAAGGTTTTGTGGTAACTACCGAAAACGGTGGGAAGATAAGCAAAATAGAATACTCAAGTGAACTGGAGCTTTAACAGCCTTCAGTTCACTGTCGTTAGTCAAAAATTCTTCTTTCTAAGTCTTGAATCTTGTGCCTCATATCTAATTAAAGGAAAATGAAAAAACTGTACATATTAGTATTTACGCTTTGCTGTATTGCAGCAGTAAATGCACAAAAAAACTACCCCATTCTTACCCTCGAAGATATTGGTGCAGCTACCATTGTCGATAGGGAGGTAATTATGGTTGTGGTAGAAAATGTTGGTGATGTGCCAAACCTGGCATTTTACGACCTCGAGAAAAAGAAGCTTATGCAAACTTTTTCGGCTAAACTTCCCGAGCTCACAATTGCACACCTTATTCCATGCGATAACGGATTACTCTATTTGATAACTATCAAAAAGAATCCCGAGCAGGGACCGCCTTTGTTCGATGCCATTTATTCTTTCGATCATAAAAAGGATAAAATTGTAAAGGTTTACACCGAAAAAGAACAAGTTCGTGCGCCTCGGGATGCTACAGCTGTTCATGTAAAATTGGTGTTTAGCACCGGCTTTAAAAATCAACCACGTATTTATAATACCAAAACAGGGGAATTTGAACCTTTTTCCGACGATAAAAATTTACGTATGCTTTGTGCTTCAGACAATCACAATAGTTACGTTGTCGTGAAAATGAACGAGATGGAGGAAAGCGAAATCGTTCCAATTTATGTGATGGACAGAAATGGGGAACTCAGCGAATCGGTAGGTATTTACGACTCGCGTATGATAGCATCGACAAATGAAGAAGAAAACCATATGCCCGGTTTTACCTTTACAAATGCTGATTATAATTGGATTAGTGAAGCGTACGACAATAGCGGATTTCCCTTGTCGGGATTTGCCATTGCCATGCATCCGGGCCTGGTTGAAAAATACACTAAAACAGACCATCTTTACGATATAAGCAAAATTGTTACTGCAAACGAAAGCTACTTGGCAGCAAGTGGTAAAGGACAACTTTGGGTGTACAACACAAAAACACCAAATACAATCAAGCCAAAAACTGTTAGCGATGAAGACCTGGCAGCAATAATGGCATTTTATAACGAACAAACCGAATACATAAAAACACCCTTTCAGTCGGCAGCGCTCGAACAGGTTTTTAGTGCTAAATTTTATTCGATTACCGAAAAAACAAAAGCTGGAGATTATGGTTTTACTGAATCGAGCTTTATTGCTTTTGCGCAAAACAACAAGTACGATGTATTAATGAATAAAGCAATGTTAACAGCGTTGCTTGCTCCTGCATTTATACTCGACAATGAACAAAAAGCAGCAACTTTTCAAGATGCTTTAAATGCACTTTACCCTCCCGGAACTTTCGATGTCAAACACATTCAGTGCTATAAAAAAGACAAGACCTGGTATTTTGTTCGTGGCGAATCGTTTGGCGATAAATATGGTTTTGTTGTTCAGCTAAACAATGCCAACAAAATTCAAGAAATAAAATATTCTGATAAACTTGATTTTTAAATCACATGAAACGAACATTAGCCTTTATATTAATCGTATTAATCGGAATTTCTGTAGAAGCACAGGTAAAAAGTGTTGAAAAAGAAACAAAAAAACAAGGAACATGGCGTATTAACCGCAATATAAGTAAAGGAGTTAGCTCAGGACTGGATGAGGTGGAAGATGGAATCGGTGGTTTGTTTGGTAAAAAGAAGAAAAATGGTAAATCAGATGGAAAAAGTAATTCTGATAATAGTGGTAATTCTGTAGCAGGAAAAGACCCTGATGCTCTTTTTGCAGAACACGGTATTTACCCTCCAGATGATGCTACTGAAGTATCTATTCCTGTAAGGCTAAAATGGCAGGAAATGGATAATGATGATTTTAGAGCAGCTCATTACGAGCTATATTTAGACATCGTGGGTGCTAGCGGAAATAATATGCTTGGCGTCTCGCGTAAAACCGAATATGAGTGTAAAGACTTAAAACCAAATACAGAATATGCCTGGCATTTTGTTGGTCAGAACTCAAATGGTGAATATATGCCGGGTGGTGGTGGAAGATTTACCACGGGCAGTGGCAGTGCAGGAGTAACCTCAACGGGAACCAATTCACAAACTAACACTGAAGACTTTGGCGCTTTTTCTTCTATGTTTCCAGCCAATGGTGGTGTAATTGCATTTCCTCCATTTCTAGATTGGGAAATTCCCAATGAATCGGATTACACCTTTACAGTGCATTTAGAAGGTGATGATTGGTCGGACTGGATGACAAAAAACACAACAAAAACAAATGCTTCTTTTACAAGTAATCCAACCAATACTTCAAATTTTAGATGGCAGGTAATTGCCGAAGGAAACGGACAAAGACTTGAATCGCCATGGCAAAGTTTTACAACTACCGATGAAGGTAGTTTAGCTGCCAGCAAACCCGCCGCTCCAAAAGTGGATGTGCAGTGGAGTAAATTCGATTTTGTTCCCGGCGATGAAGTTATTTTTGAAGACGGGCCCAGTGTCGATGAAGAAAATGGCGAATTTCCAAGTCGATGGGACTTATTTGAAGGTTCGGCTGAAATAGGTGCTATGAATGGTGAACCCATCATTATGTTTTTGAATGGAGGCGGTGCAATTATCCCGTATTTAAAAAATCCTGACCAAGACTATCTGCCTGAGATATTTACAATTGAGTTTGATGTTTGGTTTCCCAAAGGGCAAACCACAAACAATAGATACTTTATTAGTTTTCGAGACAAAAAAAACCAATGGAATAAAGGTTTAGACGAGTATTTAACTGTTACTCCAACCGGATTGGAATTTGAGAGTACCAACAAAAGATATCCGGGCACAGAAAACCTTGGCTGGAGTGTAGAGCCCACAGGCAAATGGAGACATATTTCCATTGCATATACCAAAGGAAAATTTAAAGCTTATATGGATGACACCCGCTTAATAAATGTACCGCATTTAGAAGGTGATCCGTGGGGACTCACAATAGAAGCTCAGGCGGAAAACATGTATTTGAGAAATATTCGCATTGCAAAAGGTGGCGTAAAATACTATGACCGCGTGCTTTCCGATGGAAAAATTATTGTAAACGGCATTCGTTTCGATGTAAACAAAGCCACCATAAAGCCCGAAAGTAACGGGGCAATCAATAAGATTTATAAACTGATGCAAAAACAGCCTGAGCTAAATTTTAGCGTTGAAGGACACACCGATAGTGATGGTGACGATGCACTAAATCAAACACTATCAGAGGAACGTGCAAAAGCTGTAATGGATAGATTAATTAGTATGGGAATTTCAGCCAATCGCCTGAAATATGCTGGCTGGGGTGAGAGCAAACCCATTGGCGAAAATGGAACTTCCGAAGGGAAAGCCAATAATCGACGTGTTGAATTTGTAACATTCAACTAAGGCAAGTTTTGCAGATAATAGTGCAGCTTTTGAGAAATCATCCTTCAAACCATCGAAAACCAAATAATAATTTAACAATTCAACAATATAACATATTTAACAGTTTAACAATTTATCATTTTTCAATTTAATCAAAAACATTTTTCAATTATGAAGAAGACATTTTTAACAATCGCAGTTCTTTTAGGAACATTCAGTCTATTTTTATCATCTTGCAACAAAGATGACGACCCACCACAAACACCAACTTACTCAGGCACATTCGAGGTATATATGGATGGTGATAAAGTTGGTGGAGGAACAACTAACGAAGTGGGCATGGTTTCAGCTACCCTATCAATTGCTCAGGGAGAAGACATTGGCCTGCTTGTTTCTGCCGTTCCCATCACTGTTGGAGAAACGCTGGACATTGACGATTCTAACCGTACAGTTGTGATTGACGGTAAAAATTTATTGCTGTCAGATGGAAGTGATGAGATGTATTTTGCTTTTGATGGAACAATAACAAGGGTTTCCAATACCAAATTTTCGTTCGAAGGAAATTGTTCAGCCCTTATGGGAACAACAACACACACCTTCAGTGGCTACATGGAGTCTGATGTTTATAAAGGCGTTGAGTAGTATGGCTTTTAATAGTCAGCACCGAAACTAATACCGTATGTGATTCAAAATGCGCCATTATTTCATCTTATTCATAATGGCACTTTGAATCTACGACGGCATTAACCATTGTAACATTAAAATGGCTTTCAGCGCATTTCAATTAACAATTGGTATAATTTACTTATCTGCTACACCGTAGCATACCTTTAATTGCCCCGTGCTTCACAAAACTTGTGAAAGACGGGGCAATTTTATTGATGTCAATATTTCTAATTCTTGTGAATTATGCAGGGAAAGGTTTTTGCTGCTCCAAGGGAATGCTTACTTTTGAACTTTGTATTAACAACAAAACACTCCAAAATGAAAAAATTCCTTTTACCATTCACCATCGCTGTAGTTATTCTTTTATCGGCAATTAGTTGCACAGAACAAAAAAGCAAGCTGCCTGAAAAAGATGGGTTTCAATTTGCCTTCATCACCGACATCCATCTTCAACCTGAGCGGCACGCCACCGAAGGGTTTTTGCAAGCGATTGATACCATCAATAATTTGAACCCCGATTTTGTAATTACCGGAGGTGATTTGATTATGGATGCCCTGGGACAAACTTACGGACGGGCCGATTCGCTTTACAAACTTTACAAAGAAACTGCTGCTAACTTCAACATACCAGTTTACAACACTTTAGGCAACCATGAGATTTATGGCATTTATGAAAAAAGTAATGCCAACAGAAACCACCCGGAATTTGGAGAAAAGATGTTTGAAAAGAAAATCGGCGAAAGCTATTACTCCTTCGACCATAAGGGATGGCATTTTATCATTCTCAATTCTGTTGAAGAAACCTATGAAGGCAATGCTTACGAAGGCTTTATTGATCCGATACAAATGGACTGGTTGAAATCTGATCTGGCGAAAGTCGATTTAAAAACACCCATAGTAATCTCGACACACATTCCCTTGAGCACCGTTTTTTGGAGGATTTACGATACACCCAACAAACCCAATACTGCCAGTATCGCTGTAAAAAACACACCTGAACTGCTAAAGCTGTTTGAAAACTATAATTTGAAACTTGTCCTGCAGGGCCACATGCATATCATCGAAGAAGTAAAAGTGAATGGCATTACATTCATTACCGGTGGTGCAGCATCAGCCGCCTGGTGGACAGGCCCCTATCAAGGTTTTGAAGAAGGTTTTGTGCTGGTTGATGTAAAAGGAGACAATTTTAGCTGGGAATATGTGGATTATGGATGGGAAGCTGAAAATGAACAGAATTAACCCGAACAATTCATCCAAATCACTTCGTTTGTGGATAAATGTGCAACGGATAGTGCAATGCAGTTCGGGAAACCCCGATTTAGGAATACCCAATTCTGAGGAATGCAAATGAACCCAAAATTATGATATTGCTTAACCGCAGAAAGCTCATGAATTTTCGGGCTTAAACATCAGCATCAAAGAATTAATGGTTAATTTAATTCAGGGCAATCATAGGCATTCATTGAATCATCTACTTTTAAATCTATCCTTAATTCCCGGGCAAGGGTTGCATTTTTAATTCTATTATGAATCATCTGCACTAAATCAAGATTTGGATTTTGCCTTGTTTCGTCAAATTTCACTCCAACATCGTAGTCCTCAATCCGTTTATCATATTTTTCAAATGACATCTGTTGATTCCATTCCGACATTGATATTTCAACTATTTCATCATTAGATTGCAAGAAATATATTGCATTATTCAAATCTTCTAAATAACCAGAAACCCATTCTTCAGCTTCATCAGTCTCCAGATTATCCCTAACTGCTTCCATTTGTCTTAAGAGTAAAAGTTCAATCAAGCCAGGTTTAGGGTTCCATTTTAAAGTTGTATTATAGTTAACACTCTCAGTAGTTATATCCGCTAACTCGTACAATTTCTCGATAGGAAAATCATTGCCAAATCCACCGTTAAATACAACTCTAAAAAATCTTTGTAAGATTGTAAACTCACCCATGTCCCTCAAAATTGATTTGTCCTGTGAATCTACTTTTGTGAATATTCTTTGCTGGATACTTTCGCTTAAGTTACCAAACTCAAAAGGAGCTTTATCGTAGTAATCTTCACTATCAACACTAATAAACCCGGGCTCGCTGGTAAATGATACTTGCAGCATAAATTCCAGCGGGTAATCATTTTGAGCGTCATAGGTAAGATTGTTAAACTTAAGGAAATCCAAATTTTCGTCTAAAGCAAAATTCTTTTCTCTCACCCCGCTCCATATTTGATATTCCGGAGGGGAAGAAAAATACCTTTCCAAATCTGCTTCAGATGGTTCTTTTGATTTATATTCCTTTGAAAAAAAAGCCTTCACTTTCCCTGTGAACTGCTCAGTTGATCCAACATTATTAATTGTCGTGCTAATCAATGAAGATAGCATGGGGTCGTAAAAGTCTGTCTTTTCCTGAATAAGGTTGTTTACATTCCAATAAAACTCGGGGTCATCAAGTGCAAGGATACAATGAATTTCTTCTTGAAACGTGAGGGCAAACTGATCAGCATTTTTTAGCTCCATCAGCATTGCTCTTTCTTCACTATTGAAGGTTTTGTTATACATATAATCTAACAATGCATCAAACCTTGCTTTAACTGCAAGTTTATATAAAGCTACCTGGGCTTCAATCCTTTGTGTCTCGGTTTCTCTTTCCTCAAAATCAGAACCGGCATATGTATCCACAAAACGATCAATTTCGATAACCCGACAACCAAACCTTGTATCAATAAATGCAGGGTGCAATAATATTTTTAAATCAAACAGCGGCTCAACTGTAATCATTGTTACCGCAATCGGCCTCGCATCAGCAACATATGTAAGGGCATGATTGACCAGGCTTTTCTTAAAGGGGCCAAGTGTAATAATTTCATTGTCATGTCGAGTTAGATGGAAAAGCAATTTACCATTTGAATCTTCCCAATCAAAATCAACAAAATCGAGGCTTTCATCCTCACTAATTTCTTTTTCATGTCCGATGAGCACCCCACCAATTCTTGAGAAACCACGCAACCTTACAAAGCTACGTGACCTGGAAAAACTACCTTTAAATATTTTTGATGACTTTGAAAATCCTTCAGGGTTCCATTTTGCCAATTGTTTTCCCCTGGCTGTTTTGCTGCCATGTCCTTGTTGTGGCGAAAAGAAATCTCCGTACGAACTAACACTTTCCGTAATACTAAGCAGATCATTAACACCTGTTGTCGCATGAAGATTCTTCATTTTGGATATCGTTTTCATGCTCTTTAAATTATCGGCCTCAACAATTTTAGCATTGATACTTGGCGGCTTATTTTCAATTTTCACCAATACATCAGACTCAACAGGCAAACTTTTCTTAAAAGTCTCTAAATTAACTTTGGTTTTTTCGTTGATTGCAACATTCCTTATTTCCTTCGAATTGGTCTTCTTTAGGGCTTCAGCAATCGATTCTTGTTCAACTGTGTTATTTAGGATATTGTTCACTTTTATCTCAAAATAATTTTCAATTGTTTCTGTTCCAATTGTTTCAATTAATTCCTGCCCAAGTTTACCTAATTCATTGCTACTGGCAAGCGCATCAATACCAGATACTTTTATTGAATTGCTCATGACGGAGCTAAACACTTTTCTTGATATACCGGCAACTTCCTTTGTATATGCCCGGGATGCCTTGTGTGCTATAATTTTTGGCCTTATTTCATTCCAAAGCTGTGGCTTGTTTTTTAGCTCATTCGTTAAGCGCTTACTAATCTTTTGCTTAAGGGTGGGGTTAGTGTTTCGCGGATTATTAACAGCTTCATATGTTTTAAGAACATCCCTTTCAAGCGTTGTGAGTTCGTCAACATGACTCATGGATGAATTTGCACCTATACTTTTAGCATTAGCCCTAACTTTTTGATTGGATCCGGATAAGTTTGCGTCAGTAGCTCGTTGAAGTATTCTATTCCGCGTATTGACGGACTTGAGTAAAACCCTGGAATGTGCAGAGGCGGAGTCATTGGCTAAAGGTTCAAGATTGTCAAGAATCTCGCTTTCAATTACAGTTGCGAGATCATCGATCAATTGTTCATCTTCCTCCGAAATAACCCATTCTTCCGAACCATACCCATCTTTAGCTGCATCCCATCTCTCCTTGGCATCTTCTGTATTTTTAGCAATCAATATGTTAGTGATATCAATTTCCTCATCACCTAATTCAGTAGTCATTTGAAAACCACCAATACTTACCAGCGACAGGAATAATAACACCAAACCAATTTTATATCCCCATTTCCCGGTCTTTTCAAAGAATCCAAGAACATCATTGTTTACAATAAAACTATCTCCAAACGCTAACTTTTTAGCTGCCTTTAATTCTTCCGGTGTAAGTTTTATCCTTCTATCAATATCAACCTGATAATATAAGGTACTGATTTTATCAATGGACTCTTTAATGTTTTTAACAAAATCATCATATTGGATTTGTGATATTTCATTGTTTGCCAGGGCTTGTTGTGCCAGGGCCTTTTGCTCCTCCAGCTTTTCGAGTTCCCCAACTATTTTATTCATCTCCTCAGTTGGCGGAATCTCTTCTATTTCATTTCGTTGAAAAGCTTCTTTTATGGCTGAAAACTTTTCTGAGTAAAGCTTTTTCAAAACCACTTCATAGGTCTGTTTTACTTTATTTCGCGTGATGTATATTAGGCTAACAATTAATAAAACAAAAATGATTACTGACCATACTGATGCAATGGAACTAAAGAAATTTGACAATTCCTGAATAAATAAAATTGACCTTTCTAAGCCGGAGATAGAGCCTCCGAGATGAAGCAACCAAATAATCCCTAATATTATCAGAAATCCGGCATATGCAATGGTGGCAAATAGTGAAAAGGTTTTGAGAAACTCCAGGACTGCCCCTGTAACTTTAAGCCTGATAAACTTCTTGACATTTTCTTCAGATTCTGATTTCTTATTCAATGCAGGCAAAAAAACGTATTGCAATAAACTGTAGCTACCAATGCTTAAAAGTAAAATATATAGAATATTCATTGTGTTGAGGCTTTAAAGATTAGTTTATTGATTGATTTCTTTTTCGATCTACTCTTTGGCTTCATCATTCATAAGCTTTAAACAATTGGTTTTTAACAATTGTTCATTTTATATTAGACCTAAAAAAAATTGAACAATTAATTTGATCGCAGAAACTTTAACTGATTTCCTCATTTCAGGAATGCAAATAGTTATTGAATATCCATCTATACGAACTCATAGGAGACAACTTCCTTTTGACAATGTTGAATTTTGTTGCCTTAGCCCGCTTTAGGTTCTGGATTTTTGAAAATACTAATACGCTGTTTGGTTCTGACCCATCTCGTTTGGGTATATAGAAAAACCCCGACAGAGCTTGGTATCTATCAGGGTTGAATAAAAATAACCAAAACTATATGCTATCAATGCCGAACCATCAACCTGCCAATGGCCGTTTTTTCGCCCGCATTTGCTTTTATAATGTATAATCCTTCTGTCAAGCCACTGACATCCAAGGTTTTTGAATAAAGCCCCGAAGCAACACTTTCTGATGCTATGGCCATTACTTCATTTCCATCCTTATTAAAAATTGTAAGCCCTACATTGGCTTCTTCCGCCAGTTGGATGGAAACCTGGATTTTATCTGACGCCGGGTTTGGATAAACATTCAATTCCAGGTTATCTTCCAAATTACCCTGCTCATCAAAGAATGGCAAAGGTTGGTCCGGATCCCAAAGAAGGAATGCGTTGGGGCTCATATGCTTTCCAAACATATTTCCATGGCCTGGATGCTGCCCATTATTTGGACGCTTGCCATGTTTGTCCTTGTTTATATTCCCCTTTTTGTTTCCATCGGGCTTGCTATTTTGTTTCATAGCCATCATATCCTGCTTCCATTGCTCTATCTGAGGTTGAACTTCATCCAACAATCGGCTGATACCTGGGTCGTGGGCTTCAGCCATAATGGCTACTTCGTTCATCATATCATGTTTCTTATTCCGCATTTCACGCATCTCTTTGCGTTGGTCAACGGTCGGTTTTTCCTCCGACATACGCATCTGCTTCATCTTCTCGCCCTGCTGCTGGCGCATTGCTTTCATTTCACCACGAATTTCATCCAGCCTGGATTTTTCATCTGAGGACAGTTTTTTATCCAATTCTATTCGCTGGACTTTCATTACCGGAAGAATATTTTCATTTAAATATTCTTTCATTTCAGGACTCATTTTCTTCATCCCTTTATCACCCTGGTGGTGTTTCTGGGCAAAAACTGTGGTGCCCATCATGGCCATACTTATTATCAATCCTATTACTATTGTCTTTTTCATTTTTAGTTGAATTTAATTTTTACCTGGTTCTGAGGCATCGGATATTTGACAATTTGATTGGCCGATTGATTCCATGTTTCCTTTTAAATTTTTAACTCCATCTGTATCTAACATGTTGAGACAAGGCATGCCTCTACCAATCCTCTACCAATCCACCTCTCTACTTCAATCTACCTTCCTTTTCCCGGTCTTTCACTTCTATTGTGACCTGCTCCGGGTGGAGGGCGATCTCCCCAACCTCGTCCCATGCGTTCCTGCACCTTTACCATCCTTTTAATCTGCTCATCATTCAGGTAAGGCTCCAATTCCTGCATCATCTGTTCATTAATATTTTTCATCTTCTCGCGTGATCCATCTACAGCTTCATGTATTTTCCCGGCATACTTTTCAAGTATTGGGTCAATCTCGTCCCTTTGTATCTCATCCGGTTTGATGATATGATACAACCTTTCTTTAAACCCGTCGGAAGTCCCCATCTTTACAAAAGACTGAATTCTTTGTTTGGTTAAGTGGCTGTTGGTCATAAACCCTATGGCAAATCCGATGATCAGGGTTGCAATTAATACTATTATTGACTTGGTTTTCATGTTTCTATTTTTTTTTGAGCCTATTTTGATGGGTTAATTATTGTCAGTTGCTTCGCGTCATTAAGTTGTCATTTAACTTCGCTGTCATTTGTTGTATGTAATAATTATCAATGACCATCAATGACCATCAATGACCATCAATGACTTTCTTTGTGTAATAAGTTTATAAATTTTTAAATGGTTCATACTATTCAAATTTTCTTCTAATAGTTAAACAGAAGAATTTCTGAGAAATATTCGTTTTGAAGCGATTCAACACCCATAATACTTTCAATAGAAAGTGTGCCATTATTTAAGATGGTGAAAAGCAGCAAAATAATTGCAGCAGCCAGGCCGGGTAATGCTATGCGGTTAAAGGCAAACATAAAGGCATTGTCAGCTTCATACTTTTCATTTTCCACTATCCTTGTCATCAAATTCTGCTCGAAGGAACCGCTAAAACCATATTCCTGTTCATCGAAAATACCCCTGAGTAAGTCCAGCTTCTTTTTCTCCTTTTGTAAATCCGGTGACTCCTGTAAGGCCTTTTCCAATTTATCCTGCTCAGCCGAAGATAATTCCTCATCAAACGACCTGTTGAGCAAGTGTAACATTTCTTTATCCATGGCTTATTCGATTAAATATTTTAATAATTCCTTCAACTTATCCTGCGCCCTCGAAAGGCGTGAGAGTACCGTTCCAAGAGGTAACTTTAGTATTTCCGCCGTTTCTTTGGTTGAATACCCTTGCAACATCCTTAAAACAACAACACTTCTGAATTTAGGCTCGAGCTGTTGCAAAGCATGATGAACTGCTTGTTTGGTATCGTATTCGTCCTGCCTGTTTTGTTCATCCTTCAAGTCTAAACCAGGACTATCCGCAGCAGGCCTGAAAAAGAACAAATTCATGCGCTGCCTTCGTTTCAGCTCATTGAGCGATAAATTGATGGCAATCCTGGTCAGATATGTTCCTAAAGCAGCCTCACCCCTGTAATCGCCCAATGCTTTGTAAAACCTGATAAAAACGTTCTGCCCCACATCCTCAGCATCAGCACTATCGCCCAACATACCAATCACAACAGCAGCAACGGTTTGCTCATACTTCCGTACCAACATCGAAAAAGCCACCTTATCTCCACCTTTAGCTTTTTCAACCAACTCCTGATCTTCTATCCCAGAATAATTTATCGACAAGTTTTCGTGTTTTTGATTATTTGACAAACAACATATGCAATTTATTCCCAATTAAATTTGATAAAGGAATTTTGAATTGTTTTTTCAATTCATTATTTTTACCAAAAATATTCAAATTTAAATAAAGGGAAACGCTGTCGAGGCTTTAACTAGTTAGTGTTCGTCTTTTTAATGAGATTTTTAAAATAGCAATAGCCCTGTCCTTTAGGGCAGGGATTGAATTGGAAGGATAAAAAAGCCCCTCCTTTTCGCTGTCAATGCCTTCGGCATTGACAGCGAAAAGGAGGGGGAGGCTCTGAAAATTTTATTAATCCCCGGGTTATGCCATAGGCATCCCTTTGGGAAAACCTGGGGCTAGTGAAAAATACCGACTTTATAGACGAACACTAATTATGCACTAAAGCTACAAGTATTCGGATATATTATTAAAGATTTTAACAAAATGAATTAGGCATCATAACAAACATAAATAATACTTGAATGAGAATAATTATTGCATTGGCATTTATTTGCATGTTTACAACAATTTCAGTATTCCCCCAGGAATCCGAAAAATACGTTCCCGAAACAGACCCACTTGTTTTGGAAAAGCTGGAACAATGGCAGGATATGAAATTTGGCTTGCTGATGCACTGGGGCGCATACAGCCAATGGGGCATTGTGGAGTCATGGTCGCTTTGCCCTGAAGATTATGGTTGGTGCGAACGGAAGAAAGGTAGCTATGAAAACTATTTTGATTACGTGAAGGATTATGAAAATCTCCAGACAACATTCAATCCTACACAATTCGATCCTGACAAATGGGCCGAAGCAGCGAAAAATGCCGGCATGAAATACGTGGTTTTTACTACCAAACACCACGATGGATTTTGCATGTTCGATACAAAATACACCGACTATAAAATTACTGATCCTGCTTGTCCCTTCAACTCAAATCCAAAATCAAATGTAACAAAGGAAATTTTTGATTCCTTCAGAAATGAAGGTTTGTGGGCCGGTGCCTATTTTTCAAAACCCGACTGGCACTGCGATAGCTACTGGGATCCTTATTTTCCACCCATGGACCGCAACGTAAACTACGACCCGGATGCCTTTCCTGAAAAGTGGGAAAAGTATGTTGACTTCACCCACAATCAAATTATGGAACTCTGCACCGATTATGGTGACCTTGATATCCTTTGGCTGGATGGTGGCTGGGTATGCAAGCACAGCGAAGATAACATCAGGAATATTTATACCGACAGATTGAAAAATGTTGGCTCGGGTTTCATAAAAACTGACATTATCAACCAGGATATTAAAATGGATGAACTTGTGGAAAAAGCCCGCGAAGCACAACCGGGGTTAATTGTAGTGGACCGTGCAGTGCATGGCAAAAACCAAAACTACCTCACCCCCGAAAACCGTGTTCCGAAAGTAGCCCTGCCCTACCCCTGGGAATCGTGCATAATTGCCGGGGGCGGCTGGTCGTGGGTCCCCAATCCCAAATTCATGAGTGGAAGGCAATTGGTGCATATGCTTGTGGACATTGTTGCCAAAGGCGGAAACCTCCTGCTCAACATCGCCCCCGGACCTGATGGAACATGGCCGGACGGAGCTTACAATTTATTGGAAGAAATGGGTGATTGGATGATAGTCAACGACGAAGCCATCTACGAAACCAGGAGCCTCGAACCCTACAAAGAAGGACAAGTGTGCCTGACACAGAAAAAGAATGGTACTGTTTATGCCATTTATCTTGCTGATGAAAACGAAAATACAATACCATCAAAAATATGGCTCTCATCCATACAACCAAAAAAAGACGCGAAGCTTACTTTGCTGGGTTCAGACAAAGCTTTGGAATGGGAACTTTCAGGAAATGGCTTTTATGTTGATATCCCTGAAAAACTCAGGAAGAATCCACCTTGCAAATATGCATGGGTGATTGAGGTAAGTTCAATTGAAGACAAGGACTGATGAAATGAATAAGGGTTTAAATCCCCGATGCAAGAGGGGATGGAAACCCTGGAAACTAAATCAGAGCCGCTATCCCGTCGAGGCTTGTCTATTCTGAAAATCAAGCAGTCGTGCCGATTGACGAGAAAACTATTTTCAGAAAGGACGTAACAAAGTTATCGGAGTTTTCTTGCAGCCACTATGCGATTTAATCAAAAAACGCTTACATGCAAACATTGTACATTTTAATATTTAAGCCTAAATTTTGAATTCCATTTTGGAATTTAAGCCCAAATTCTTAAATTTGTACTCGATTCACTAAAAAAAACAATCATGTATCAACGCGAAATCCTTCCGGAAATTCTTAAATGGATGGACAAAAAAGAGGCAATTACAATTTACGGTGCAAGACAAGTGGGGAAAACCACTTTGCTTGAATGTATGCTTAATGACCTTCCTGATTCACTGATTATACCTTGCGACAGACCTGCTGCCGAAGAAGTTCTTGAAGATATAAATTTAGGGCAAATCAGGCAATTGTTTGGCAGCAACAAAATAATTGCACTTGACGAAGCTCAAAATATTAAAAATATCGGCAGGGTATTGAAAATCATTTACGACGATAAGAGTTTTAACTACAAAATCATCGCAACAGGTTCCAGCAGCTTCGACCTGGCCAATAAAATTTCGGAGCCACTAACAGGAAGAAATGTCAAATTCAAATTACTTCCACTCTCCATTAATGAAATTCAATCAAAAAAGGATTGGCTATGGATTAAGGAGAACATAGAACAACTTATGATTTTTGGTTCCTACCCCGAAATAATTGACCTTAATTACGATGAAAGAATTACCAAGCTCGAACACCTGGCCTCCGATTATTTATTTAAAGACATCCTGGCATACGAAAGAATCAATAACCCGGATGTTTTACGGAAACTACTGAAAGCCTTGGCCTTGCAAATCGGACAAATGGTTTCTATTAGCGAACTATCGAACCTTGTCAGACTCTCATCTCCAACGGTTGAAAAGTACCTCGACTTGCTCGAAAAAACCTTTGTTATATTCAGTTTTCCGACCTATAGCTCAAACCTCAGAAATGAGATAAAAAAAAGCAAAAAGTACTACTTCTGGGATTTAGGGATTCGAAATGCCCTTATACAAAATTATAGTGCACTCAGCAACCGGCAGGACGTAGGTGGGTTATGGGAAAACTTTTGTATTGTCGAAAAAATTAAATTCAACAACAATCATCAAAAACACCGATCAACCTATTATTGGCGAACCTACGACGGCGCTGAAATAGATTTGATTGAAGTTGAAAATGAAAAAATATCGGCCTTCGAATTTAAATGGAACCCGAATAAAACTGCACGATTGCCCAGGTCATTTGCTGAAAAGTATGATGTACAAAAGTTCATCACTATAAATCCAAAGAATTTCAACGAGCTACTCCAATAATCCGTCATTATGAACAACACAAAACCCACAGCAATAATCACCGGGGCTGCCGGCGCAATAGGAACAGCAATTACCCGGCAAATGGCAGAAAAGGACTACAATGTTTTTGTTGTCGCACGCAATGAAACCAAAGCTCTAAACACTGTTGAACTCATTATTAATGTTACAGGTAAAAAAGATGTGTATCCTCTCGTTATCGACCTTTCCAAGAAATCTTCGATTCAACAAGCTGCTAAAAATTGGAGTGCCCCATTAAACGTTCTTATCAACAATGCCAGCACCACTCCGCGGCAAAGGGAAGAAACCCCGGAAGGTATCGAGATGCAATTTGCCACCAATGTGCTGGGCTATTTCTGGATGATAAATGCTTTTACTCCTTTCTTGAAAATGGGAGCCCCTTCAAGAATTGTTAATGTGGCCAGCTATTGGGCAGGTGATATGGACCTTGACGACCTGGAAAGCAAGCGCCGACCTTACAACAACGACACAATCTATCGCCAATCGAAGCAAGCCGAACGGATGCTAACCGTTGCATTTGCAAAAAGGCTGAAGGATACCGGAATAACAGTTAACCCAACTTGGCTATTATGGAATTCAGTTTGCTGGATAGCAAGCATTTACAAAATTAGTGGTACACTACATATTTTTTCACTGCCGCTTGCGTGTGTT
>Ga0307929_1001412_pt1 | contig 18261 bp, 19 predicted proteins | sample AceLakmetage1330_FD_203160 | JGI IMG/M metagenome (GOLD analysis project Ga0307929, IMG submission 203160) | Saline water microbial communities from Ace Lake, Antarctica - #1330 | ecosystem: Environmental > Aquatic > Non-marine Saline and Alkaline > Saline | place: Antarctica: Ace Lake...
AAAGTAACGTATTACTAAAAAACGACGAGAAAAAGGTTGTTGATTCTTCAAAATATATGTTGCAGAATATGAATATTTAAAAATACTTCAATGAGATTAAAACACAAGATGTTGTGGTAGTAATCTAACAAAACCACAACATGTCGTTATGACTTGAACGTAGTGCAAGTTGACAAAAAAACAAAAAAGTTGTTTTTTGAAGATTACTTGAAAATAAAAATTAACTTGTAGCGTTAGCTATAAAGAGATAAAACATGAAACAACAAAAATCAAAAAGTTTTAAGCCCAATAAATTGGAAAGAAATTTATGAAATGCCCATACTGTCTCGCAGAAGAAACCAAAGTTGTAGATAAAAGAGATTCAGAAACTTCAACAAGAAGAAGAAGAGAATGTCTAAAATGCGCAAAAAGATTTACAACTCATGAAAGAGTAGATCATGTTGAATTGATTATTGTAAAAAAGAATGGAAATAGAGAAAGATTTGATAGAGATAAAGTAAGATTAGGAATGATTAAAGCATGTGAAAAAAGACCTGTTTCTACAAAGAGTATCGAAGAATCTCTTGATAAAATTGAAATTGAGTTAAGAGCAATGGATACAACAGAAGTTCCATCTTCGAAAATAGGTAATGCAATAATGAAATATTTAAAAAAATTAGACAAAGTAGCATATATAAGATTTGCTTCAGTCTATAAAGATTTCACTGATGTTGAAGAATTTCAAGAAGAACTAAAAAAACTATTAAAGAGGTAAATTAAAAATGACACCAATACCAACTACAGTCGTAAAAAGAGATGGGACAGAACAACCCTTCAACCCAAGAAAGATCGAAAAAGCAATGAAAAAAACTGCTGCAGCAATCGGACTAAAAATTAATCCCGATACACTAGATCAATTAGTTGACAAAGTAGAATTATCCATAAGTAAAAAAAATAGTAAGAAAATTGCAAGAGATGATATTGATAAAGCAGTCGTAAAAACATTTAGAACTGAAGCTTTTTTTCAACACGCTGACGAATATGAATCATTCAATAATAGAAGAAAAAAAGCAAAAGAAATAATGGTAGAAGCAGCAGGCGTTACCCAAAATTCTACAGACATTAATTTACTTATTGAAAACAAAGGCGAAACAAATGCAGAACCATTTAATCCAACGAGAATTGCAGATCATTTAAAAACCTTAGATTTAGGTTTAACAGATGATCAGGTCCACGTTATTGTTGATAAAACTGAAAATAGAGTTTGGCAATTATATAATCATAGAAAAGAAAATGGCGAAGCATTTTTATTAGACACTTCAACAATTAGGGCATTAGTTGCTACAAGTTTAGTTGATATGGGAGCTAATCCCGAACAAGTACTTAAAGCAGGAACATATGACTTACCAAAAGAAGATTTAGAACAATTAATACGTGCAAAAACATTAGAAAATGCTAATGTGGGTACAAATAATCCTGAAGCGGTAGGGCTTGCAATTTGGGAAACAATTCTTAAAAAATATGCATTATCAGAAGTATTTAGTAAAGAAGTTAAAAGTGCTCACTTAAAAGGTGAAATGCATTTACATGATTTAGGATATATTACAAGAGTATACTGCTCAGGTCATAGTCCAGCATACCTTAAATTATTTGGATTAAAATTAGATAATTTGGATACTTCTTCAAGTCCTGCAAACCATGCAATAACATTATCAGGACACATTTCAACATTTTTAGCTTCAATGCAAGCATATTATGCTGGAGCACTAGGTTTATCTTATATGAATTTAGAATTTTCACCATTCTTAAAAGGAATGTCAAAAAAAGATGTAAGTTCTGTAAGAGAAGCAGTCTTAGATAAAATTGGAGATAATGACCAATTGAAAACAGATTTTAAACAGATGATGCATAACTACACAGACATGAAACAAGTTGCACAAAATTTGATTTTCACACAATCTCAAAGTGCATTTTCTAGGGGTGGTCAAACATTGTTTATTGATTTCAACTTACACACAGGAGTTCCAGAAATTCTTTCAGACATACCATTAATTATGCCAGGCGGATTATATCACACAATCGATAAAAAAGGAAATGAAGAAAAACTTGAAAGAATTGTTGATGAAAAAAGTAAAAATGGTTTAATCTTTAAAGATTCCAAAGGAAATGTTTTAGTTGATAGAAAAGGAAATTTCAATAGAGAATTATTAAATGATCAAGGAAGAAGATTCATTACATACAAGGATTATGAAACAGAAGCACAAGATTTCTTTGATGCATTACTTGATGTTTATATTGAGGGTGATGAAAATGGAAAAATGTTTGCATTCCCAAAATGTGATGTTCATGTCGATGGAAATTCTTTCAAAAATAAAAGACAAAGCGAATTGTTGAAAAAGACTTGCGAATTAGGAGCTAAAAATTCTTCAGCATATTTTATATTTGATAGAGATGCAGTTACATTGGCTGCATGTTGCAGATTAAAAACAGCCGTAGATCCAAAAGTTCTAGAACATCCAGAATCATTAAGATTTTGTGGTTTTCAAAACGTAACAGTTAATCTCCCACAAGCAGCATATAGAGCGATTGAAAACGGAGAAAAGAATTTAGATGGATTAATTGGAGAAGTTACAAAAACTATGGATAAAGCTTACAAAGCTCATATGCAAAAAAGAGAATTTTCTCAATCATTAATGCAACCAGGAAGACCCTTATGGCAAATTGGTAAAAAAGCTTTAGATGGTGAACCATATGTTGATTTGGATAAAGCAACTTACATTATTGGTATGTTAGGATTAAATGAAGCAATTCAAATAATAACTGGACAAGAAATTCATGAAAGTGAATATGCAGTTCAAACAGGATTGAAATTAATGGCTTCAATGTATCAAAGAAAAAATCTTTATGTTGAACAAACAGGATTGAAGTTTTCATTAGAAGAAAGTCCTGCGGAAAGTGCTGCAAGAAATCTTGCAAAAAGAGATTTAATGCATGATAAATATGGACCTCTTGCTAAAGAAGTTATTCAAGGAACTGAACAAGACCCGTACTACAGTAACTCAATACATCCAAGAGCAGATGCTCCAATTTCAGGAGTTGATAGAATTAAGAAGCAATCTTATTTCCATCCGGTCATTGAATCAGGTGCGATTGTTCACTTATTTACTGGAAGTGCTGACATTAATCCAGATGCTTTATACGATTTAGTACAAAGTGTTTATGAAAACACACAATGTGCTCAATTAACAGTTTCAGGAGAACATACATTCTGTAACAGTTGTGGAACTCATACTCGTGGTTTACATGAAGTATGTCCGGATTGCTCAAGCGATAAGGTTAAACGTACAGAAAAAGTAGTAGGATATAATTCAACAGTTGATAACTGGAATCCTTCTAAAAGAGAAGAAGCACTAGCTAGAGGAAGAGGAAATTATTCTATTGATGCTACAGTTGCAAATACAGAAACAATTGAATTAGATCCAAATGAACCAACAGTAAGGGCAGTTGTTTATGGAAAACAGGGATGTGAATGGTGTGACAACTTAAAAAGAGATATTCACAGATCTTTAAAACAAACAGGATACGATGGAGAAATTGTTGTAGACTTTGTTGATCTTACTGCTGCAGGAAAACAAGGACAAGAAAACATCGCAAGAGCTGTAAGAAATGGAATGAATTTCGGAAGTATTCCAGGAATGGGAGTAGAATTCAATACACAAAATAAGGAAGTATTCCATACTATTGACGATGTTCCAACTTTACTTACCGAAGGATACGTTAGAAGAGATAGAAAAACATTCGAATTAGAGTCTAAACACAAGATTATTAGTGGTAAAAGAATAAAAGATACACTAGGTGCTGCATTAGAATCTGCTAAACCTTATGTAACTAGTGATACAACAACTGCAACAGGTGCTAATTAAAGTAAATGAAATATGGAAATATTAGCACATCGGTGGACACTGACTCATTAAACAATGCAGACCAATTATCTGCAACTTTTTTTTATTTTGGTTGTAATTTTAAGTGCGGATTTTGTCATAACTATACCACCTTAGGAACAGTTAAAGATATACTTTCAAAAAACCAAATAGAATTAGTTTTAAGAAATGCAAAACAAAATTGGATTAAAACAATAGTTATTTCTGGAGGAGAACCAACAATAGATCCAAATTTACCCGACTTTCTTAAAATGTTAAAAAAAAAAGGATTTAGAACAAAATTAGATTCAAATGGAAGTAATCCTCAAGTTTTAGAAAACTTACTTCAAAATGAATTAGTAGATTATATTGCTATGGACATTAAAGGAACCCAAGATCAATATAAAGAAATTACCAAATTTAGTGATGTAAAAAAGATTCAAAGCTCAATTGATTTAATTCAAACAATGAAAGAATATGAATTTAGAACAACTGTTATTCCATTATATCATAATCAAAAAAAATTATTAGAAATTGGCGAGTGGATTAAAGGGTCTAACCTTTATGCATTACAACAATTTAGACCAGACTTAGAACAAGGTTGCTTGGATAAAAAATTTGAACAAGAACCAACTTATTCTCAAAAAGAACTTAATGCATTTGGAGAAATTCTTAAACCATATTTTAAAGAAGTTAAAATTAGATGTAGACAAGGAGGATAAAAAATGAAAATTAAAATAAAAAAAGTACAACAAAATTCAATAATTCCAAAATATGCAAGAGAAGGTGATGCAGGAATGGATCTTTTTTCATGCGAAGATTCAGTAATTAATCCAGGAGAAAGAAAACTAATAAACACAGGATTATCTATTGAATTACCACAAGGATTTGTTTCTTTAATTTGGGATAAAAGTGGACTTGCTGCTAAAAAAGGAATAACTACATTGGGAGGTGTAATAGAACACACATACCGAGGAGAATACGGAGTTATATTGCTTAACACATCCAATGAAACTCACGAAGTTAAATCTGGCGAGAAAATTGCACAATTACTGATTCAACCAATCGTTACTGCAGAAATCGAAGAAGCAGAAGAATTAAGTGAAACAGTAAGAGGAAGTGGCGGTTTTGGTAGTACAGGATTAAAATAAGAATTTAAAAAATAAAAATTTTTTATTAATTTTTAATACATATCTAAATGTCCAGTAACATCATCAATTTTATCTTCTTTTTCTGGACCTAAACATAAACAAGTTTCAGTACCTGGTTGAAGTTCAGTATGACCTGCATCTGTAATTAAAGCAGTTTTTATTCCCATTTGCTTAGCAATTTGCTCATATTTATGCAATTCAGCATCATCCTTAACTTTAAGAACAACTTTCTTTGCTCCTCTTGAATGCCAATCTCTTATTAATCCATTATCCGACTTCATTACACACTGCACTGCAGCATGAGCTACTTGAGCAGCCATCTTTCCAGGACTTAATTTTAAATCCTGTCTTACCAATATAACTTGTTTAAGTTCCATTATAACATATAGATTTGAAAATGTATTTTTAAAGTTTTTGGAACCATATGCGAAATCTTTTTAAATGAACTATTTAATTAAAAAAGGACATGGAAGACGAATTTAACACAGAAGAAAGTGAAGAAAATGTTTACTCAGAAGGTGGAAGAGAAGAGTCTATAGACGGTGGAGAAATTTCCGCAGAAGAAGAAGCATTCATGAAAGGTTACGAAGATGCAGAAGAAAGTGACGAAGAAGTGGATGAAGAAGACCTTGTAGAAGAAAAATAATTTTTTTCTTATTTTTTTTAGAAATATTTATAAATCTAGTTCTTTAATTAATTAGTATGAATTATAAGGAAGAAATAGAAAAAGCTTTGAAAAAAGAATTAGGGTTTAATGCAAGATTAGAAGTGCCACCAAATCCAGAGATGGGAGATTTTGCTTTTCCATGTTTTTCTCTAGCACCTAAATATAAAAAAAATCCAATAGAAATTGCAAAATCCTTAGAAGGTAAAGTACAAATTAAATTTGTTGAAGATAGAGCAGTAGGTCCTTATCTTAATTTTTTTATTGACAAATCAACAAGAGCAAAAAATGTTCTCATAGAAGTTTTTAAAAATGAAGATTATGGAAAAGGAAAAAATAAAAATAAGAGTATAGTAATTGATTATTCAGCACCAAATGTTGCAAAACATATGGGAATTCACAATTTACGTTCTACAGTAATTGGACAAGCGATTTATAATTTAATGAATTATTCAGGTTATAAAACAATAGGAATTAACCATTTAGGAGATTGGGGAAAAAACTTTGGTCAATTAATTGTGGGAATTAAAGAATTTAGTTCATTAGATAAAATAAACGATGTCAAAGATTTAAATAAAATATATGTTAAATTTAATCAGAAAGTAGAAAAAAACCCAGAACTTGATGAAAAAGCACGAGAAGCTTTCAAAAAATTAGAAGAAGGAAATACCGAAGCAATTAGATACTGGAAAAAATTCGTTAAAATTTCATTAAAAGATTACAACAAAATATACAAAAGATTAAACATTAATTTTGATTCTGTTAAAGGAGAGTCTGAATATGCACCATTAATCAAATCGACAATTGATAAACTTAAAAAAGCTAAACTTACAAAAATGAGCGATGGAGCTATGGTTATCGATGTTGGAAAAGATATGCCGCCTTGTTTATTGAAAAAAAGTGACGGTTCTACATTATATGGTACAAGAGACATTGCAGCAGGACTATATCGTTTAAAAGAATACAAACCAAACAAAATTCTTTATGTGGTTGATATCGCTCAATCACTTCATTTTAAACAATGGTTTAAAGTAATGGAAAAATTAAATAAAAAAAATAAAGAAATTTTTATTCATGTTATTTTTGGTAGATTGAGTTTTAAAGATGGAGCAATGTCTACAAGAAAAGGTAAAGTTGTTGTTCTTGAAGAAGTTTTAGACAAAGCTGTAGAAAAAGTTGAAAAAATAATAAAAAAGAAAAATCCAAAATTAAAAAATAAGAAAAAAGCTGCAGAAAAAATAGGAGTAGGAGCAGTAATTTTCAACGATTTATTTAATGATAGAATACATAACATAACTTTTGATTGGGATAAGATTCTGGATTTTGAAGGAGATACAGGACCATATGTTCAATATTCATACGTAAGGGCAAGCTCCATATTAAGAAAATATAAAGAAAAAGTTTCTGACGATGTTGAATTTGGATTATTAAATGAAGATAGCGAAGTTGCTTTAATAAAAATGTTAAAAGATTTTCCAGACATGATTTCACAGTCAGCAGAAAGTTATAAACCTTCAATTTTAGTAAAATATTTAGTTAAATTAGCTCAAAATTTTAATGCATTCTACAGATTAAATCCTGTTGTGACAGAAGATCAAAAAATGACAAAGGCAAGAATATTACTTATATATTGTACTAGAAAAACTTTAAAAAAAGGATTAAGTTTACTAGGTATTGAAACTTTAGAGGAAATGTAAATGTTTATTAAAATACCATTTTATGCCGGCGGACTCGGAAAAACTAAAGGAACCGAAAAAGGTCCAGATAAGTTGTTAGAAAAATTAAAGGAATTAAATTGTTCTGAACAAGGTTGCAAAACCATAATTAATGAAAAAGAAATTAAAGTTAACAATTCAAACATTGAAGAAAGTCATGATTTAATTACAAAAGAAATGAAAGATATTTTTGATACATACGGTTGTCCAGTTATTTTAGGAGGTGACCACTCAATTACTTATGCTACATTTAAAGCATTTAATGGAGACGGATTGTTAATTTTTGATGCTCATCCGGATTTAATGCAACCATTTAAACCTTCAACTCATGAAAATTATTTAAGAAATTTAATTGAAGAAGGCTATGTTAAAGCAAAAAATGTTATTTTAATTGCAGCAAGAGATTGTGATAAAGAAGAATTAGATTTTATTAAGAAAAGTGGCATTAAATTCTTCGATATGAAAAAACTAAGCATGGAAGGTATTGATGAAATATGCAGTTTAATTATGGAACTGTGCAGAAATTTTGAAAAATTATACATTTCTATCGATATAGATTCAGTTGATCCAGCTTTTGCACCAGGAACAGGTCATGTCGAAGCAGGAGGATTAACTTCCAGAGAATTATTATATTTATTACAAAGATTGAAAAATTTAAAAAATATTAAAGCATATGATTTAGTTGAAATTAACCCAGACATTGAAGAAAGATTAACTGTTGCACTAGGTGCTAAAATACTTAATGAAATAATCTAAAAAATATTTTAACTAAGAAATAATTCTTTTTAGAGATATAATCTTAATATAAGATAGCAACATTTAAATAACAATATTCTAAAATACAATATATGATTAAGAAAGTATATATTTTAGTATTCATTTTATTAATTTCTTTTATATTACCAAGTCAATTCACAGCAGCACAACAAGAATCAGCAAATGTTCTTTTAACAATAAAAGATGTTACAACTAATTTAGATATTGACAAAGTTACAGTCCATAGTATAATTAATGAAATTACTAGAAATCAGTATGTTCCAAAAGATGAACTACTTAAATTAAGATTAGATAATGGAAGTTATTCTTTTGAATTAATTATTGATGATTTAGATACACAAGGAAATGATTACTACGGAAATTTTGAATATGAAGTTAAAAATACTTTAATTGCTCCAGCATACGTAATGCCAATAGGGTCCATCAGAGGAATTGTTAAAGACAAATTAGATAATGTAATTCCCAATGCTAATTTGAAAATAGAATGTAATAATGATGTTGGTATAATCTTTCCTAAAAAAACAGATAGTTTTGGAGGATTTAATTTTAATGCACCAATAGGACAATGTAAAGTTTATGCTGCCTTTGCCGGTAACGTACAGGTTAAAGAAGTTGAAGTAAAAAAAGGATCTTTGTCAAATATTGAAATTAATATTGACAGAAAAATAACTTCAACAATACAGTACATGTATCTTACAATGTTTATCATAATATTATTTATTCTAATTATACTTTATATATTAAAAAAGAGAAAAAAAGTAATTAGAAAAGAAACTAAAAAATTAGGAAATAGAGCAAAACAAATAATTCCAACCCTAAAAGACAGGGGAAAAATAGTAGTTAATCTTATTAAAAAAAGTGGAACGATAACCCAAGCAAAAATTCATCATGAAACGGGTCTTGCTAAATCTTCCCTCTTTAGAACAATTCAAAGTTTAGAAAATAAAAATATAATCACAACTAATCAAATTGGGAAAGTAAAAAGAATAAAATTATCAAATTGGTTTCTCGGGGAAGAAAAAGAAGTTCCAAATCGTTCCGCATCGTTCCAGTAAACCTATATATATTGTTCCGCTTTTACTACTATTATAAAAAATACGCGAGGTATTACTAAAAATGAAATTTATTGAAAAAATATTATGTTTATTATTGATTGGTACTTTATTATATTCAAGTACTGTTTTGGCACAAGATACACCAGACTTTACAATGGCACTATACGATTATGGACCATCTTCGGATACTCTTTTAGCAATTAATGTTCTTGAGGAATTAAAAGATGAAGGGTACGATTTTCAATCAAATTATGCAAAATTATTTAGTGAAGTTAATGGTTTAAGTTTAGATTACCAAGTTACTTTAGTAGTTTATAATGGTGAAACAATTGTTGTTGTTGGAACCAATTCTCCTACAACCCATAGCATAATGGCATCAGAAATCATTACATATTTAGATGACAAAGGAGTTGATTCAAAAGCTATGTTAAGTAGCGAAATTACAAGTTCAGATTTAAAATATTTATTTGAAGAAGAAAAATGTGTTGATTCTGATGGTGGTAAAGAATATTATGAATACGGGTTTGTAACAGAATATGGAATTGAAGTTCAGGATTATTGCACTAGCAATGACGATGTAAAAGAATTATATTGTTCTAATGGAAACTCCGCAAGCACGATACATAACTGTGAAAATTTATGTAGAAAAGGAACATGTTTACCAAAAATAGAAGGATTAGATTTTAATTGTGATGGAAAAGTATCTTTTGAAGATGCTGAAGATGTAATTGAAAATTTATATCTTGAAGAAACAACAATTGATATTAATTTAGTTACAGAAACTAATTGTGAAGATTTATCAAATTATTTAAGTGGATTGTGGAAAGTAGGAGTTGAAAAAATTGATAGAGAACTTGCAGTACACATCTTTGAACTTGTTCAAGAAAGTGTAGACAACACCATAATTGATCCAGTATAATCAGAAGAAATTACCTGCGTATTTGAAAATTCAAAATCATTACAACAATGTTATGCAGTTGATCCAGACGAGTATGATTGTCAAGATGAAGACCGTTGCACAATGAAAGTATTAGGACAAAAAGGTAAAAATATTACTTGGAAAAGTACTTGTAGTGGCTATAAAAATACAATTATTGATAATGAAGATGAAAAAATTTATTTTCAATGTACTGAAGGTGCTGCAGATTTAATTATTAAAGATTTAAAATTCAATAGAGAAAGTGATAGAATGGCAACTATTGAATTTGATGTTGTTAATATTGGCCAAGAAGATACTGAAAATGAATTTGCAATTGCAGTTTTTATTAATGGTGAATTAAAGACACATACATTAATAGCAGATGAGATTAGTCCCGGCCAAGATCATCATAAAAGCTTAAGCAATTATTATTGGTTAAATCCAGAAATTGAATATGAAATTAAAATCATTGCAGATTATTTTGATGAAAGCGATGACAATCCAGTTTATGAAAATATTAACAATGATGAAATCAATGAAGAAAATGAAGCTAATAATCATGCAATAATTAATATAAAACCAGGAATGGAATATGAAGCAGACTTGTCAAACTTTCCAGAATTGTTTTTTAATAATGGAATTTTTAATGGTTATATAGTTGTAGGAGATAATGCTCCTGCAAGCGATGTAATTGCAGCAGTTGATATTGCTAAAAGTTTGAATCATGATTCAACAGTTGGTTCAACTAAACTAGCTAGTGAAATATCAGACCCATCAAACATGAATTTAATTTCAATAGGTAATCCGTGCAATAATGCAATTACAGATTATTTAATGGGAAACCCCTCATATTGTACAAAACACTTTGATGACGGCGAAGGAAAAATAAAACTTTACAATTATAATAAACATTACCAATTAATTGTAGCAGGACATTCAGATTACGACACAAGACAAGCAGCTAAAGTACTCGCAAATTGGAATTATTATGATTTAACGGGAAGTGAATACAGTGTTTATTCAACAAGCAATGGAACATCAATTGTAGAAGAAGAAGAATACACAGCAGAACCGATTGTTTATAACCCTGAAAACCCATCAACAATTGAAGTAACACCTGATATTCCAGTTGATACTTCGGCATGTAATGGTTGTACTGTAAATGGAGCATGTATTTCTTTCGGTACAAGATTAGTTGAAAATGGACAAACAAAATATTGTGACATTACAAAAGCTTTAAACTTACAAAAAAATAAAGACGATTCGTGTCAAAACAATTATGAATGTACAACTAACCAATGTAATGATGGAAAATGCGGTAGTTTAATGGAAGAATTACAAAAAACAAGAGGATTATTACAAAAAGTTATAAATTGGTTTAACGGATTATTTAACTAAAGAAATTTTAGTTATAATAAAACAAAAATCCAAAATATTGTAATTAAAACTAAAAACAAGTTTCGAAGTATTACGGCATTTTTCAATACAAATTTTTGCTCATTGCAACTTGAAGTCATATGCTGATACAGACATCAAAGTATTAGACCCAAGTTGTAATAAATCAGTTAAATTTATAAATGAATCTTGAATACTAAAGACCATGGGAAGAATTAAAACACAATTGATTAAGAGAGTCGCAAATAAATTAGTAGTTTTATATCCTACTAAATTTAAGAAAGATTTCGAAGAAAACAAGCAACTAGTTATGGAAACAGCTGACGTTAAAAGTGTTAAGCTGAGAAATGTTATCGCAGGTTACATTACACGTTTAGTTAAGACTAGGAGGTAACTAAAATGGCAGACGACAACTCAATTTTTATTGGGAATAGACCGTTTATGAATTATGTGACAGGAGTAGTGATGCAGTTTACAACTAAGGGAGCAGAAGAAGTTATTGTTAAAGCAAGAGGAAAATTCATCGCCCGTGCTGTTGATGTATCAGAAGTGGCAGCTAAAAGATTTCTAGAAGGATCCGTTGGAGTTAAAAATATTGCAATTGACTCAGAAGAATTTGAAAACAAAGAAGGAAAACAAGTAAGAGTTTCCACAATAGAAATTACTCTTAGTAAAAATTAAATTCTTTTTATTTCTTATTAAATATTTTATTTATTGATAACACCAAAAACAATTCTTAATCCCTTTGAATTTTTTAAATTATAATCGTTAAGTTCGGAGACATCATCCAAAGAATTTATATCATTATTTCTAAGAACGTCGTCATGAATTCTATAAATTAATTTTCCACCAGGATTTAAAGCTTCCAAACAATCACTTGTAAACTTTTTCATATCTTTAGAATAAAAAGGATTAGAAATTATTAAATCAAATTTTTCTTTGAATTTATATCTATCAACAGTATTAACACTAAAATTATCTTTATATTCAGGCAATATTGCAAATTTTACTTGTCTTATTGGAGTAAATTCCTTATCAACACCATAAGGAATTAAATCATGTCCTGAAAATTTCATTAAAAACTTTAATAACATTCCATTACCACATCCTAAATCCATTACTTTCCCATCTAAATCTACTAAAGGTAAAGTAGACAAATAAGGACCTAACGGAACACAAGGATAGCCATTTAAAGACTCAGAAAAATATTTTTCATTAGAGTTTAGCCAATTTATTGTATCCATATGAATCTATAATAAAGAACTTAATATAAAGATTGTGCCCAAAAACCACTACACAGTAGTAAAGACGCAAAACATTTAAATATCAGTTATGATTTACAACTAATAATTAATAATGAAATCAGACTATAATAAAAAAGAAGGTGAAAATTCAGAACATAAAAGTATGAGTTTTACTAGTGTTAATGCTCCATTAGAACACATTGTTCAAACTGAAAATGAGCATTTAACAACATCAACTTCTGAAATTTATAAGGTTCTTAAAGATGCTTTCGAATTAAGAAAGCAAGGATATGACACAATTAGAACAGATTATGGAGTAGTTGCAATTAAAAACCAAAATACAACAGGAATAAATTTAACTATTGATGATATTATGGACCATAATGAATTAACTCAAATGAGAGCTAATTATGCAAATACAATTAGAGAAACTGCTCAAAATTATAAAACAACACAAGAAAATGTTTGTACAAGATATTTCTCAGGTGCAACATCAGACCAATCCAATGAATTTTCAAATACCACTTTAGAAAAATTAAACGAAGGATATGATTCTGCTAGAGATTATATTCTTAATAGTTCATTTACTTCTAACTTAAACACTAAAGACAAAAGTGAATTGGTTTGGCAAAGCCTTGACGTAATAAAAAATAACAAATGGGCATATGATATGATTGCTCAAAGTTTTGGTAAAGAAGCTGCCAAAAATCCAATGTTATTCTTTTCACAAGAAAAATTGGGACAATATAAAAACAAAATTTCACAATTCTTTGACAATTTAAAAAGTGGGGCAGGAGCTTTTACAGATTATGCTATCTCTTTAAATCTTAACATGGGAGCAGATGGAACAGCAGCTCTAAGTAGAAATCAATATGATAATGTTTTTGCCATGAAAAAAAATGAAATAAATAGTCAAGATACTCAAGGCTACAATGCTAATAAAGTTAAAAGTGATTTTACACTAATTGAATTATTAGTTGTTATTGCAATTATCGCAATACTTGCAGGTTTGTTACTTCCTGTTTTAAGCAAAACAAAAAAGAAAATTAAAGAAACTACATGTTTAGGTAACTTTAAACAATTGGGAGTGGTTACACAAATGTATGTTAATGACTATGACGGCTTTATTCCACACGGGTCAGGAAATCCATCACCAATCCTTCAAGTAGCAGCGAAATCAAGAGATTTTGGTTTAGCACTTAATCAAGAAACACTAAACTCAGTATGGTGTCCATTAGCTAATGTTTTTAATAGAGAAAATCCTAACACAGGTGAAAAAAAATGGGATATTGGTAATGTTATAATGTCATACAACTGGAGAAATAATAATAATGGAGCAAGCCCTGCATTACTTGATAGGTTAGGCAGTAATAAAATGCTTGCAGTAAGCAACAATATTCAATATCACGCAGTAACTCCTAAATTTAACAACCATAAAAATAGAGCAGGAATATTAGCTTCAGATATGCATGCATTATTTGTTAATGACCAAGATTTTGAAGGTTCTGGACGTGAAGGCGGAGATTACCAAGATGTTGTCCAATGGGCAGATAAACAAGTAGAATAAAAATATTCAAATTTTAATTATATTATAATAATTCGAAAAGTTTATATATGATTTTTTATAATAAAATTTTATGAGAAAAAAATTAATTTTTTTTATAACTATATTTGCTTTATTTATTGTGATTCTCAATATCAATTTTACTTCAGCAAGAACATTTATAGGTTCAGGAACAGTTATGGCAACTTCTGATACTTATGTTAAAGGCAATGAACAATTTGTTATTTCTTTGGCAGGTGGAGATGGAAGTTGGTTTCTTCAAAGTGTTAATCCAAGCGGTTGCGTTACTGAATCTTCACAATCTGCATCCACAATTACTTTAGATGCTTATTCAACAGAAGGCACTTGTTCTTTTGATCTTTTTGATGGTATGTTTATGGATTCTGTAAGTGTGACAATAAACATTAATATTCCTTCAAATCACGTCAGTACAATTGCAGATGTAAGTTTTGATCCGCAAGAATCATATAATGATACTGGTGAGTATTCATGAATAAAAAAGTTTTATTATTATTAATGTTAATAACTATTTCTATATTTTCTCTATCAGTTCAGGCTAAAAAAGAAACAAGAGGTCCTGCATATAGTACAACCCTTAATTCTGGAAGTGGAGATGTTACAATAATATATAATTACACTCAATTGTTAGGTTTAATTGATGATGAAAATGACTTAGACATTTGCAGATACAATTTAAGAAATAATAAATTTCATAGGTGGTATGGGAGTCTTAACGCTATTGAAAATCTTCTTACAGTACAAGTAAGAAATAATAAATTTCCATGGATATTTGTTTTATGTGAAGTAACAGATAAATGCGATGATGTGGACAACGATAATAATGGATTGACAGATGAAGGGTATTGTGACTGTCCTACTCAAGCTTCTAAATTTAGTTTTCCACCATCAACAAACCTTGATGAATTATCTACTACCGAGCTTAATGCAGTAGATCTTACTCTTGCAATTAGTACAAAAGGAAAAATTCATTGGTCCAATAATGTTTATTCACAATGTCAAGATTATGATAATTATATTAACATTGGTGAAGAATTTGTCAGTATGGATGTAGATATGTTAGATAAAACACACGATACTGCAGCAAGTGTTGAACTTGACGGAATTAATTGTGAAGATTTTACACTATATTATAATACAGGATTTTTTAACAATGTTGAAGATTTAATTACAGATGGATCTGCAATTGCAACTGAAGTTAGTTCTCAATGTGACGATGGAACAAGTGCCGGCGATGTATGTGATGCAGTAAGTTGTTCAAATGGAGTATTAACAGTGAGTGTTAAACATTTTGATAGCTTTGGAGCAGAAAGTGGTGAAGGCGGTGGAGAAGAATCACCAACGATTCCAGAATTTAATTTTATTGGAGTATTTCTTATTTTATTAGTATCCGTAATCGGTTTGTTTTTTATTAAAAGAAAAAAATAAACCAAATTATTTTTACTATATTAAATAAATTAAAAATGAAGGAGTTTGTGTTACCTGGAAGTAGTAAAAATACAAAACCTTTTTAAATTAAACTCAATTATTATTCTTTATGGACCAATTACAATATCAAACTGAAGTATTAAGACATGTTGAATATTCAACTAGAAGATTAACTAGAGAATTAAAAAAGCAAAACCAATTATTATTAGGAGTTGTGATTGTTATGACTTTTGCTATGTTGGTGTTAATCTTATTACAATTATAAAAATAAAACATACCAAACAGAATGATTTCTAAATAATAATAAAAATCGGTTTGAGTGAATAAACCTAGAAATTTTTAAATAATAAAATTATTTTGTTTATTCAAAATAAATTACAACACCGCACCAATTAAACAAAACATTTATACACTATATTCAACCATAATTTGAAATAGCAAGCACAATAATTCAAATTAATCAAAATCTATAAGATGAATAGAATGAAACTATTTTCTCGAGAAACTTATGAAGAAGTAATTTGGAATATTATTAAGGACACTAAAGAATTATCAGTTGAAACTAAAAAAGAAATCGCAACATCGAGAAAAGAGATTTCTGAAGGAAAATTTGTAAATCTTTCTGACCTTAAAAAAAAATATCACAGAGAATAGAATGTATGAAATTATTTTAGCTAAAAGTATTTAAAATATTTAGATAGTTAAACTCTAAAAATCAAGAAAGAATTATCAAAGCATTAGATAAACTAAGAATTAGACCAGAAGCATATTTAATAAGACTTGTTGGAGAAAAAAGTTTTAAATTTCATGTAGAAGATTATAGTCTAATTATTGATTTAAATAAAAAAAAATTACTTGTTCTTGTAATTAAAGCAGGACATAGAAAAAATATTTATAAATAATAAAAATTATATTCTATAAAAAAAATAAAAAAACTAATTCATTATAATCTGTTAAATTCATTTAACATTTTAATAAAGTATTTATTATTTCTTACTTATAAAATACAAACCAATTCCAGCAATTACTAAAATTAACAAGTAACCTACAAAGTTAAATTCAGGAATTGTAGCTCCACCGCCATCAACTTCTGATGTTCCAGATGAACTACCACCACAACCAGGATCGTCTAAATCAATTAAAGTATCTGCATCATTATCAACACAATCAACGCAGTCAACTGCAGCAACTAAAGTTGAATTCTTACAAGTTGGAGTTCCATCTCTTAAGTCACAATATAATCCAGTATCACAATCAGCACAATCATTACAAGTAGTTCCTACTCCCGAGCCAGTTAGTCCAGTGATTTTGAAATAACTTCCTTCATCAGTACAAGAATAAACGCCGTTAGTTCCAGGACAAGAAGCTATCGTTACAGAGTTACTACAACCAGCAGCAACATCACCCAAACTAGTTGCATCGGGACAAATAAATACTCCGCCGCCATTATCAGGAATAAATAAAGTATGAGTTCCAGTTGTTCCAGTTACATCATCAAAATTAACAACAGTTCTAGAAGAGTCAGAATCAATTGTAAAAGCTGACATGTTTAAGCTACCACTTCGAGTAAACTCAACTAAAGGATTACTACCATCACGAACTTGCAAAGTAGTTTCATTAGTAGTGTCATCAATTGCAGTTCCATCAGCAGTTGTTAAATCTAAACTTCCACTCCAAACAGGTTCAGTTACTTGAACAGCACCAGAACAATAACCATAATTATTACTACTTCCAGCATAAAGATCAGCTACTTCTTGAGCGGTTAAAGCAGTGTTGTAAATAGCAACCTCATCAAAAGCACCATTTGCATAATTACCTCTTGTAATCCTAGAACCTATTTCTAAAAATCTTGCAGTATTATGCATGGCAGTATAACTACCAGCATTTGAAGGACTAGAATCAAGTTCTTCTCTATTCAAATATAATTTCATACCATTTGTTGATTCACTACCATCATAAGTTGCTACCACATGCATCCATGTTCCCTCATAACTTGTAAATGTGGAATCTGACGCCCTACAAATACGATTATCTTTATCTGCATCATAAAGACAGAAAGCAAGAAAATCACCACCATCAATTTGAAAAACATATTCTGCTTCCCCATCATAATCATACTTTGAAATAATTCTAAAATGAGTTGCATCATTAGGATTACACCAGGCAGAAATACTAAATGAGCCATCATCACTAGAATCACCAAAACTCAAACTATTGTCATCATCTACATCAACATAATCATCACTACCATCAAAACTAAGAGCACTTCCTAATTTACCAGTTGTTGAAGTTGCACCAATATTTACACCCGGATTAGTATCTTTTTCATCTTGTGGTGCCCCCCTTTCATATAATGCTTTTATTTCAGCATCACTAACTAAATCATCAAGTAGGATTATTTCATCCATACTCCCATTAAAATAAAATGATTC
>Ga0307929_1001414_pt1 | contig 18229 bp, 15 predicted proteins | sample AceLakmetage1330_FD_203160 | JGI IMG/M metagenome (GOLD analysis project Ga0307929, IMG submission 203160) | Saline water microbial communities from Ace Lake, Antarctica - #1330 | ecosystem: Environmental > Aquatic > Non-marine Saline and Alkaline > Saline | place: Antarctica: Ace Lake...
TTTCCAGATTTGTTCGAGTGGACCTTAGAAAGAATTGGGCCATTACCACTTCCGCGAGAACGTAGAAAAGAGTCTGTTTTTAACCCATTGAATTTACAGAATTGTCCCGCCTTAAGTGGGTAGCCGATCTAAGCAAGCGTTCTGCATTCTTGGGGCTTCTCAAGAGATATGCTGTCTCTTCCATTGCCTGATAGTCATCAAGTGACATCATTACAACAGGTCTTTTTTGTGCTCTTGTAATCAATATAGGCTCACGATTATTCCAAACCGTTTCCATTGTTTGAGCAAAATTTTGTCTTGCATCGCTATATGATATAGTATCCATAATCACACTCCATTTCTAATAAATTAGTCTGTATAATGCATTGTACGTATTTTTGTACGTATGTCAATAGGGCCGTCGTTTCAATGATGAGGCTGGAAGGACTTTTGCGGCTACCCGTTTTTCCAAGGATTCTGCCCTGCGGTCTTTTGGAAAACCTGACTTTTAAGACTGGGGACACCGCCTCCAGGTCTATGGCCTGGATGTGCCCGAGGTATTTCCGGCGGGAAAGTAAATAACTGAAATTTAAAGAAAAATTATTGACATCATTCATTTACAGAGTTGTTAAATATGAGTTTTATGTATATAAATGACATTGAGTGGTATGGTTTTTTCATTTAACCACCATATATTGTGCTATGTGAAAATAGTTGATTTCAAGTCAACTTTAATGTTGACGTTATATCAAAAGAAGACAATACTATGACAAAGAGTGAGGCCCAAAAGTGTTTCCGTGAATTCGCCCAATATGGTTGCATTCAACCAACAAAACATTGCCGTGACCGAATGCAAAAAAGGAACGTCAGCATGGATGACGCTCTTAATGTTTTGCTGTGGGGGAAAGTCACTGAAATCAAATACAATGAAGAACACGATAGTTGGAACAGCAAAATTGTCGGAAAAGATATCGAAGGCGAAAAATTATCTTTTGTGGCTGAAGTTTTTGAAACTTGCCATACCGTGCGATGCATAACTATTTTTTAAAAGGAGGGGGATTCAATGAAGTGTCATGAATGCAATTCCCAAATGATTGAGGTGTTCGAGGAATACCATTATACAGAGTCAGGTCTTAATAATGTCTACCTCTCAAATGTTTGTGTATATAAATGTGACTGTGGAGAATTCTTTGCTTCAATCCCAGCGGTGATAAAACTCAACGAGAACATTGGACGCTCGATTATAAAAAAGAAAAGTGGACTTACCGGTGAAGAAATAAAGTATTTAAGAAAAAATATTGGGTTAAGTGCAAAAGAGTTTGCAGAATACTTGGGGGTGAATCAATCGACTTTATCAAGATGGGAAAATGAAAAACAAACGATTGACAAATCTAATGATCGTGTCGTACGAATGATTTATGCCAACTTTAAGCAAATTCCTTTGGAAGAACAGAAACGTATTGTTCAAGATACTTTTAGAAATATTGATGGAAGAATCAATACTGTACCAATTCACCTTCCAATTGAGGTTCTAAGTAATTCCCCAAAATGTTCTCTTTGCTGAGAATGTGTCCGTTTTTGCCGGATGCGGATTATCCACCCTTGGCCCACAGCCAAATGACATCATACCGGGCAGGGAGAAAAAACCAGACTCAACTCCAGCAGCATGGGCCTTGTAAGCCCTGACAAAATCCAGAGTCCACCACTTCAGGTCATCCTCCTTCACCCTGGATGCCAAAAGATACCTGTTTTCAAAGGATGAAAATAGCAATAATGCAAGGCTGCCCCCACAAATCAATCAACACCGAAAGTTAAGCATTTATATATTATAACTAATAATATCAATATGATATACAAAAAAATTGATATAGCTGTCAGGATATTTTACAACTTGTAAAATAGAACCATTTTAAGTCTCGCCCATTAACCATGAAAATTCACCCCTCCGACACAAATATTCCTTTTAAAACCAAATGTTTATTATTTTTTAATTACAAGGGCATATAACTTGCTAATAACCCAGTTAACAGCAAAAAGACCCATTTCAATCAATTGAACTCAACATTGGAGGGCGCACAAAATGACAGAATATGGAAACAAATTATTAGTTGTGCTGGACGGTTCAGAAAGATCTTTCAAAACCATAGAGTATCTTTGCGATTTTAAACCCTTTAACCGGAAAGACATTGTACTTTTTAATGTGTTCAACTCAGTTCCGGAGAGCTATTGGGACATCAGTAATGAGGACTTCAGTCGTAATGCCATGTCCCAAGCAAAGGGATGGGAACTCCAGCGTAGAAAAGAGATGGAAGCTTACATGGAGCGTGCCAAAAGCCTGCTTGTGTCTGCCGGATATCTTAGCACCGGCATTTCTGTCTGCATCAAGAATCGAAAAAAAGGGGTGGCACGGGATATCATTGCAGAAGCCTCTAAGGGATACTTTGCAGTGCTTGCCAGACGTCGAGGTTATGGCGCCTTGCTCCATGTAGTCATGGGCAGCACCACCACAAAACTTGTGGAGAACCTGTCTTCAGTACCGGTACTTCTGGCAGGTCTTCAGAAAATAAACAATTCTATTTTTCTCACCGTGGATGGTTCCGAAGGTTCCAACCGGGCTGTGGATTTCACGGCCAATGTGGTTGCTGATTCTAACTGCCGCATTGTCTTGTGCAGTGTACTCAGAGATTTTGAGGACTTCAATCTGTCAGGGGAAGGCGAAAACGCAGCCACATCAGAATATGTCAAATCATTTTTTAACACCATGCAGTCTGCCATTGATGACGCCGCAGAAAAACTCAAAGCAGCCGGTATTGACAGTGAACGGATTCAACGAAAGATAATCACAGGTACAAAGACCCGGGCAGGCAGCATTGCCACGGCAGCAGAAGAAGAGGGATGCGATACCATCGTTTTGGGTAGAAGGGGCAAATCCAATGTGGCAGAGTTCGGTATTGGTCGGGTTCCCTGGAAGGTGATCCATGCGGCTCGTAAAATGACTGTGTGGATTGTTTCTTAAAATTTGATAACCCAAACAAAAAATCGGGGTGGGTTCTAACGTTGGCCAGTGGATACGCACCAAGCCATTATCAATCAAATATAGTAATAAATTTCAAGTATTTAACTATTGATAGATGATGTGTACTGTCAAAAGTAGCCAAGCTTAGAACCAAGCCCAAAAAATCACATTCAAGGGGGAAACTTCATGGGTACCCTAAACATGCACAGGATGTTTAATCCAAAATCTATTGCTGTCATCGGTGCCGGTGAACGTCAGGGACGTATCGGGGCCGCCATCATGAACAATCTTTTAAAAGGTGAATTTCCCGGTGAGGTGTACCCGGTGAATCCCAAGTACGATGCGGTCATGGGCCTGCCTTGCTTTCCCCATGTGACAGACATTAAAGAACCGGTGGACATGGCCATCATTGCCACTCCCATTAAAGGGGTGCCAGACATTGTGGATGCCTGCTCCAATGCCGGGCTTGCCGGAGCCGTGATCATCTCCTCCGGTGGCAAGGAGATGGGGGCCGCCGGGCGTAGGATAGAAATGCAGATCATGGAAAAAGCGAAAAAAAACAACCTGCGCATCATTGGACCCAATTGTCTGGGTATTGTGAACACCGCAAAAAATTTTAATGCCAGCTTTGCCCATCAGTCGCCCTTACCCGGAAAAATTGCCTTTCTTTCCCAGAGTGGGGCTGTATGTACCTCTGTCCTGGACATGGCCATGCGTGAAAATGTGGGATTCAGCCATTTTGTCAGCTTGGGAACCATGATGGATGTGGATTTCGCGGATATGATCGATTATCTTGGCTCCCTGCATTCCGTTGAAAGCATTGTCATGTACGTGGAAAACCTTACCAATATCAGAAGCTTCATGAGTGCGGCCCGTTCTGTGTCCCGAATTAAACCCATCATTGCTCTGAAATCCGGTCGATCAAAGGCCGGAGCCAGGGCCGCAGCCTCCCATACCGGGGCTTTGGCTGGTGAAGATTCTGTGTACGATGCCGCCTTTAAACGGGCCGGTATTTTAAGGGTAAATGAGTTTGAAGAACTCTTTGACTGCGCCGAATTTCTGGCCAAACAAAAACAACCCAGAGGGAAACGTCTTGCCATAATTACCAACTCCGGTGGCCCCGGTGTCATGGCGGCCGATGCCTTGGCATCCCATGGACTCGAACCTGCAGAACTCAGCCCGGAAACCATTAAACAACTGGATGAATTTCTCCCCGCCAACTGGAGCCGGGGAAATCCGGTGGATATCCTGGGGGACTCCCCCCCCCAACACTATCTCCAGGCCGTTCGCATCTGCCTGGATGCCCCGGAAGTTGACGGATTGCTCTTGCTGTGTTCCCCGGCAGGCACCCTGAATCTGCCAGACCTGGCCCACCCCCTGGCAAAATTGTTGGAAAAAACCCCCTGTCCTGTGTTTACCGCATGGATTGGCGGTTTGGATGTGGACAAAGCCCGGCGTATTCTAAATCAATCCGGCATCGTCACCTATGATGCCCCGGAACGGGCCGTGCGGGCCTTTGTTGACTTATATCAATATGCGGGCAATATCCAGGCTCTCCAGGAAATTCCCATTCGCACAGATACAAAATTACGCATAGACAGGCCCTGTGCAAGTCGCATTATTAAAGAAGGGCTTGAGCAGAGCAATGGGATTCTCACTGAACTTGAGGCAAAAAATCTGCTGGAGGCCTATGGTATCCCCGTAAACCGCACGGAACTTGCGGTGTCCTACGCCCATGCCATGGCCATTGCCGATACTATGGGATTTCCCGTGGTCATGAAAATATGTTCCAGGGATATTTTGCATAAATCCGATGCCGGAGGGGTTCTACTGAATCTGGAAGACTCGGATGACGTTAAAGTTGGATTTCACAAACTCATGGACAATGCCATGGCATATGCCCCTGAAGCAGAAATCACCGGGGTCACCATACAGCCCATGTCCCTGCTACCTGATTATGAATTAATCCTTGGTGCCAAGCAAGATAAGGACTTTGGCCCCATACTGCTCTTTGGCATGGGCGGGATACTCACTGAAATCTTCAAAGATATGGCAACGGCATTGCCCCCTCTGAACCCGCCCCTGGCTCGACGCTTGATTATGGAAACAAAAATATCCAAGGTTCTCCATGGCTATCGAAACATTAAAGAAATTGACATGGAAGCCATGGAAGAGACCCTGATCCGCCTGGGCCGTCTGGTATCAGACTTTCCCGAGATCCAGGAGATGGACATTAATCCCATGATGGTAAAAAATGGCCAATACCTTGCCGTGGATGCAAGGGTGTTGTTAAAACCCACCACGGCAACAGCCAGCAGCCATCTTGTGATCAGTCCCTACCCCTGGCAGTACGAAACCCTGGATGAGACTGTTGACGGGGTCTCAATTTTCATCAGACCCATTCGCCCCAGTGATGCATCTCTTGTTATTGAACATTTTAATGCCCTGTCCCCCCGCAGTGTCTACATGCGATTTTTCACCCCCATGAAACAGCTTGCCCATCCCATGCTCATCCGGCTGACCCAGGTTGACTACGATAGAGAAGTGGCCCTGGTGGCCCTTATCCATGAAGGGGAAGAAGAAAAGATGGCTGGCATCGCCCGGGTAATTTTTGAGCCCGATGGTAAAAGCGGAGAATTTGCCGTGGCTGTGGCCGATCAATGGCAGGGTAAGGGCATTGGGGCATCCCTGTTGAAACGGTGTCTGACCTATACAAAGGACAAGGGGCTTACAAGGGTGTGGGGACTTGTGATTGCGGAAAACAGACAGATGGTAAAACTGGCGAAAAGACTTGGGTTTAATGTCCGCTTGGTACCTGGCTCGTCAGAATATGAATTGGAAATTGATCTTACGGCCGACAACAAAGATTTTTTTATTAGAAAATAAGACTTCTGGCTACCGACTTAAGGCTGGGTAATTTTCAAGCTTCGTTGTGGTGGGCCGAGGTCAGAATAAGATCTGCCCGTGGCAGTTATAAAAGGTATTTAAGTGGAAGGAAAAGAGACCATGGAACACGCTCCCCAAGACCGAAATGTTTTTTACCAGGTGCTGACCAGAAAGATCACAGTGCTGATTGTCATTGTCTCTTTTTTTCCCATGTTGTTGACCACGGGCATTCTTTTTTTTCGATTCAATGGAGCCTATTCAGACAAAGTCCGTGCCCATATTTCAGAACTTGTCCAGAAACATACCCAGAACATTGATACCTTTCTGGCGGAAAAATCGGGCAACATCCGCTTTCTGGCCCGAAATTTTGATCCCCAACACCAGCCCCCGGAAGAGTTCTTAAAACACAACCTGGCCCTTTTAAAAAAAGAGTACGGAGATGTATTCACAGATCTGGGTCTGGTGGATGAAAACGGCGTCCAATTTGCCTATGAAGGGCCTTTTAACCTTAAAAATGCCGATTATTCATCGGCACAATGGTTCATCCAGGCCAAGGCCCGACCCGTTTACATAAGTGATGTATTTGCCGGATTAAGGGGACACCCCCATTTTATCATTGCGGTTCAACTGAAACCCCCAAATTCCCATTATATTTTACGATCTACCATAAATTTTGGCGCGTTCAACTCCCTGGTGGAAAATGTTCACATGGGAAAAACCGGCATGGCATTTATTGTCAATGCCCAGGGAGAACTTCAAACCAAAACCGAAGTGGCCCTTTTGCCAGAAGTACTCCAATCCGTACCCAAACAGGTGGATTTCAAAAAAGATCATACCATTTTTGTTCAAAAAGAGGATGCATCCGGCCGGGAATATGTGTGTGTGGCTGCCATGTTCAAAAATATTGACTGGATGATGGTGTTTCATCAAGATCTCAACGATGCCTTCCGGGAGTTAAACAGCACAAAGTGGCTCACCTTTATTATCTTTGCGTTGGGCTGCATTGGCATCTTGTTTGTGGCCTTTGCCCTTCCCCGGAACATCGTACGCCTGCTCTCCAGTGCCGATCAAAAAAGCGAGGTCATGAACCGCCAGGTGGTGGAGAGCGGCAGGCTTGCCACCATTGGAGAACTTGCCGCTGGTATTGCCCATGAGATCAACAACCCTGTGGCCATCATGGTGGAAGAGGCGGGTTGGATCGAAGATCTTCTGGAAGAGGAAGAGTTAAAGCAGTGCGAAAATTTGGAGGAGTTCATGCGGGCCCTGCGCCAGATAAACACCCAGGGCAGACGGTGCAAGGAAATTACCCACAAATTGTTAAGCTTTGCCAGAAAAACCGATTCCACCCTCAACGATGTCCAGATCAACGATTCTGTCATGGAAATCGTCTCCCTCACGTCCCAGATGGCCCGGTACAACAATGTGATCATTGAAACGGATCTCAATGAAGGCATTCCATACATCAGAATATCTCCCTCGGAATTGCAGCAGGTCATCTTAAACCTGATTAACAATGCCATTGATGCCATGGAAAAAACCGGGGGTATCATTAAAATTGAAACCAAAATTAGCCACATTGAAAACAAGCACCTGGTCATAGTTATCCAAGATAACGGCCCCGGGATTCCCCGGGATAACCTGGCCCGGATCTTTGACCCATTTTTTACCACAAAGCCCGTGGGAAAGGGCACGGGGCTGGGGCTTTCCATCTGTTACGGTATCATTGAGAAGATGAATGGCAAAATTGATGTCCACAGTGAGGTGGGGGTGGGCACAAAGTTTCGCATATGGATACCGTTCCAGGATCTGGATGAAGCAGAAGTAGATGAAAAAACGCCTGTTGATGAGATGGGTCAAATTTCAGGACTTTGATCGTTTTATAAGATAATGAGCATTAAAGTACCGACAGCAGAGCCCCCCCCGATGGGTAATAGGAACCGGCCAATTGGGCCGTCTAACGGTTCCGGGCCGGGCCCATTACCCGTCGGGGGGGGCGGCATGATATCATTTGGCTCCGCGTCTACGACCCAATATTCGTTGTGTCCAGCAGGACATGCCCGTTTATATGAAAGAGTAGACATGTCTAATATTCTTTCATGCTTCGTTGTGGGCAGGCCGAGGCCAGAATACGGTCTGCCCGTGGCAGTTATATGAAAAACAAAAGGAGAAAAAATATGAAAAACATTAAATTATTGCTGGTAGATGATGAAAAGGGCTTTTTGGATACCCTCACCAAACGGTTGAAAAAAAGAGAGTTGAATGTATCCGGTGTTTACAGCGGCAAAGACGCGCTGGCATTCCTTGGGGCAAACAAGGAAATTGAAGTGGTGATACTGGATGTGAAAATGCCTGAAATGGATGGCATGGAAACCCTCATTGAAATCAAAAAACAATCCCCCCTGGTGGAGGTGATTATGCTCACCGGTCATGCCACCGTGGAAACCGCCATTGACGGCATGAAAATGGGGGCCTTTGATTACCTGATGAAGCCCTGTGACATTGATGCGCTGATCGCCAAAGTCAAGGAGGCGGTGGCAAAGAAAAAAGCGCATGAAGAAAAGATCACCGAGGCACGCATCAAAGAGATAACACAACGAATGGCGTGAGGAAAAACCATGGATCAGAACAAAAATAAAAATCGCACCATAAGTGTCCTGCTGGTGGATGATGAAAAGGGGTATTTAAATGTTCTGTCCAACCGGCTGTTAAAACGTTCCATCCATGCCACCAAGGCATTCAGCGGTACACAGGCCATACAGATTTTGCGAAAGCATGATTTTGATGTGGTGGTTCTGGATCTTAAAATGGAAGATATGGATGGCATTGAGGTCTTGAAAATCATGAAAAAAATGGTGCCGGATTTGCCAGTGATCATTTTGAGCGGTCATGGGTCCCAGACAGCGGCAAAGGAGGGTCTTGCCTGTGGAGCCTTTGATTACTTGAGCAAACCCTGTGAATTACAGGAACTCATGGACAAAATCCATGAAGCCCACGGTACAGCACATATTGAATGATAATTGAAGGGGTTGGTTCTAACGTCGGCCAGTGAGAATATACACCAAACAGTCAACAATTAAATATAATGTTAAACTTCAATTGTTTAATTATTGATATCAGATGTACGCTGTCAAAAGTGGCCGAGCTTAGAACCAAGCCCTAATTGAAGCGGCAAGGAGAAAAATAATGTATCGAACAAATGGATTCAAACTCTGTGTGGCATTATTTCTGGGTGTTATCGTATTTCTGCTGCCCAGACCTGAAGGCACTCAGTTTAAAATTACAAACGATATAAATCAAGCAGTTTTGCAGGGGGTTTCCAGCCATTTTAAGGTGGTGCCTCCCGGGAAAAAAGAGACAGGATTTTATATTTTAAAGGCAAACACCCCAGGATCTCTGGAGGCCAGCGTAAAATATTTAAGCCAAAGGGTGGTTGACCTGAATCTTGATTCCGTTCAAGTGGATTATGTGGACGGATTATCTCCCAAGGCAAAACGATTTCTGGCCATTCTGGCGGTGCTGGTGATGTTGTTTGTCATTGAACCCATTCCTTTGGAAATCACAGCGGTGTGCATTGGTGTGTTCCTGGTTATTATGGGTATCACCGATGCGAAAACTGCCTGGGCTCCCTACATGCATCCGGTGGTAATCTTCATCATGTGCTGTTTAATTTTTGCCATTGCCCTGGATAAAGCAGGTCTGACAAAACGTCTGGGGTATTATATCATTAAAAAAGCGGGTAACAGTATCACCCGTTTCACCTTTATCATTGCCATTGGGCTGGGGCTTGCCTCTTCGTTCATGCACGATGCCGCTGCTTGTGCCATCGGCATTGTCACCATGCTGCCCCTGATGCGGGCCGCAGGTATAGAGCCCCAGACCAACACGGCCAAATTCATGATGCTGTCCCTTCCCTTTGCCTGCTCCTGTGGTGGCATGGGTACCCTTGTGGGTGGGGGGCGATGTATGGTATCAGCGGCATTTTTAAAGGAGTTTACGGGCATTGAAATCACCTTTTTTCAATGGATACTATATGCCATGCCGGCCGCAGTTATCACGGTGCCCATTGCGGTTTTAATTGTGTATATGGTATATCGACCCGATCCAAAGTATAAATTGCCGGATTTTGATGAAGATTTAGGCCCCATGACCGCCCTGGAGAAAAAAACCGTCATCATCATTGCCCTTTCTTTTCTCACATGGTTAACCAAGGGACTCCATGGGATTGATTATTCCGTAACCGGTATGTTGGGCGTAACAGCGCTGGTGCTGTGTAAAGCCCTGCGATGGCGGGATATCAACGATAACCTGGAATGGGGGACGGCTCTGTTTATATTTGGTGGAGGTATTTCCCTGGGACTTGCCATGGGATATTCCGGGGCTGCCGACTACTTTGCCCATTTGTTCTTCCCATTAATCCAGGGTAAGGGATGGTTGGTACTCTTCATTGGCGTTGGGGTATTTGGTGCCTTGGTGACCAATGCCATGGCCAATGTGGCCGCCGCTGCGCTGATTCTACCCATTGTAATTCCCATGGCCCAGTTAGAAGGGGTAGACCCCACGGTTCTGGCACTGTGTCTGGGAATGGCCACCTCTTTTGCCATGTTATTGGTGATTGGATGTCCCCCCAATGCCATTGCCTACAGTTATAAATATTTCAAATCATCGGATCTCACCAAGGTGGGGCTGGTGGCAACTCCGATCCTTTTAACAGTACTGGTATTGGTGGCAGGGGTGTGGTGGAAAATATTGGGTTTGGTTTAACCCTTTTATATGAAAGAGTAGATACGCCTAACATTCTTTCATGTTTCGTTGTGGACAGGCCGAGGCCAGAAGACGGTCTGCCCGTGGCAGTTATAGTGAAAACGCATTCAGGAGAACACAAAATGACAATGCACACCGGTGACAAAATCCGCCTTTTACTGGTGGATGATGAGGAAGGATTTCGTGCTGCCATTGCCAGAAGACTGGGAAAAAGAGGGATGGTTCCTGTCCAGGCATCCTCCGGGGAAGAATGCCTGGAGATTCTTAAAACCGCTTCCATGGATGTGGTGGTGTTGGATGTGAGAATGCCGGGCATGAATGGCATTGAAACCTTAAAAGCCATTAAAAAGAATTATAAAAACACCCAGGTGATCCTCCTCACAGGTAATGTGGCGGTGTCTGACGGCATTGAAGGCATTAAATCCGGGGCCTTTGATTATCTGACAAAGCCGGTGGAGATTGACCATTTATTTAATAAAATCAGTCAGGCGTTTGACATGATTCAGCTGGAAGAAGAAAAACGCCAGCAGTTGGAATACCGGGACAAGCTGGAAAAAAAAATGGTTGATACCGACCGGCTGGCCGCATTGGGGACCCTGTCCACGGGCATTGCCCATGAAATCAACAATCCCCTGGCCATCATCAATGAATCTGCGGGCTTTATGAAGCAGGTTCTGGAGGCACCGGACATGCCACGGCTTCCCCAGCATGATGATTTATTAATGGCCATTGGTAAAATAGAAACCGGCGTTAAAAGAGCTGGCAAAATTACCCAGCAACTTCTGGGGCATGTTAAAAAACAGGGGCCCCGATTGGCCCGTATGGATATGACCTTGTTGGTCCTGGAGACCCTGGCCCTTTTAAAGGGTGAAATGAAGGAAAAACAGATAAATATTTTCTGGAAAACCCCAGAAAAAGAGCATATGCTTGTCAGTGATCCTTATCAGATCAGACAGGTTTTGGTGAATCTGATAAATAATGCCATCCATGCCATGGGTTCCAATGGCACCCTCAGCCTGTCCATCATTGAGACACCGGCGTTCATGGTTTTGGGTATTGAAGATGACGGCGTGGGGATTCATCAGGATCATCTGGGAAAGATATTTGACCCTTTTTTCACCACCAAATCCTTTGACCAGGGAACCGGCCTTGGACTTTTTGTGGTGAATAAAATTATCACCGAACTTAACGGAGAGATTGACGTGGAAAGTCAGCCGGGCAATGGGACCACATTTATGATTAAACTGCCAAGAAACCTGAACATCAACAAATAAAAAAATACAGGAGAAGAGAAATGATAAAAATACCCGCCAAGGTGTTGATTGTAGATGATGAAAAGGATTTTGTTGACATGTTTTCCCTGCGGCTAAAGGGACAGGGAGAAAACGTCTCCACCGCAGCCAGTGGTAAAGATGCCCTTGATGTGCTTGCAAAAAAAACCATTGATGTGGTGATTCTGGACATCCGTATGCCAGGCATGGACGGCATTGACACCTTAAAGGAAATCAAACGATTGTATCCCTTGGTGGAGGTAATCCTGCTCACTGGGCACGGCTCCACAGAAACAGCGGTGGATGGCTTGAAGCTGGGAGCCTTTGATTATCTTATGAAACCTGCGGATTTTGACGATATCCGGATAAAATTGGAGAATGCCAGAAAACGCAAGGATGAACAGGAAGAACGCATCCGAAAAGCCGAAGTCAGACTTCTTTTGCGAAGAAGCGGCGATGTGTGAGGTCTAATTTTTATTAAATAATATTAAAATAGGGGTTAGATCACAGGATCGACTTGTAGGTATCACTTGGTAGTTAAGTTTTCTCAGCTTAAACACTGTTAATCCTACAAGGAATTCAGAGAAACCAACCTAACTTGTTAGGAGTTATGTAAATGAATTTAGTATATGTATTATCAATAACTGGAAAACCATTAATGCCTACTAATAGATGTGGAAAGGTTAAATGGCTTTTAAGAACTAAAAAAGCAAAAATAGTTCAACATAAACCTTTTACAATTCAATTGACCTATGAATCAACTGAATTTACTCAGCCTTTAACTTTAGGGATTGATGTTGGTTCTAATAATATTGGTTTGTCTGTTGTAAGAAGCTCAGGTACACCTGTTTTGTTAGCTGAACTTGAAACAAGAACAAAACAAGTAACTGATTTGATGTCAACAAGACTTCTACATAGAAGAGCAAGAAGAAGACATCGAAGAGAAAAAAGAAAAAGAAGAGCAATAAAATCAGGAACAGTTTTTACTAAAAAAGAATACCTGATAATTGGCTGTGAAAAAGTAATAACATGTAAACTGATAAAGCCTGGTAAGATTAAGTTTCAAAACAGGAAACGAACAGATAAATGGTTTACACCAACTTGTAATCATTTATTACAGACTCACATCAACTTTATCAAAAAGATATCTGTTATTCTTCCAATTACTAAAGTAGTTGTTGAGTATGTAAATTTTGATACTCATAAATTATCAAATCCAGATGTAAAGGGAGTTCAATATCAAGATGGAAGAATGAAAGGGAATACAAATGCTCAAGAATATGTTCTTTGTAGAGATAAACATACTTGTAAAATGTGCAAAAAAACAACAGAAAAATTACATGTACATCATGTAATCTGGAGAACCAATGGAGGTTCTGATTTACCTGAAAATCTTCTAACACTTTGTGAGAAATGTCATTTAAAAGTTCATAAGAACGAAAAGTTCAATACAAAAATAGTTGAATTATTTAAGGGTGTTAAAAAACAATTTATTCACTCAATTATTTTGAATTCAATCATGCCAAAGTTCTATAGTTGGCTTGAAGTTAGTTTCAAAGAAGTTTCAAAAGTTTATGGATATGAAACTAAAAACAAAAGGCGTGAGTTTAATCTCCCAAAAGATCATTGGATGGATGCTTATCTTGTGAGTATTGGAAATTTAAAACCTGCTGAAATTTCAATTGACCCTTTTCAATTCAAACAATTCAGAAGACATAATAGAGCAAACATAAAAAGACAGGAGGATCGAAAATATTACATTGGGAAGAAGAAAGTTGCAGTTAATAGAAATAAACGTGCTGGACAAATCTTTGATAGTTTAAAAGATTTAGTTAAAAAAGAAGGAGAACAGATTCTCAATCAATTAACTGTCAAACCAGCAACAAGACCAAAAAGAAGTACAAAACCATTTGGAATGGGAGATGTAGTGAAATACAAGGGTAAAAGGTATGTAGTTAAAGGTTGTATGGGTAATTATCTTGGATTTGTTGGTCAAAATAAATACAACCACTTAATGAATAAATCACAACTTATTATAAAAAATCAAGGGATTGTTTGCATTTGAGTATTATAAGTTATTTATTTTATTATATGGATGCATTATATAATGTTTTTTAATAAAATAAATAACTATTTTTTATTATTTTTAATATAAATCAGGACTATATATTGTGCAACAATGGTTCTTGGTAGGGAGATATTGATTAAAATTTAGATCAAAATAAAATTGGCGAAGGTGTTGGAGTTGAAAACCCAATATCACCTACAGAATCAGTTCCAGAATTCAAGCCATGGATTGCAAAAGGGCAAAGCATGATGATGATGATGATCAAAAAGCGCGGGCTTCAGTTAAGTCTTAAAAACCGGGTATACCTGGTCAATGCCATTCTGGTGTGCATCACCCTCATCGGGGCCATGCTCATGATCTGGTATACCTATAAAACTGAAAAAATATTCAGGGAAATCATTGATCGAAATGTTGTTATTTTTCAATCTGCCGAAGCCCTTTCCACCTCCCTTGTCAATCAAAAGGGCTTTATCTCCTATTACCTGCTGGATGGAGACCCCGCCTGGATTGATGATCTGAAACAATACATGTCCCTTTTTGAGGAACATTTGGCAACGGTGAAATCCCTTGTGCAGGAAAAATGGGAAAAAGATGCCGTGACCCAAATCCAATCAGAATATGATTATTGTGTCATGACTAAAAATAAAGTTCTGGAACTCTACGATGCCGGAGACTCCCAAAAGGGGGCAAGGCTTCACAAGGATGCCAAGGCTCATTTTACCCGCATCTTTGAGTTATGTGATCAATTTAACTCTTTTCATAAAAACAAAATTTCCCAGGCCATCAATACCAGCCGCACAGAGTCCAATCAACTCAGATATATTGCCTTGATGGCCGTTATCACCGTCATTATCTTAAGTCTTTTAATCAACTATATTTTCAACCGCCACATCCTGGAGCCCATTCGACAACTGGCAGCAGAAGCAGATCGGCAGGGGCATAAAAGTCCCTTTGTAAATGAGGTGACCGCCTTAAAAGAAAGCGTTCATGGTCTCATTGAAAATGCGGAACAGACCCATCAGGAACTAAAACGAAGCCAGGAGACCCTTATGCAATCAGAAAAAATGGCCCTGGTGGGTAAACTTGCTGCCGGCACGGCCCACAGCATCAGAAACCCATTAACATCGGTTAAAATGAGACTTTTCTCCTTGAATCGTTCTTGTAGTTTCACCGAGGACCAGCAGGAAGATTTTAATGTGATATCAGGCGAGATCAAGCAGATAAACAAAATCCTTGAAAATTTCCTGGAATTTTCAAGACCCCCCAGACTGAAAACAAAAAAAAGAAGTCCCTCAGAGGTGGTGGACAGTGCCTTGAATCTGCTGAAACAACGATTGAAGTCCTACCAGGTGACCACAACCCTTGTCCGCAAGAAAAATCTCACAGAGACATTAATCGACCCGGAACAGCTCAAAGAGGTGATAGTGAATATTGTGATCAATGCCTGCGAGGCCATGGAGGGCGGTGGGATAATTGCCATCCATGAAGCAGAGCAATATATAGATCCCCTTAAAAAAGTGGATGTCATCACCATCACCGACAATGGACCGGGTATCCCTGTGGGGATTAAGGAGGAGGTGTTTAACCCTTTTTTCACCACCAAGGAAGATGGTACCGGGTTGGGCCTGAACATTGCGTTTAATATTATCAGTCAACATGGCGGATGGCTGGATGTAAAGAGCCAGGAGGGTGAAGGTGCATCCTTTATCATCACCCTTCCGGTGAAGGATATGTAATATGGATACCATTCTGGTTATTGATGATGATGATCAATTGAGAAAAAGTTTTGCCAAGCTTCTGGTGGAAGAAAAATACAATGTCATGACTGCGGCTTCCGGAGAGGAGGGTATTGAGGTGGTGGCAGAAAACCACCTTGATCTGATACTTCTGGACATGCGTCTGCCCGGCATGAACGGCATGGAGACCTTTACACGCATTAAAACCATTGATGCCAAACTCCCGGTTATTATCATGACCGCTTACAGCACAACGGGTATTGCCATTGAAGCCACCAAACTTGGAGCCTATGATTATGTTCTCAAACCCTTTGATATTCCTGACATGCTCACCCTGATTAAGCAGGCCATTGATGCCGGTTACTGCATGCGATCTCCGGTGCAGGTGGATGCCGCCTCCTGTGACCATTCAAAGGATGCCATTGTGGGCCAGAGCCGACTCATGCAGGGGGTATATAAAAAAATAGGCAGGGTCTCCCAGACAGATGCCACGGTACTCATCCAGGGCGATTCCGGTACCGGCAAAGAGCTGGTGGCCCGGGCCGTGTACCAGCACAGCAACCGGTCTGACAAGCCGTTTCTGATCATCAACTGTGTGGCCATTCCCGAGCATCTTCTGGAAAGTGAGCTGTTTGGGTTTGAAAAAGGGGCCTTTACCGGTGCCAGTCAACGTCATATCGGTAAAATTGAACAGGCCCATGGCGGCACGGTGTTTCTGGATGAAATCGGGGACATGCCCCTGAACATCCAGGCCAAAATTTTAAGACTGCTCCAGGAGAGACGCATTGAAAGATTGGGGGGGGAAGATACCATCTCTGTGGATGTGAGAATCATTGCCGCCACCAACAAGCATCTGGAAAAGGCCATTGGCGATGGGGAGTTCAGAGAGGATCTCTATTTTCGCCTCAAGGTGGTTACCATTGGACTCCCCCCCCTTCGGGAACGACAGGAGGATATTTCCACATTGATCACCCATTATATGGAAAAATTCTCCCAGGAGCTAAAGGTGGATAACCCTGGGATTCATAAGCAGGCCCTTACCCTTTTAAACAGCTATGACTGGCCCGGCAATGTCCGGGAATTGTCCAACATGATCCAGAAGGTGTTGATTTTTAACCGGGGAACCCCTGTCTCCCTGCTGGATGTGGAGCAAATTCTCCACAAAAGAACCGAGGATGAAGCCCAAGAACAAATTGACTCTAATATGTTGAAAAAATGGGTGTGGCAACAATTAGCCACCCCCTCAGAGTCTCATCGGTATGAAGATTTCATGGACACCCTGGCCAATATCGTGATCTCCCAAGCATTGACATTCACCAATGGCAACCGATCCCAGGCGGCCCGTCTGCTGGAAATTTCCCGCCCGACCCTGCATTCAAAGATGGATAAGTACGATATTAAATTTAAGATTGATGTTTCATAATACGAATATGATACTACAGCGACACTTTCATAATCTACCCTGTTTGGAGGGGATTCTAAAGCCTGCGTCCCCACCTTTCGACACTCGGTTTTTAGTGAAACAAGCAAAGTGTCGCTGTAGTGCAGGGGGCAGAAATAGATTCTGCCCCTACGTTTTTAATCCCTGGTTTGCCGGGGCTTTCTTATAACTGCCACGGGCAGACCGTATTCTGGCCTCGGCCTACCCACAACGAAGCATGAAAGAATGTTAGGCTTGTCTACTCTTTCATATAACATACATGGCAGTCACCACTGCCACAACGAAAAATGAAAGTCTTTTAATTCCAGCGTGTTGGTGAGACTTTCTTATAAACACCCATGCCCTAACGGACACAACGAATATAGGGTCGTAGACGCGGAGCCAAATGGCTGTATGCCGCCCCCGGGGAGGGGTAATGGAAGCGACCCGGAACTGTTAGACAGCCCAATTGGTCTGTTCCATTACCCCTCCCCGGGGGCTCTGCTGAGGCTACTTGGACACTTCATTTTCATATAAAAAAACTCAGATAAGAAATTACACCTCGCCTCTCTTATGGGAACCCTGCCTGACGCTGAGTACCGGTATGGGAGAATGCCGGAATATTTTTTCCGCCTGGGAACCAAAAAGCGTTCTGGCAATATTACCCTTGCCCTTGTTTCCCATGACAATGAGATCCATCTCTTGTTCCTTGGCTATGTTAAGAATCTCTTCAAAGGGAACGCCCATGCCCATGTGGATAATCATATTAGATTTCTGCTCAAAAAAATTCTCTTTAAGAATCTTTTTGATGGCTTTTCGTCTTTCTTCTGTGCTCTCTTTGACATATTCCTGGAGATCCAGTCGATCGGGATAATAGCTTGTGACCATCTTCACGGCATTGATATCCCGCTGGTTCAAAATGTTGAGAAGATGAATTTCAGCATTGCTATTACCAGCAATGGCAACGGCATACTCTATCGTGGGGATGGAGTATTCAGATAGATCTACACACACCATTATTTTATTAATTTTTTTCATGGAGCCCTCCAAATGTTTTTCTAATGTTTCGAGTCTGATCTGCCAGAAATAACA
>Ga0307929_1001417_pt1 | contig 18209 bp, 17 predicted proteins | sample AceLakmetage1330_FD_203160 | JGI IMG/M metagenome (GOLD analysis project Ga0307929, IMG submission 203160) | Saline water microbial communities from Ace Lake, Antarctica - #1330 | ecosystem: Environmental > Aquatic > Non-marine Saline and Alkaline > Saline | place: Antarctica: Ace Lake...
CGGTTGAGCAGCATCGGGAAATCGAGCCCGGTTTCGGCCGCCGCGATGACATAGGACCCGTGCTCACCAAGGCTTGGCAGGCTGTTGATTTCCAGAATATACACATTTCCCTTTGCATCCAATCGCATATCCACTCGTGCACAATCATAGCATCCGAGGGCGGAAAACGCTTTTTTAGCGAGCTCCTTTACTTTGAGGGTTAATTCCTCCCCAATGGGCGCCGGACAGAGCCACTGAATTTCCCTGCCCGATTTCCCCTTCTTGTCTTCAATGGTATAAATCTTAGGCCCAATTTGGCCAAAGACAATTTCGCAGGGTGGCAGGGCTTCGGGGGGGGCATTGCCCAGCAGACCCACATTGATCTCGCGACCTTCAATATATTGCTCAACAAGAACCGGCTGATCAAATTGGTCGAAAATAACCTGGGCTGCACTTCGCAGTTCCTCTTCGTTGTGAACAATCTCGATCCCCATGGAAACCGCTTCATTTTTGGGTTTGACGATCAAAGGATAAGACAGATCCGGCACTTGAAATCCCGGGGCGTCCAGGACTGCGAAATCAGGGGTCGGCAGGCCTTGCTGGCGAAAGATCATCTTGGCGACGACCTTGTCCAGCGCCAGGGAATGGGCCAGGGGGCCGGAACCCACATAGGGGATGCCTACCATTTCGAGGATACCCGGGACGTGGGTGTATCGGGCCTGACCCTGAATGCCGTAAGACAGGTTGAAAGCCATGCCTGGAAGTTCCCCTTTAAGCACCCTTGGCATGAAACCCTCCAGGTTTGCGATCAAATCCTTGTCTCCTTCAAAGGCTTTCACCTGGTGGCCGAATTTCCTGAGCCCGTCCACAATCCGCTTAATAGCCTTCTCTCCATATTTTTCACGGTTGGGAAGCCCGAACAGGTTAATTACCTTCTCACTATCACGATTAAAAATCACAGCTAATTTCATTTTTTGCCTTCCTTTCAAATGTCATAACTCGTCCTTAGAAATCAGGTTTGAATACGCCTGGTGAATTGGAGCCCCAGCAAAAAGCGAGCCAACAAAGAAGATGCAAGAATGTTAATGAGAGGATCATGGAGCATTTTACGAAAAGACTGTATTTAAACTAAATTATAGCATAAATTCGACAAGCATCAAAGCAGAATCCAATTTTCCTCGAACTCTGGAGAAGGGACCTTTAGTTTGAAAAGGTGATTTCGGAACTGATAGTTCCGATGCACTGAAAACAGGAACTCGAAATTCCTCTTTCAAATATTCATTGAAATCCAATTATTAGGTATCCACAAAGCATCAAAGATCATCTGTATGCCCATATGCTTCCCTTGATAGGAATTACCAGTTCCCTAATCATTTCATCCATGAAACAGATTCACCAATGAATACGGGAATCTTTCAGAATGGTACGTTTATTGCTTTAAAACGCCTTTAGCGGTTTGTTGGTGCCGTTTTTCAGAGGGCACATCTTCTGCCCGGGAACCAGGAAAGCTACAAAAACAGTGAACAAAAGGAACGGTCTTATGAAACTGGACGAAGACACGATGGACATCACGTTTCCAGGCTATGTCGTGGCAACGGATTGGGATGATGATGACAATGTTACGGGGTTGGAAATCATAGCCGATGACGATACTTATTGCGTGGAAAAAAATGCACTGTGGGACGAGCTTGTGGATCTTTCACAGGAAGATGTGGAAATAACAGGTATCGTCTTCGAGGAAAGAGATGGAACCAAAAGGATTGAGGTAACGGATTACGACGTTTTGGATGAAATAGAGGATGAAGATGACGAAAGCACGGCATTCGATGGGGATTTTGATGGACTGAACTTTGAGGCTGAGAAAAATGAAGTTTTCTATCACCCTAAAATCTAATTGGAGCCTTTAGTTGTTAGTCAATAATTTTGGAGTGAGGAACATCCATGGAAAAAATTGATCTCTTCTCGGATGCCACCAACCAACAGCTTTTGCCCGGTTTTGGAACAGATCTTAGCGAGGAATATTTCCCTTCTGACGATGAACCTTACATGAATGAAAAGCAGCGGGCCTATTTTAAAAACAAACTGATTTGCTGGCGAAACCAGCTATTAACGGAGTCTCGTTCTATGTTGAACCTGATGAGAGATGATCCAGGGAGAGGGCCCTGCTTTGTGGATCAGAGTGTTTTGGAGGCCAATATTTCCTTCAAGCTCGACATTTTCAACCGACATAACAAACTCATCCAAAAAATTAATGACGCTCTGGAGCGAATAGAAAATCGGGAGTATGGTTACTGCGAAGAGACAGGAGATCGTATTGGCTTAAAACGCCTTGAAGCACGTCCCATTGCAACCCTTTCCCTGAAAGCCCAGAAATGGCATGAACAAAAAGAGATGCGCGCAAGGATGAGATGGTAAGGTGAGTGTATTTTTGCACGCCCAGGCAAGGGGAACGGATGACTTCCTGATTCAAAATAATGGTTATGAGCAAGATTCAAATTGGAGAAAATGTTATGAGAGAACAGACTATTTCCTGTATCCAGTGTGATAATGATTTTGTCTTTACCGTGGCAGAACAGAAACGTCTTGGGTTCAACGGGTTTGAGGCGCCCAAACGATGTCCTGAATGTCGCAGACGCAAACAAAAGGCCACACATCCGGAGAGCAGAAAGAAAAAAAGGGGTCGAAATCAATATGTGCCCTGGGAGAACTTGGATTACTGTGACGAATTGCTGTAAAGCATTGGACAAGTCATTCAGAAGGGCAAAAAAACCCCACTCGGGAGCAATCACCAGTGGGGTTGATTTCCGATGCGGGCGCCCATGACCTCAAGGGTGTCCGAGACTACCACAAAGACATGAGGGTCGATATCCCGAACAAGTCTCTTCAGGCGAGGAAGTTCCTGAAAGGCTATGACCGTGTAGAGGATCTGTGTGTCCTTTCCTGAATATCCCCCCTTTCCCCCTATGATAGTTACTCCCCGGTCCAGAATCTTTCTTTTCATCTCAATATTTCTTTGGGTCAAACCCCAATCCAGGTCTGTTTGTGGGAAAGAGCGTTCCTTTTCGGAGAACAACGGCTCCGGCAGCGGGATCGTTCAAAAGCCCCAGGTGGCCATCCAGATCGGCATAGACCACATTGGGCCTGGCCAGGGCAAAATGGAGACCTGCCGCGATGGCCAGGGCCGACTCATCCATGCACCCCACCATAACCTCCAGTCCGGCGGACCGGGCAACGGCGTTAATCTGCATGGCCTCCCCGATTCCTCCTACCTTCATGAGTTTCACGTTCACCATGTCGGCCAGGCCGCGACGAGCGATGCGAAAGGCGTCCCTCAAAGTCATGAGGGCCTCATCAGCCATAACCGGAATCGGAACCTCCCTGGTTACGTGGCCAAGCAGGTCGGGCTGGCCTTTGGGCGTGGGCTGCTCCAACAGCTCCAGACGAGCATACCGGGTCTGTTTTACAAACTTGACGGCGTCCTCCACAGTGAAGCCCTGGTTGGCATCGAAACGAAGTTCCATCTCTTTTCCCACGGCCTCTCTCACCTTACACACCCGGGTGATATCAGAGTCCACATGGAGCCCACCTTTCAGTTTGAGGCAGCGAAAACCTTTTTTTTTCCAGTAGAGCCCGTGTTCAATTGTCTCTCTTTCGGGCATGATGCCGATGGTCACGCTGGTTTTCATACGATCCCGAAAACCGCCCAGGATTTTCCACAGGGGAAGACCGGCCGCCTTGCCAAGAATGTCAAACAGGGCCATGTCCACGGCCGCCAGGAGCGAAGGCCGGCCCTTCAGGTGAGGCTTCAGCCTCTCCATAAGCCGCGTGGCTCGGAGGGGGTCAGCACCCTTCAAAAAAGGGACGATAACCGCATCTACTGCGCGAAGGAGATCATCAATTTTTTCTCCTGTTACCCCTTCGCTGGGGGCGGCACAGCCATATCCGCTAAACCCCTTGCTTGTCTCCACACGGAGGTAGATGTTTGTGACCTCGTCAACGGTTTCATAGGCGATCGTATAGGGTTCGGAGAGACGCAGCAGGACCGGCCATGCTTCGATTCGCGTAATTTTCATGGAGAGCTAATACCTCTTTTGATAGATTTCATCCAGGCTGAGGCTCTTGAGATCTTCCACAAACTCGACGAGGTGTTTGATCATTACCGCCCACATCTTTTCACCCTTTTCCCGATTCCCTTTTGTGGGGTCGCCCAGGACTCCCGTGGGGGAGATTTTTGAAGTGTGGGCATACCACCCCACGCTCCTCTTGTTGGTGAAATCCAGATATCGACTCGAAAATCGGGGGATGAATTTCTTGACCTTTTTGAGCCGTACCAGGTGAGGACGGGTGGCCAGTGTGGTACTGGTCTCAATTTCCCCGGAATGAACATCGTTGGGCGTTTCAGCCATGGCATAGATGTCGGGATCACTGGTTTCTCCCGTGTCCACACAGGTGAAAATGTGGGAATCGCGATTGATCATCTGGGCCGCGAAGTGCAGCGCGGGGCCATTGCCGCCATGACCGTTGATAATGACCAGTTTGGTGATTCCGTGGCGAACGGCGCTCATGCCGACATCATACACCATCTGAGATAAGGTCTCGGGATTGATGCTGATGGTCCCACTAAAGTCCTCGTGATGATAGCTTACGCCATAGGGGATCAACGGGAGGACCACAGGCCTGGGGGTCGTGCACCCCTCAGCGACTTTTCGGGCCATATACTCGGCATCAAAGGCATCACAGTCCAGAGGGAGGTGCGGACCGTGCTGTTCAATGGCTCCCACGGGAAGGAGGGCCACATCCACTTCCTGGAAGCGGGTCTTTGCTTCCGGCCATGTGAGTTCTCCCAGTAGATAATTCCCCTTTTCTTCCCCTTTATCCCCCTGGTCCAAAAATCCGATGGAAGGAAGGGTATGATGGCTCTCAAAGGGGTAAGGTCTCTTGAGGGCAGGGTCCCCCCACAGATCGAAGTCAACCCATGAACGCCCACGGCGCATACACGAACCCTCGGCGTGTTCCAGAATGATCTGGTAGAGAGGTTCGCGAAGGTCCACAGGAATTCCTTCTACGGGAGACCTCTCGCGATCAAATCGAAGTTTCATGATTTGCGGGCGTTGGGTAGCACGGACAGGCCCAATAGTTGGTCCCTGTATGAGACCTTTTTCAGCCAACATAAAAGCAAGATGCTCTATTCCTTCCTTTTCCTGATGGATACCTTTCGTGGCCAGGCTTTCCAAACACGCCCCAATATGCTCACCCATGTAGCTACATTTCATGGGATTCGCATCCAAGGCCATGAGCATCCCGACAATTCTCCGGCATTTCTCACAGCGACCGCAGGGCCTTACCCCTTCCTCGTCCCTGTGGGCGGCATGGCAGGATATCTGATGGCTTTGCAATTCCGGATAGCGCTCCACCAGAGTTTTTTCGATGAGGAATTCCGATAAGGGTCTCAAAATGGAAAATTGGCTTACCCCCCAGCCTTTGCTGCGAAAATACCGGGTCAAGGCGTCATCGAAATAGCGACTCTGGTCATAAAGACCGTCGTAGTGAGGTATTCCTTTAAAAGAATGCCTGCTGGTTGTGTCGTATTCGTCCCCGATAACCAGTCTTCCCACACCTCGTTTCCGCATGATGGGCATAGCCCCGAAAAGGAAGACCGCTACGGTCCAGAGGCGTATGGGATATTCGTCGGAACGGACCTTGGAAAAGTCTTTTCTGACAAAGGGAAGATGCCGCAACATCCAGTTGAAGAGCCTGTCCGAGTTGGTCCACACCCTGGCCGTATTGGGGATATGGTCACGGAAATGACGGTAGGCGTTCAGAGCCGTAAACCAGTGCCTGCCCGATTCATTGATAAAGATGGGATGTACGTCATGGCCAATTTCCCGTAAGAGGCCAAAGCTAAGCAGGCTGTCTTTCCCACCACTGGAGAGTATGGCGTAACGGGATGGGTCTGTGGTCCAGCTTTTCCCGCCTCCACGATTCCCGACGATGTTGTTCTGCAAAGGCTCTTTTTCATCAAAAATGAGTTTAGCCTGAAGGTAACTGCCCCGTTTTACCGGAGGGAGTACCCCGGCATTTCCTTGAAGAAAAGGGTTGGCCTCCAGGAACTTTTTCACAAAGATTTCCCGGGCCGTATTGCGGGCCATATCTTCCAGAAATCGTTTGTCGTGTTTGTCAAATCGACCCAGAAACGCTATCTCTTCGCAGAAAAGGCCGTAATTTAGGGCTACCTGAGCAGAGATCATGCTTGCAAGATTGAGAGATTCCGGTTCGCCTGGTTCGAATACTTCTTCTTCAAAGGTGTATATGAGATTCATCGAATCGGTTTGGCCATCCTTTATCACTCGGTAAGGGGCTGTTAGACGGCGCTTTTCCAGATGGACAGGGCCCACCTCCAGCCTTTGAATCACTTTGAGAATCTCTAATGGGTCCTCATCTTCTCCTCCAGAGACCTTTTCTATATTGTCATCCATTTCTTATTCCTAATCCCTCTTCCTTGATACCTGAAAGCTGCAATTAGCGGTTAGCCGTTAGCTATTAGCAGTACGCGCTTATTTACGGCTACATTAGGTTGGCATCAAAAGATGAAAGGCTCAATATATTAAAAAGGTATTCAAATGTTTGAATCCTTTAAGCTAACGGCCAATAGCTAAAAGCTAATTGCAGGTTTCAGGTGATATATGGCGTCAGGATCTTTACCAGGTCGCCCGGATCCCCCAGGAGGACGTCCAAAGCGGGAAGGCCGGTTGACTTCGTGATTTTCTCACAGACCTCAGGAATTTTTTGTCTTTCCATCTCCTCGTGGTTGATGGTAACGGCAATGACCCGCTTTCCCGACAAGAGTTCAATCGCCTCAATTTGTTTCTCCAGAGGGTGCATGGGGTATCCGGGGAATCCGTCATACTCCTTTCTTGCGGGCGCGTGCTGAAGGATTACCACATCGGGCCTGCCCGCTGCCAGGATCTCGAATCCACCAGGGTAGGCAGGATTCATCAGGCTTCCCTGGCCCTCTATGATGATCACCCGGGGGCGAGAGGCCTTCCATGCTGACCATACGGCATGCTCAATTTCCCCCGACACGAAATCATTGACGAGGGAATCCAGGATGATCCCGTGCGTGACCCCCTGCATCCAGGCGGTCTGCCCAGTACCGACGAGTTCTCCCGAAACTCCGGCTGCCCTCAAGGCATCCAGAAGGATCCATGCGGTAGTCCGTTTGCCAATGGCTGAATCCGTACCCAGAATCGCCACTTTCAGGGAGGCAACCTTCTCAATCTTACCGCTGAAAAAATGAAGTGCATCTCTGGGTGGAGGCTTTCGGACATCCCGTATCTTCACACTGTGCTTTTCCGCCAGACTTACTATTTCCCGATCTTCGGAGAGAAAGTCATGTAGACCGGAGTCCACGTTCAGTCCGTTTAAAATGGCTGTTACGACATCTCGTCGGGCACGCTTTCGAAGGCAACCCCCGTCAGGCGCTAACCCCATAACCAGGTGTGTTGCTGGATGGGGACTCGTTTTGAATGTCGCCACAGCTTTCAGAATGTCGGCGTGGACCGGAATTCCCTGAACGATGCCATCCAGGATTGTTCCGGCATCTCGCCCAGCGTGGTGGGAATCCACCACGGAGAGGATGCGGTATCGATCGGATCGGCGGATAAGGCCATGGGCGGTTTTTCCATAGGCTGTTCCAAAGGCTCCTTCGCAATAGACAATGGCATTTCCTTCAAAAGACAAATTCATTGATTTCTCCCGGTCAGGATGACCACGTAACGGTCACCTGGAAGAGGTTCTTTCTGGTGCTTCCCTAGAACAACGATGAGACCGGCCGTGGAAGCAGGCAGAACATTGAGACCTTCCTTCTGTCGAATCATTCGCGCATAGGCCAGCATGCTCTTGTCACTGGCATAGGACGCCCATCCACCCGTATGCCGGATGGCATCCAGGGCGTGGTCCCCATCGATGGCATGCCAGTTAACCAGAGGCTCATTTACCGAAGTTTCCCGAATTTGCCCGGGAGGAAGATCTTCACAATAGGGGATGTTTTTCACAAAGGCCCTGATTATGGGGTTCTTGTTGTGGGAGGATCCTGCAACCATACGAGGAATCCGAGAGGTTTTTCCCCTTCGATACAGACTCAGAAATCCTCGGTAGATGCCGGCCAGTGTGGTTCCGTTGGAGACAGGAACGGCCACCACGGCGGGGGCATCCCGAAGCTCGTCATAGATCTCGTAGGCAATCTCGCCGTAAGCCTTCAACTGAATAGCGGTATTGGCTCCACCAGGATTGGCGTCATAAATTTCATCGGCATCGGCCCTTTCCTTGGAAATTTCCACCGCATCCTCATAATTCCCCGGCACGCGAAGGATCTCCGCGCCGAAGGTCTCCATTTCCACGATTCTTCTGGTGTGATATCCTTCCGGGATATAGGTGATGCAGCGCAAACCGGCCATGGAAGAAGCAATGGCCATGGCGGCGCCGTAATTGCCGCATGTGGCCACGGTGATGGTATCAAAGCCCCGTCTCAATGCATCCATAGCCTGGGCAAAGGCGATTCGGTCCTTCTGTGCTCCCGTGGGATTGCCCCCTTCGAATTTGAGATAGATCTGACGTAATCCCACCTCCCGCTCGATGTTGCGCGATCGGGTCAATGTGGTGTCCCCAACTTCAGACTCCACTATGTCCTCGTAGGCCTCCAGGCGCTCCTCAAGGGGTTGGCTCCTATCGGCCGCCAGCCGCTTCTGCATTTCCAGTTCGGGTGCGATGATGGGAGCTTGGGCACTGGCCCCGTCCAATAAAGAGAATGCCACCTCTTTCTGGACGGGGAGAATAGTATTTGCAGTTTCATTCTCATCCTCAAGAACCTTTGTTTTTTCAGATGAGAAGAATCCCTTTATTCGATCTTTTTTAGACATCCTCCTAATACATATCCTCCGGAGACATAGCCGGTGTTGTCGAAGACTTTTTATCAGGCTTATCAGCCACCATGGCCTCTGTTGTCAAAAGTAGCCCTGCCACAGATGCTGCATTCTGCAGTGCCAACCGAGTTACTTTGGTAGGATCGATAACACCCGCTTTCATCAGGTCTTCATAGATGCCCGTTTCTGCGTTAAATCCAAAATCACCTTCACTGTCCATGACTCGCTGAACCACTATGGAACCTTCAAAACCTGCATTATTCACAATTTGCCTGACAGGCTCTTCGAGTGCCCGTTTTACTAACTTAATACCCAGTTGTTCCTCTCCGTGAAATTGGGCCTTGTCCAAGGCCTTTATAGCTCTGATGAGGGCAACCCCACCTCCCGGAACGATCCCTTCTTCTACAGCAGCCCGGGTAGCATTAAGAGCGTCCTCAACCCTGTCCTTCTTCTCCTTCATTTCCATCTCAGTGACTGCGCCCACACTGATGACTGCCACGCCACCAATCAATTTTGCGAGACGCTCCTGGAGTTTTTCTCTGTCGTAATCAGATGTAGTCTCCTCTATCTGGGCCCTCAGCTGTTTAACCCTGCCTTCAAGTGCTATTCGGTCGCCTCCCCCATCAACAATCGTGGTGTTATCCTTGTCAATGGTGATTCGTTTAGCAGTCCCCAAGTCATCCAACGTAATATTTTCAAGCTTGATGCCCAGATCCCCAGAGACAACTTGGCCACCAGTCAGGATAGCTATATCTTCGAGTATGGCTTTGCGTCTGTCGCCGAAACCAGGCGCCTTAACGGCAGCACATTGCAGAGTCCCGCGAAGCTTGTTCACCACCAGGGTGGCCAGGGCCTCACCGTTCACATCCTCTGCGATTATCAGCAGAGGGGCGCCCATCTTGGCGACCTGCTCCAGGATAGGAAGCACGTCTTTCATGTTGCTGATCTTTTTTTCATGTAAAAGGATGTAAGGTTCATCGATCCCGACCTCCATTTTTTCAGAATCTGTTACGAAGTAAGGACTCAGATAGCCTCGATCAAACTGCATCCCTTCCACAATCTCCAAGGTCGTTTCCATTCCTTTGGCTTCCTCTACGGTAATGACGCCCTCTTTGCCCACCTTTTCCATGGCATCGGAGATAATGTTGCCGATGGTAGTGTCGTTATTTGCCGAGATGGTTCCCACCTGGGCAATTTCCAATTTTTCTTTTGTTGGTCTTGAAATTCTCTTGAGCTCTTCCACCACAATAGCTACTGCCTTTTCAACGCCTCTCTTTACGGCCATGGGATTGGAGCCTGCCGCTATCAGCTTGGAGCCCTCGCGGTAAATAGCCTGAGCAAGAATGGTGGCTGTTGTGGTGCCATCTCCTGCAGCATCAGAAGTCTTTGAAGCCACCTCCTTTACCATCTGCGCACCCATGTCCTCAAATTTGTCTTCCAGCGTGATCTCTTTGGCGACGGTCACCCCATCCTTGGTAATCTTTGGGGATCCCCAAGATTTTTCGATAAGCACATTTCTTCCTTTCGGACCGAGTGTAACTTTAACTGCATTGGCCAAAGTGTCTATGCCTCTCATCATTTTCTCTCTGGCCTTTGTACTATATTTTATTTCCTTTTTTGCCATGACTCAACGCCTCCTCATTTGTTCAAAATAGCAAGGATATCATCTTCCCGCATAATCAGGTGTTCAACACCATCGATTCCAATTTCGCTTCCCGTGTACTTTCCAAAAAGTACATGATCATTTTTTTTGACTTCCAAGGGAATTCGTTTTTGATTTTCATCAAATTTTCCAGGACCCACAGCAATCACTTTTCCTTCCTGAGGCTTTTCTTTTGCAGTATCAGGGATAACGATTCCACCCCGCGTCTCTTGTACTTCCTCAATTCTGAGAACCAGAATTCTGTCGCTCAATGGCTTTATTTTCATCGCTCAAAACCTCCTTTTTTAGATAAGGGAACCATCCTACATTCCTTTACTTTCATTCTCTTCCGTCCGTCTTCACGCCGAACAACTCCACTTATTTCTACCAATTGTCTGATTAACGCCAGCAGCTGATCGCTTTGCTTATCTTCGTCAATAAGGTACTCTTCCTCTTGAAAGGTAGAGATGGAAATAGCTATCACGTTGCCTTTTTCGTCCCATTCGTACGGAATGATAAGGCCTCGGATCGTAATCAGTTCCTGTTCTGCCCTATCCCTTATATTCATTCCTTTCTTCTTCGAAGGCATAGTCCTTTTTCTCTCAATTGGCGTTAACACCAACTTCAACTATAAACGCTGACCCCTAACAACTATTACGACCTAAAAACTGAAATTAGCGGTTAGCCGTTGGCTATTAGCCACACAATGCCAGGTAGTTACGATGCAATCGGTAAGCATCGAAAAGTGAAATCCCAAATAAAGGGAAAAATCATGCAAACGATTGGGATCTTTAAGCTAACGGCTAATAGCTAAAAGCTAATTGCAGCTTTTAAGTACGAGTCAAAATGGTTGGAGTTCGGAATTTTAATGGTTCATATCACTGCCACCCATTCCTTTCGCTGCAAATATCAAATAGCAATAGACATGCCAAAACGTAAAACAACGTCATTGCAGATGCTTATGGGATTGAGTCCGGAAATAGCAGAACTAATGATGCAGGAAATTCCGAGGAAAATCTATTGAAACGTCTTCAGACTGAAGATAGCGAAGGGTAATATTATGAAATTACAAAACAAAATCAGAATTGGGAAGTTCAGGTTCCGATTTTCCAGACAACGGAACTTGAAATTCCGGTTAATCTTTGTGGGCTTCTGGTTATTTGAATGTTTCTTTCCGGATGCCGTATTTGGCCATGAGTTTATGTAACTGACGTGTAGTAATTCCGGCAACCTTTGCGGATTCCTTGATTTTGCCTTTCTGTTGTGTCAGTAGTTCTTTAAGATAGTTTCTTTCAAAATTTTCAATGTCTCTTCGTCGTGCCTCCGCCAGAGTCAGGGGAGAATCCCCTGACAGAATTGCAGGAGAAACTCCTAATTCAACCAGTTCAATTGGAAAGTTTTCCGATGTCAACACAGAGGATGTCTCCAGAATGTAGGCCCGTTCAATCAGATTCTCCAACTCCCGGATATTTCCAGGCCAGGGATAATGCTTACATCCTTCCAGAACGTCGGGATCAATGTGATAAATCTCTTTTGTATTAAAGTTGTTCAGCGTCTTCAGAAAACCTTCGATTAAATGAGGAATATCTTCCATTCTTTCTTTCAGCGGAGGAATTTCAATCGGGAACACATTCAATCGGTAATAAAGGTCCTTTCTGAATAGTCCGTCTTCACACATCTTTTTCAGATCCGCATTTGTTGCCGCAATGATCCTTACTTTGGCCTCAAGCGTCACTTCTCCCCCGACCCGTTGAAAAGTTCCGTCCTGCAATATTTGTAGAAGCTTTATCTGAGCGGAGGGCGTGATTGTTCCCACCTCGTCCAAGAAAATGGTCCCTCCACCGGCAATCTCAAATTTCCCAAGCTTTCGCTTCACAGCACCTGTAAAGGCACCCCTTTCATGCCCAAAAAGCTCGCTTTCCAACAAGGTATCCGGGATTGCACCGCAATGTACGCTGATGAACTGCGAATCGCGACGGTTGCTGTGTTGATGAATGAGATTGGCAAGCACACCCTTGCCTGTTCCCGTTCCCCCCGTAAGTAGAACAGTACTTCTGGTTGGTGAAACGGACCGGACCTTATCGTAGACAACCTTCATCTGAGGGCTTTTCGTCTTGATAATTTCAAGGGATTTGGTTTCCCAGAATTGATCCCGCAGATACTCGAGTTCGGACCGGGCAATCATGGATGCGTGAACCGTTTCGGTTACGAGTTCTACTTCCTCTGGAACGATGGGATAGGTCAGATAGTTGCCCGCTCCCGCTTTTACAGCCATTACAGCTTCTCTGAGCATTTCTTGAGGAGACATAACTACGATTTCGATAGTTGGGTACAACTTCCAGAAAGGTTGAAAAATAGCCTTGTATCCACCAGTTTGGCCGGACCCTTTTAGTATTTCAATATCAATGAAGAGGAAAGTAAACGGTTTTTTTTGGAGTAATTCCAATGCAGCCTGCTTGCTGCTTGCATTTTCAATCCTGAATTCCGAACGAAGACCGGAATGTATTTGGTGGAAAGCTCTTTGATCTTTTGATACAAAAAGGATTGACTCCATCTTTACCTCCTGTAATGGGACTTTTTATTGACTACACATGATAACAAAGAACTCCTGGTTCCAGCAACGAAAATATCGGAACTCATAATTCTCCTAAATAGATTCAATTTCTATTTCAACAAGTTGAATCCCATTAAATATTCTTCCTCATCGTTCCATTCACCTTCCTATTTGATTATCAGAATCGGTGGTTCTTATTGCTGTATGTCTACGGTCCAACAAATCATATTAATTCGAAAAGTTAGGTGTCTGGCATGGGGATTGCAAACGTGAGCAGATTGTAAACTACTTCAGGGAATCCATTTGAATGAGACTATCTTGGGAAATCACAAGAACTGATTACCTGCATATTTGTTGGTTTTCAGATCAAATCAGCATTGAGATGAGTGAATGGGTACAAAGCAAAAATCTGATAACCTAGAGTTATTGGGAAAAAAACTAAGAAAAGAGTCCTTTAAGCGAAGGCAGGCAGAGAAAACTTTGAGCGTTGTCTACGATGCTTTAGATTCATCAGTGAGCGGTGTCATAATCACGGACAAAAAAGGGAAAATCAGATATGCGAATCCTTCTTTCTTATCAATGTTCGAATACAAAGCAAAGAGAGAAGTTATCAGCAAATGTGCAACTGAGTTATTTGTTGATCAGGAAATCCGAAGGTTCGCTGATGTGAAAGCAATTATTGATAAAACAAAGGGAGAAACCGAAGAGTTTTTAGCACTCCGGAAGGATGGTAAAACTTTTCATGTAGAAGTTTCCAGCTCGAGTGTCAGCGATAAAGCAGGGAACATTGTGGGAAGAATGGCATCATTTGCTGATATCTCCGACCGTAAAAGGACTGAGGAAGCGCTAAGAATAAGTTCTGAAAACATAAAATCGTTTGCGTATTCCATATCACACGATTTAAAAAGTTTGGCAATTGGAGTCTATGGCCTTACAAAACTCCTCCATAAATATTCTCGATCTAACCTTGATGAAAAAGGGAATAACTATTGTGATCAAATCCTGAAAGCCTCTAAACAAATTGCGGCGCTTGTTGAAAGAATTAACATTTACATAGCAACGAAGGAGACGCCCCTAGATATTGAAACGGTTAAATTGAAGGAGATTCTTCAGATGATCAGGGAAGAATTTTCCGATGAGCTCAATATTCGCAAAATAGAGTGCTCAGAACCCGAAAACTTACCTGAAATATATGCAGACAGATTATCCATCCTCAGGATTTTAAGAAATCTTATGGACAACTCGTTAAAATATGGAGGCGAAGATTTAAGCAAAATTGATATTGCATATGAGGAGTCAGATGACTTCCATATCCTTTCTGTAAGAGATAATGGCATTGGTATGGAAAAGGAAGACTCTAAAGATGCCTTTGGTCTTTTTAAGAGGAAAAAAACATCAAGAGGAATCGAAGGGGCGGGACTTGGATTGTCTATAGTGAAAGAGATCGCAGAGCAGCATGGAGGCAGGGCATGGCTGGTTCCCGGTTTGGAAAAAGGAATTACTGTCTATACAGCTATTGGGAAATGCCGATAATTTACGAAGCGAGGAGAGTTTAAAAAGAAATGGATACGAAGAAAGCAGTGATTTGTATCGTCCTTTTTTTACTGATGCAGGTCTCCATATTTTTTGCGGTGGCGGATGCTACGCAGGATTTCCTCTATTATCCTGAAGACTACGAAGGAAAGACCCTTGTCTTTGAAAAATCAAGGATAGAGGGGCCAATTGTGAAGAACAACCATGCCGGCATTTACTGTCTACGTGTTGAAATAGATGGCAGTTACATACCTGGGTATCTATACAAAAGTCAATTGAACTTCGTAGTGGCTTCTCATGAATTAGCCAACAAGTTGACCACTCAACCCAACCGGAATTTGAAAAATCATAAACCAAACCAAAAGTTAAATGGTATGAACCATCTGACTTGTGATGGGGCTTGCTCAGTTAAACTAACGACAAACATTCAAAAACAATTTGGATATTGGATGGCCGTTGTCTCAAAAATAGAATTTTACGGTGAAAGAGATTCCATAATAAATACAGTAGAATGATTTCTGACTCTTGAAGGGGAATCGGGACGTTGTTGAACCGTTTTTGACGTCAACTAAGCCCCAAGGAAAGGGCGCGGGAATGGGTCTTTCAACAGGCTCATACATAGTGCCCAGGGCACAAAAACGTTTGGGCTTTTTTTGGGGGTATTTAGAGGATTTTATTGTGGTTGAGAAACCGACCTATGAAGAATTAGAGCAAAAGGTCAAGGAATTAGAAAAAGCTGAATTCGAGCGAAAAAGAGCGGTGGATGTGCTGAGGGAAAGCGAACCGCGATTTCAGAAGAAACTTGACGGCAACCCCTTGCCAAATGCGGATGCGGCAACGCTGGACCTGGCAACCATCATTGATATATAGGCGATCCAATCCATGATGGACGATTTCTTCGACCTTACGAATATCGGGATTGCTATCCTCGATCTTCAAGGCAAAGTCCTGGTTGCCACAGGTTGGCAGGATATTTGTACCCCATTTCATCGCATCCACCCCGAAAGTTGTAAGAACTGCCTGGAAAGCGATCTTGAACTTTCCAATGGAGTTGAGCCTGGTACATTTCGGCTCTATCGGTGCCAAAACAATATGTGGGACATAGCAACCCCATAACCGTGGGCAACAAACGTGTCGGGAGCTTGTACCTGGGTCAATTTTTGTTTGAAGGGAAAACGCCGGATCTTGAAATCTTCCGTTCCCAGGCGCAAAAATATGGATTCAATGAAGGGGAATATCTTGTGGCGCTTGAACGTGTGCACGCTCGAGCCGGGAGGCAGTCAATACTGCAATGACCTTTTATACGAAGATTGCCCATATGATTTCAGTGTTAAATTACAGCAATATCAAGATAGCTCAAACGTTAAAGGAACGGAACAAATTGCTCAATTCGTTACAGGATATCTGGGGGATTATTGTTGAGGCAGTCATCGTAATGATCACCGGTTTTGCGTGAGGAGGTTGGACAACCTCCGGCACGACCCAAGAAATGAACGAAGCAGCGGTCCTGTCAAGCCAGGCGGAGATCTGCGTCGGCCAATTCATGGCACAGCCGAACCATAAGGAGATGCTCAAAGAATTGGGGGCGTTAGAATCATGGAATAGGTCCGAATACGTCGAAAAAGGGGGTTGGGACAAAATGCCCGGCCAAACGGAAAAGCCTGATTATACCGTGAGCCGCATGTGCCAACGGGTTTGGACCCTTTATCGAAAAATTAAATGAAAGTTAACTAAAACGTGTCCCCTTGGCCGGGGACATGTGATGGGGGGGACATGTGATGAAAGATTTGCAGGGCTAAAACAAAGATTTTCTTGAAAGGAAAAGGTTTTTCAATGGAAGCCAAGGGGGAAAGAGACAAAGGCAGACGCGAAGAACAGAAAAAAGCGAAACTAAACCGCAAGGAAGAGCGGAAGCAAAAAAGGGATAAAAATAAAACCATTTGGGAAAATGAGTAATAAACGCAAAACAAGAAGGTAGCAGCTATGACATCTGTTATTAAATATTATGAGGGAATCGGATCGGTTGCCGTCATCGGCAACTATCTGCCTCGCCAGTGCGGTATCGCGACCTTCACCACGGATTTGGTAGAGGCGTTATCATTGGAAGCTCCCGATGTTTACTGCTGGGCGGCGGCCATGAATGACAAACCCGAGGGGTATGCCTATCCCGGAAAAGTTCGCTTTGAGATCAATCAGAACAAGTTGTCCAATTATCGTGTGGCCTCTCAATTTATTAATATCAGTCAGACGGATATTGTCTGTGTGCAACACGAATACGGTCTTTTCGGGGGCCCTGCAGGCAGCCATCTACTGAAATTATTGGGGGATCTGCGCATGCCGGTGGTGACTACGCTGCATACGGTTTTGAAGGACCCCGCGCCGGAATATCGTGCCGTGATGTGCAAGTTAGCCGATCTGTCGGACAAACTGGTGGTGATGAGCCACAAGGCCGTTGATTTTCTCAAAGATATCTATGGAGTTCCCGAGGAGAAAATTGCCTTTATCCATCACGGCATTCCGGACACGCCGTTTATTGATTCAAGCTTCTATAAAGACAAGTTCGGTGTGGAAGGCAAAAAGGTGCTGCTCACCTTCGGTTTGCTGTCCCCGAACAAGGGCATTGAAAATGTATTGCAGGCTCTTCCTGCGGTTATCAAGAATCACCCTGATGTGGTTTATATCATCCTTGGAGCAACCCATCCGCATATTTTGAAATTTCATGGGGATGCATACCGTATCATGCTGCAGCAACTGGTGCATAAACTCCATATCGGAGAACACGTTATTTTTCAAGATCGTTTTGTTGAACTGAAAGAGTTGTGCGAGTTTTTAGGTATCGCCGACCTCTACGTCACCCCTTATCTTGAAGAAGCCCAGATTACCCCCGGGACCCTTGCCTACGCCATGGGTACCGGCAAGGCCGTTATTTCCACCCCGTACTGGTATGCCACCGGATGCAACGCAACGACATGATTGATTTGGTTCTCAACTCCCTCAAGTGGCTGCTTGCCACCCAAACCGAAGAGAATCACTTCGTGCCCATCGGCTGCAACGGATGGTATGAAAAAGACGAACCCAGAGCCCGTTTCGACCAGCAACCCGTCGAAGCCAACGCCATGGTTGAAGCCTGCGTGGAAGCCTTTAATATCATCCGGGACCGAGTATGGTTTAACAATGCAGTCATGTGTCTCAATTGGTTTTTAGGGCACAACGACCTGAATATGCCGCTCTATGATCCCAAGACCGGCGGCTGCCGGGATTCTCATCCTGTTGTATCAACCATTTAAGATTGGAAATATTATAAAGGTGTCTGGATATGAAGGCGACGTTGTTTCTATTGACCTGAGATATACGGAACTGAATAATGAGGGAAACAAGATGCTAATACCAAATTCAAGATTATTTACCGATCCAATTACAGTCCTTCATTTATGAGGACGGCAGCAAAGGAAAAAAATAGCTGAAAAAGCAACACGCCTATGGGAAAGTAAGTCAAGAAAAAACACTTCCCCATTAGAAAAAAAATCTCTTTTTTTTCTTGCTTACGGTCTCCGGTCTTTGGCCTACCAGACACATTGTT
>Ga0307929_1001418_pt1 | contig 18205 bp, 10 predicted proteins | sample AceLakmetage1330_FD_203160 | JGI IMG/M metagenome (GOLD analysis project Ga0307929, IMG submission 203160) | Saline water microbial communities from Ace Lake, Antarctica - #1330 | ecosystem: Environmental > Aquatic > Non-marine Saline and Alkaline > Saline | place: Antarctica: Ace Lake...
CTGTATGCCGCCCCCGGGGAGGGGTAATGGAAGCGACCCGGAACTGTTAGACAGCCCAATTGGTCTGTTCCATTACCCCTCCCCGGGGGCTCTGCTGAGATTGCCCGGAAATTTTATTTTCTAATAAAAAAAAGGGTAAAATTATTCGGGTTTGTAGGAATACTCAAACAAAAAGAGGAATATGCCATGATGTTAGAAGATGTAAAATCACAAATCAGCCTACAGCCGCTCATGGCATTCTGGGAAAAGAACCTGGTGAAAAATTGTTCCCACATGGCAGACATGTATAAACGGATCAGAGGAAAAATGGACCAAATTCCCAATTTTGAGGAGAATGTCCATGATTCAGAATTTTTGAAAGCACATCAAGACATTATTAAACCCCTTATGACCGCCGTTTTTGCCCCGGCTTCCTTTAAAAACGCAATTGCCGGGGCCATTGCCCCCTGCGCCTTTGACCCCTTTTACTTCTCCCCGGGATTTGAGCAACTTTTTATCCACAAGGATCGGTTTATTTCAGGAAGATCCGGGGAGGAACATCCCGGATTTGTCTCTCAAAATCACCGTCTTCGGATCTTTTTTCTTATTCTTGATAGGATTTATGATTTAAAATTTACCCCGGAAATGGCAGCCGTACGTATTATCAGCAATGAAAAAACCGGACTGGATCGGTATTATCGCATTGCATTTGATTTTCAATTTGTGGATGTCAAACCCCTTGGGACACCACCGGTATTGACCGCGGCCCAACGGGATGAAATCCGTGACAACATTATGGATGTTGAATTCCTGGAGCAATACATTGATCTCAAAAATTTTTTATTGTCAGGCTTTACCATTGCAAGGGCTCTGGATGTTACCCGACCTGCCATTGTCTCCTCCCTTGAAAGCCAGCTCATTGACCAGGGATCTATTTTTTCGCCTGAGGGCATCCGAAAACTGGAGCTGAGTCTTAAAATTCTTTTTGAAAAACCCCAGCTACGCATAGGTATCTGTGCCATTCACAATGACCGGGTGCTGAAAATCAAGAGTGACTGCTGTGAAACCATTAATTGTCTTTTTGCCAATTCGGATCACTTTTCCCTGGAAGAACTGCAAGGCTCTGTGTGGAGGGAGGCGGCACACCAGTCATCCGTGCTGAGGGTGCCGGATCTTTCCCTTCGGCCGAATCCTGTGCCTTTGGAGTCCATGGCCATTGCCGCCGGTGTTCGGTCCATGTTGCTGACCCCCCTGGTATTCCAGGGAGACACCATTGGGGTGCTTGAAATTTTCACCCCGGATGCCAAGGATCTCAATGCTGTGGATGCCCAGCTGCTGCAACAGGTCACCCCCATTTTTTCCGTGGCCCTGAAACGGGGGCTGGATGAGATGAACAAAACCGTGCAAACCCTTATAAAAGAAAAATGTACGGCGGTGCATCCTTCGGTGGAATGGCGGTTTCAACAGGCGGCCATCAATCACATGGAGCGTCTGCGAAGGGGGAAATCATCGGAGATGGAACCCATTATTTTCAAAGAGGTCATTCCCTTTTATGGTCAGGTGGATATTAAGAACTCTTCCTTTGCCCGGAACCAGGCCATTGAGCTGGATTTAAAAAAACAGCTGAATTTGGCCCACAAGGTGATGACCCTGGGAACCCGGCATCGTTCCTGGCCTCTGTTAAAAGCCTATGAACACGGCATTGAAACCCGGATTAGCACCCTGACATCCTCGGGAATTCAGTCCGGGGATGAATCTGACATGTTCTCCTTTCTGACGCATAAGGTGGCCCCGGTATTTGATGAGTTAATGGAGGTAAATACCGATATCCACAGGGCCATTCAGGCCTACAACGATGCCCTGGACCCTGACACGGGCACTGTTTATGAGAAACGAAAGGCCTATGAGAACAGCGTTTCCATCATCAATAATGGCCTGTCCCGGTACCTTGAGCAGGAAGATCAGGAGATACAATCCTCCTTTCCCCACTATTTTGAAAAACACCAGACCGACGGGGTGGATTATATGATGTACATCGGGGCATCCATGGTGAAGGATCAACGACTGGCCTCTTTTCATGTAAAAAACATGACCCTGTGGCAACTCCAGGTGGCCTGGGGCCTTGTCCGGGAACTGGAATCCATTAAACCGGATCTGCCCCTTCCCCTGGATGCAGGGCATCTTATTCTGGTGAATCACACGCCTTTGTCCATTCGGTTCCGGTTTGATGAAAAACGCTTTGATGTGGACGGTGCCTATGATGTCCGCCAGGAGATTATTAAATCCCGCATTGACAAAGCCCTGGTCAAGGGAACAGGGCAGCGGCTCACCCAGCCAGGTAAACTTGCCGTGGTGTACTCAAATCCCCTGGAGGGAAGGCAACTTCGCCAGCACATTGAATATCTGGTGAGTCGCAAAAAATTTAACGATGATCTGGAAGTCCTGGAACTGGAAGATCTTCCCGATGTCAGGGGACTTAAGGCATTTCGGGTGCCGGTGAATCTGGCGCAAGACCGTAAGGACAACGTGATTCCCATGAAAATGAGTAATTGACATGACAGAACCCTTTCCCCCGGGTATTATGGTTGGTACCTCGGTCGCCCGCTGATGGTCACAAAACGTTCTAAATTGGACCAAAGGCCGCGCAAAGATAATGCACGCTATGCAACTTTGATGGAATTACAAAAGGTCCGGAATTTTAGTATAGATATTGGTACAATAAAAATTGTACAGTATTTCGACAGGCTGTTACGGAATACATTATCTACAAATTTAATCACAATCTCTAGTGGCTTACGGGGTGTTAATTAGAGTATATAGTATCTTTGTGAAAATATTTTTAGTTCCGTAACTGCCTGTCGAGACCACATGATGAAACGTATCTTTGACCAGAGGATATAATGAAAAAGACGATCCAACAAAACGAGCTCGAATTATCCGAGGATTATTTCAGGATTCTCTATAGACAGCATTTTCAAGGAGCCCTTGTCCGTGTATGAGCCAGCGCGTTTATGTGGCTGTTCGCATTGCTCTCTTATCTTGTATAAGAGACCCAAATAAATCATTTTACAGGCGTCTCTCTTTCAGTCCTATATCTTATATTCATCAATCCTCCCACGCTGCTGATATTAAAGCGTTTAAAGAGCAAACGTGCATTCAAATACGGTTCATTTTTGATCAATATCCTTGAAATCATTGGCTACACGGCAATCATCTATAGCCTTGGGGGAGTCGAAGCCACTTTCCTCACCCCCATCTATGCCGCTCTTATTGTGTATGTGGGTATTTTGGGGCCGAAAAATTATTCCTACTTCATTGCCAGTCTCTGTTCGGTGGCTTTCAGCGTGGTGGTGCTTGGCGAATACTTTGCCATTTTTTACAGGCATTGTTGCTCAGCCCGTCTCTTTTCCAATTATGTCCGTTGATTCCATGTGCCTCAGGTGATATATATATAATATCGGTACTCCTCTGGCCTTCAGCAGGATGTTGTGTCTTGTCTGTTGCCGGTGAGTATGAGTAAATATATCATACCCAAAAACAAAGATTCTATTACCGGCATGGACAGGAAGTTTTCGGGTTGATTTCAAATAAAATCTGCAGAAATTAAGGAAAAGTCCATGAAAGCCATAGAGTTTGAAACAATTATTGATAAAAATGGTCATATCTGTCTGCCTGATACGTTTCAGTACGCTTACGGAAAATTTGCCAGATTGGTTGTTGTTCTGCCGGAAGAAGATGTGCACCGAAAGAAAAGACGGCAACCGGGCAGTGCCAAAGGGCTTCTACATATAGTTTCTGAAGACGATTCACACCTGGATGATTTCGGGGAATATATGCCATGAACCTGCTACTGGATACACAGGCTTTGTTATGGTTCATTCTGAGTGATCCCCGATTAAGCAGAAAGGCACAGGATAGCATTGTTGAAACGGAGGGGATGATTTTTGTAAGTCCCGCGAGCCTCTGGGAGATTGCCATCAAAATCAGTATTGGCAAATATAAGCTGCCAGGGAATTTTCAACAGTTCTGGGATAAACAACTGGAAATAAATGATTTTACGCTTTTACCCATTTCCATAGCACACGCCTCACTGGTCGCTGATTTGCCATATCATCACCGTGACCCCTTCGACCGTTTGATTATCGCTCAGTCTCTGGTAGAAAAAATTCCTGTGGTGAGCAGTGACAGCATGTTCAATTTTTATAAAGGTGTTGAGAAAATATGGTGAAGTATTGACATGACAGAACCCTTTCCCCCCGGTCTTTCCATCATCCATGCCAACCATGTGGAGGATCTTCGTGATGTGGTTGTGGAGTGGATTGGCCGTTATCCCGTGGCCCCCCTGGAAAAAGAGTGCTTCATCGTCCAGAGCAACGGCATGGCCCAGTGGCTGAAGCTTTCCCTGGCATCGGATGAAGGCTGTGGCATTGGTGCCGGGCTTGAATTTCTGCTCCCCGGTCGATTCATGTGGCAGGCCTACCGAGCTGTGCTTGGGGATGTGCCCCCTACCTCCCCCTTTGACCGGGAACGGTTGACCTGGCGACTTATGCGCCTGTTAACCCAACTGGGGGATGACCCTGTTTTTTCGGTGCTTACACGGTTTCTTTCAGAGGATGAAGATTCCCGGAAACGGTACCAGCTGGCGGGTCATCTGGCGGCTCTTTTTGATCAATACCAGGTGTACCGGGCCGATTGGCTCACCGCCTGGCAGGATGGCCGGGATGGCCTTTTTACCGGCAAGGGCACCTGGGTGGAACTGCCCCAGGAACAGGCATGGCAGGCGGCGTTGTGGCGGCGGGTCCATGAAGATGTTACCCCGGAGTTAAGGCGCTCCGGCCGGGCCGATCTCCATGGCCGGTTTTTGACGGCGGCCAGGAACTCCCGATCTCCCTTTCCCGGATTGCCCCGGCGGGTGATTGTGTTTGGCATCTGTTCGTTGCCAGCCCAGGTATTGGAAGCCCTGGATGTCTTGTCCATCCATTGCCAGATCCTTTTGTTTGTCCACAACCCCTGCCGCCACTACTGGGCAGATATCATTGAGGACCGGGAGCTGTTTAAAATTGAGCAGGCCCGCCATGGCACATCCGGGACAATGCCCGGAGACCTGGACCCCGATCTCCTGCACCAGTATGTGAACCCTTTGCTTGCCACCTGGGGAAAGCAGGGCAGGGACTATATCGGGTTGTTGTACCGCTATGATCAGCCGGAAACCTACCAGGATCGGTTTGCCCAGATTGATCTGTTCCGGGATATTATTGCCCCAGAGAATTCGGGCTATGCGGATAATTTGAATGTGGACAATCTGCACAATCAGGATAACCAGGGTAACCCGGGTGATGGAACTTTTCCTGCCCGGGGAACCCTGCTCATGCAGGTGCAGCAGAACGTGCTGGATCTCACCGCCTTGCCCGCGACCCCCGGTGACAGACACCCCCTTTCCCCCACGGATGGCTCCATTCAGTTTCATCTGGCCCACAGCCGCCAGCGGGAGGTGGAGATCCTCCAGGATCAGCTGCTGAATTTCTTTGAAGAGATGCCCGATCTTCGTCCCCGGGACATCATTGTCATGACCCCGGACATTGAACCCTATGCCTGCCACATCCAGGCGGTGTTTGGCAATATCACCCTGAAAGATGAGCGCTTCATCCCCTTTTCCATTGCCGATGGGCCGGACAATGCCTTCCGGCCATTGTTAAAGGCCCTGGAAACGCTGTTAAATCTGCCCCGGATTCGCATGACCACGGAAGATATCATGGCCTTGGTGGAGGTACCTGCCCTGGGCCGGCGCTTTGGTGTCAAGCCGGTGGATCTGCCGGTGTTAAAACTGTGGATGGAGGGGGCCGGTATCTGCTGGGGGCTTAACAGCGAACACCGCAAGGCCTTTGATCTGCCACCGGATCTGGACCACAACACCTGGGATTTTGGCCTTCGCCGGATGATGCTGGGGTATGCCGTGGGCGATGGGTTTGCCTGGAACGGCATTGAACCCTATGACGAGATCGGCGGCCTCAGTGCGGCCCTGGTGGGGGGGCTCACCGATTTCATGAACGCCTTGGAACTGCTGTGGCAAACCATTACCACACCGGTATCTCCGGAAATATGGTGCCAGCGCATCCGTCAACTGCTCAATGATTTTTTTCTGCCCGGGGACAGCAGTGAGCATCTGTTTTTATCCCATGTGAACGATGTCCTGGTGGCCTGGGAAACGGCCTGTGGCAGTGCGGATTTTTATTCAGCTCTGGATCTGCCCGTGGTGCGGGACCATGTCATGGCGGCCATGACCGATTCCAGTACCTCCCAGCGATTCCTGGCCGGGAAGGTGAATTTTTGCACCATGATGCCCATGCGGGCCATTCCCTTTAAGGTGGTGTGCCTTTTGGGCATGAACGACGGGGAATACCCCCGGAGCCAGGTGGCCCTGGATTTTGATCTCATGGCCCAGAAAGGCCTTTACCGGCCCGGGGACCGGTCCCGCCGGGAGGATGATCGATATCTGTTTCTGGAGGCCCTGCTGTCGGCCCGCCATTGCCTGTACATCAGTTACATCGGACATGATGTGGTTGATAACAGCTTAAAAGCGCCGTCTGTGCTGGTGGCCCAGCTCCGGGATTATGTGTCAGCGGGGTGGCGATTTGATTCACAGGAAGATGCCTGCCGTGGCCTTGGGGGTGTTGAAGATCATGGCCGGGAAGCGCATGACCTGGAAGATCATGGAATGGCACCCAATGACATTAACACGAATAACACAAACTATCATATCATGGAAGCCAATGACACAAACGATCCTGACATGGACGAGCATAGCTTGGGTGCCCATGGCACAGGTGCGGGAGACAGGACAGATAATGGACCGGATGTGGCACAGAATTTGACATTGGAACATCCGTTACAGCCCTTTAGCAAACGATATTTTGCCGGTGAAAAGACCAACCCGCTTTTTACCTATGCCCGGGAATGGCGTGAAATTTTTGAACATCCGGAACGGCCAACGCCCCAGGTCAGTGGCGCATCTGCCATTGCGTTTGCTTCTTCTGGGGGGACAGATTTAAAATATGTCCCCTCAGAGGATCATGTCCCCCCAGGGGATGAAGCGCCTCTTTTACCCCTTCCCGTGCCCCAGGATAACCTGGATTTAAGGCCCTTGATTCAGTTCATGAAAAATCCCCTGACCTTTTTTTTCCAGCAGCGCCTCTCCATTTATTTTGATGCCATGGAGGATGCCAACACCGGGGATGAACCCTTTGTTCTGGAAGGATTTACCCCCTATATACTTAAACAGCAATTGCTGGATGCCGGGCTGGCAGCTTCCCCGGAAGGGGTTGAACAGGATTTTCAGGTGGTTAATACCGCGGCCCAACGCCTTTTAAACACCGGACAACTGCCCATGAAGGGGTTTGGACAGCTTGCTATGACCTCCCTTACAGAGCCCGTAAAAGAGATGGTGACCCACCATAAACAGCTTTGTGAAACCTGGCCCCATGAGATTTCCGGCCGGGATGTATGGTTCCACATAGACAAGGGGTCCTTACGGGGTAAGATACTTGAAGGGTTTTTAGATGGCCTTCACACCGCAGACGCTTCCGTAGACGCTTCCGTGAAATCCCTTTCACGGTGGGAATTTTATCCCCAGAACATCATGGATTCCAAGGGAAACCCAGGCAGTTTAAACCCCTTTAGAGGGGTATGGATAAAACATGTCCTGGCCTGTGCCGGGGGGCTGTCTTTAACAAGCAGTCTGGTGGCCCCGGATGGCATTGTGACCCTGAATCCCCTGGAAAAGAACACGGCCAGGGCCCTTTTCCATAACATCATTGACCTGTGGTGGCAGGGACTTTGCATTCCGCTGCCCATCACCCCCCGCACCGCCATGGCTTGGCTTTTAAAAGCACCGGAGTCCGATGGGCAAGAAAATCTCCCTGATGAAGAGAATACATCGCTTGGTGAAACCAATGGGGAAGATGCATCACAAGCCGCCATGGCCATGGCCAAAAACGATGCCTGCAAGGTGTACCAAGGGGATGGCTTTCATACGGGAGAAATAGGCTACACCCCTTGCGCCCTGAGGGCCTATCCTGATTTTGACTCCCTGTGGCAGGCCCATAACAATGCTTTTCCCATGCTGGCACATCGTCTTTATGGCCCTCTTTTTCATGCCCTTAAAGGAACTTCCTGAACATGCTACATCCCTGCACAGTACCCGGTTGATAGATATTCCATTTGCATTGGGTGCAATACTTATATAATGTCGGTAGGCATCTGAGATTTCCAAGTCAACTATGGTTGTATTTTTATTAGAAAATAAAACTTCTGGGCACCCTCAGCAGAGCCCCCCCGAGGGGCAATAGGAACCGGCAAATTGGGCCGTCTACGGTTCCGGGCCGGGCCCATTGCCCGTCGGGGGGGCGGCATGATATCATTTGGCTCCGCGTCTACGACCCAATATTCGTTGTGTCCGGCAGGACATGCCCGTTTATAAGAAAGTCTCGTCAAACCAAGTGTTGCAGAGATAGAGGGGGTAGGCAATGATACTGGAGAACAAGTTAAACATAACAGATCAGGTCGAGCTGGCTAAGACCGAGGAAAGACTCAGTAAACAAAGAGCCCGGCAGCTATTTGATTCCGGTGATATCACCAAAGCGGAAGTGGGGACTTTCTCAGGGCTATCTTTTATCCATACTTATTTGTTTGAAGAAATTTATGATTTTGCAGGAAAAATCCGTGGGGTCAACATTGCCAAAGGCGATTTCCGTTTTGCTCCGCTGATGTATCTGGAGCCATCCTTGAAGAATATCGATGCCATGCCCCAAAGCAATTTTGATGAGATTGTCGAAAAGTATGTGGAAATGAACATAGCCCATCCTTTCCGCGAGGGTAACGGACGGGCTATCCGTATCTGGCTTGATCTGGTTCTCAAAAAAGAGATCAGCCAGGTGGTGGATTGGAATCAGGTGGATAAGGATGAATATCTCTCGGCCATGCAGCGCAGCGTGGTGAAGGACATTGAAATTAAATTCCTGCTCAAACAAGCGCTTACAGATAATATCCATGATCGTGCTCTGTTTATGAAGGGGATTGACGTGAGTTATTACTATGAAGGATACACCCAATTCAAAACTGAGGAACTGTAGCATGATTAATATAAGTTTTATGGAAAAACTGCTCCACCAGACCAAGGAACATCCTGAACATGGTACACCCCTTAAATCCCCTGACCTTTCCCCTGCACGGCACCCGGTTGATAGAGGCCAGTGCCGGTACAGGTAAAACCTATACCATTGCAGCCCTTTACGTACGTCTGGTGCTGGGGCACGGTGACAAAAACGCTTTTTTACGGCCCCTGACCCCGCCGGAAATTCTGGTGGTCACCTTTACCAATGCCGCCACCCAGGAGCTCCGGGATCGCATCAGAAGCCGACTGACCCAGGCGGCCGCTTTTTTCAGACACCAGGACCCCGGCGACGACTTTCTGATCCGCCTGGGTGACAGTTGTGATGTGGAGGCATGGCCAGGGAACGCCCGACTGCTGGACCAGGCAGCCCAATGGATGGACGAGGCGGCCATATTCACCATCCACTCCTGGAGCCAGCGCATGTTAAAGCGGTACGCCTTTGGCAGTGGCAGTCTGTTTGATCTGGAACTGGCTCCGGGGGAGGATCAACTCATGGAACAGGCGGCCTGTGACTATTGGCGGGCCACTTTTTATCCCTTACCGGCTTCCCAGCTTACCATGGTATTAAATACCTTTGGTGTTAAGACCCCCCAGGAATTATTGGCAAAGGTCAGACCCTTCATGGGTGTACGTCACACCGCCGCCCCCCGGGAACCCAGGGAAATTCTGGAGCAAAGGGAAACAGCCATTATAAAGGCCCGGCAATCCTGGGCTTCTGATTTTGAGCAGGCGGCCAATCTGGTGCGCCAGGCCAGGGTAGAAAAGCATTTAAACGGTAATAAATACCGGGAAGCCTCCCTGGAAAAATGGCTGAAAGAGATGGAGTCCTGGATTGCCGGGCGGTGTGAACTGCCCGATGAAAAGGCCTTGATGCAATTGTCCCGTTCCGGTCTGGAGGCAGGGAAAAGCAAAAAAGGGGTGCCTCCAGTACATCCGGCCTTTGATGCCCTGGATGAGCTGAACACGGCCCTAAAAGACCTGGATCTGGAGAGCACCCTTTACATCCATGGGGCCAGCCAGATCAAGGCCCGGGTGGACCAGGAAAAGCGCCGTCAGGCCCTGGTGGGATTTGATGATCTGCTCACCCACCTGGAACAGGCCATTCACCGACCGGGAAATGAACAGCTGGCCCAGATGATCAGGCAGCAGTTCCCCGTGGCCCTGGTGGATGAGTTCCAGGATACCGACCCCGTGCAATACGCCACCCTGGGCACCATTTATCTTGATCAGCCGGATACGGGGTTTTTCATGATCGGTGACCCCAAACAGGCCATTTACGCCTTTCGCGGGGCCGACATCCACACCTATCTTTTGGCCCGCAAGGATGCCGCAGATCGTCTTTACACCCTGGATACCAATTATCGTTCGGCCGGGGAGATGGTGTCAGCAGTGAATTGTTTTTTTGGCCTGGCCACGGCCCATGAACAGGGGGCGTTTTTATTTTACGATGAGATCCCCTTTACACCGGTGAAGGCCCGGGGAAGGGAAGATCGTTTTTTTGTTAAAGATGAGTTTCCCCGGCCCCTGACCCTGTGGAAAGAGGACCAGGACGTGCCCATCACTAAAACCGGAGACAAGGGATACATCCACCACATGGCCGAAGTGTGTGCCGGAGAAATGGTGCGCCTGTTAAACCTGGCAGGTCAGTGCCCCCCCCAATGCGGATTTAAAGATCCCCAGGGCACCATCACCCCCTTAACGCCCGGGGACATGGCCATTCTGGTGCGAAATAAAACAGAAGCCGCTGCCGTACGTCAGGCCCTGGATCATCGGGGGGTAAGAACCGTGTATCTGTCGGATAAACGCTCGGTGTTTGGTTCCCCTGAAGCCCTGGATCTCTTGTATCTTTTACGGGCCTGTGCCTCCCCGGGGAATGCCGGATACATCAAGGTGGCCCTGGGCACGGCCTTGCTGGATCTCTCCTTTGCCTTTCTGGATAATCTGAGCATGGATGAACTGGCCTGGGAGGCCGAGGGGGAACGGTTTCGGCAGTATCACCTCATCTGGCACCACAACGGGGTGCTTCCCATGGTCCGGGCATTGCTGCGTGATTTTAAAGTCCCTGCTCGGTTATTGGCCTCCGCCATGGGCGAACGAGTGCTTACCAATGTGCTGCATCTGGCGGAACTCATCCAGGCCAAGGCCATGTCCCTGGATGGGGAACATGCCGTGATACGATGGTTCACCCGGCAGCTGGAAACACCGGATACGAGTTCCGATGAGGGCATTCTTCGCCTGGAAAGTGATGAAAAACTGGTAAAGGTGGTGACCATTCATAAATCCAAGGGGCTTGAATATCCCCTGGTGTTTCTGCCCTTTATTTGCAGCCATAGAAAGGTTTCCACGGGGAAATCCCCGGTGGTCTGGCACGATGAACAGGGCCATCGTCAGGTGGGGATCAACCCCGGAGACGCGGCCCTGGCCCAGGCAACCCAGGAGGCCCTGGCCGAGGAGTTAAGGCTTCTTTATGTGGCCATGACCCGGGCCTGCCACGCCTGTTTTCTGGGTATGGGGGTTGTGGGACGAATGTTAAAAAAGGGAGAAACCAATGAGTTCCATTGCGCTGGCATTGGCCATGTGATCACCGGGGGGGAAGAACATTCCACCTGGGATATTCTTCAACTGCTGGATCGCATGGGGGACGAGTGCAGTGAAATTTGCGTCACACTGGCTCCGGAATGTCCGGATATGCTCCGGATACCCCAGGAGAACAGCCAGTCTTTTGCCCCGGCCCGGCATTTTTCCCATCCGGGATGGCAACGGTGGTTTATCACCAGTTACAGCGGCATTGCCGATGGAGCCACCATGCCGGATATCCATATGCCCGGGGGGGCGGGTGTCATGGAAAATTCATATAGTTTGCCAATAAAAAAATCTTCCGAGGGAGCATCGTCCACGGGATCTTCCATGGGGGGATCTGCCGCCAATGCCCAGGAGAAGATGGGTGCTTCCCCAGACTCCATGAAAAGCCAGGGAACGGTTGAAAGAGAGGCAAATTCGGCAGAAGATAATGGAGATGCGGTTGCCATGGACCTGGAGTCGGACACTGCAACGATTCAGATTCCGGCAGATTCTCCGGATTCAGCCCGGGCCGATCAGCTCATGGAGGCTCAATTTGAACCGGTCACCGATTCGGCCATCATCTCTCCTGCCCGGTGCATCCACACCTTTGCCCGGGGGCCGGAACCCGGCACCTTTCTCCATGATCTGTTTGAGTGGGCTGCGGACCAGGGCTTTGACACCGTTGCCAAAAATTCCGGGGCCATCCAGGAACACCTTGCCCTGGTATGTCCCCGCCATGGCTGGGAAGAGTGGGTGGAGCCCTTGGCGAACTGGTTTCATCAATTGCTTGTAACCCCCCTGCACCTGGACCCCGGGGAAGCTCCCTGTCTGTGTCTGGCAGATCTTCACCGGAACGCATGTCATGCGGAAATGGAGTTCATGTTTTCCGCCACCCAGGTGGATACCTCCCGGCTGGACCGGGCTGTCACCGGGGCATTGTTACCCGGGGTACGGCGACCTGTGCTGAAATGGAACCGGCTCAACGGCATGCTCAAGGGATTTATGGATCTGGTTTTTGTCGTTCAAGATCAATATTATGTGATGGATTATAAATCCAATTATCTGGGTAAGACCAACGCCGATTATACCAGGGATGCCATGGGCCATGCCATGGCATCCCATCGCTATGACCTGCAATTGGTTCTTTACACCCTGGCCTTGCACCGTCTTTTAAAGGCCCGTCTGGCAGACTATGATTATGATATCCATGTGGGCGGGGCGGTGTATCTGTTTTTGCGTGGGGTGGACGGCACGGGAAACGGGGTGTATGGAGAACGACCCTCCCGGGAACTCATAGAAAAACTGGATAGGATGTTTACCGGGAAACACAACGAATATTGGGTCGTAGACGCGGAGCCAAATGATATCATGCCGCCCCCCCCGACGGGTAATGGGCCCGGCCCGGAAACGTAGACGTTTCAATTGGCCGGTTCCTATTACCCATCGGAGGGGGGCTCTGCTGAGGTTGCCTGTAGGTTTTATTTTCTAATAAAACCTACATGGCTGTAAGACCAGCCACGACGAGAATTGAAACTCTAATTATTACAGCCTGTTGGCCGGAGTTTCTTGTAAAAAAATAAGAAAGGAAACATGAAATTAATGTCTTCAAAAAATCCAACTCTAATGGAGCAATATAATGCCCTGCCTTATCTTGAAAAAAAGATTCTACAGATTCTTTCCATCACCTATGCCAAGGTGACTCAGACCCATCTGCTTGCCTGCCTTACGGCCCTGGATATAAAGACCGAAGACGGGTATTGCTTTGCTTCCAAAACTAAAAAATCCATGTTCGAGCACATTCGAAATGAGCTTAACACTCTTTTGGAAGGGGACTTTTTACTGGGCAAAAGTCGCAGTGTTCTTCTGCTGAACCGTGCTTTCGTTGAACTTTTAACCCAACGTCTCATTGCAGATAAAAAATTCACATCCATGGCCGAAGTCATCGAGAAAACACTGAATCTTACCCCGCATGGATTGGCCAAGGCCCCTTCGCTGACCATGGATCAAGTGATTGCCGGGATGCGGATTCTGTTTTATCAAAAAAAGGTGGGCCAGGCCACGGAACTATATGAGAATGTCATCAAGCGTGTGCCTGACCCACTTTCGCTTTTAATGGTGTGGAAACGCATCTGCTGCTCTCCCTTTGATCCTGACTGGTTTCATTTATTGCCGCCGGATATCCACACAGAATTTCTGGGAGAACCCTTTCTCCGGGACATGGCATCCTGGATGCCCAACGATTCCCAGGCCGATTATCTGGAGTCCCTTGTAATGGAAGGCTCGGAAAAATGTGAATCAGATCTTGAGGCTGCGGTTCTGGAAAAATGGATGCTCACCGCCAAGCAGGATCGTCTGGACCACTGGCTTAAAAAATACGGGAAAAAGCCGACAAGCCTTGAGAACAGTTTGTGTCTTCAGGGATGGATGGCTTTTTGCAAAGGAAAAAACACCAGAGCCATTTCATTGTATGAAAAAGCACTGGCCCTTCTCAATAAAAAATCCAAAGGGAAAAAAAAGGTTTTTTTCAGCCAGTTCATGGGTTTTTTTTATATTCTGGCTCTGATTAAAGAGGGCAGTGATCAAAGTTTTACCCAGGCAAAGAAGTGTCTGTCAATGGGAATGAATCGGGAATACAGTTTTGAAAAAATATGTGATTTGTTGAGCGGGCTTCTGGATTTTCTCCAGGGCAATTCCAGGGGAGGGGATAAAATTCTCAGCCATCGTACCTGGAATAATTTCACAACAGCTTCATCTGATGTGGTTCCCGATTTTTTCATCTTTTTTTCTTACTATTGGGTGGACAGACAGGAGGCAGCAAAAGAGCTTAAAAAAATAAAAAAGCTTCACAAGCTTGCAAAAGAAAACCACTACGCCTGGTTTGCCGGAGAACTTGAGGGCCTTATTCAAATTCTAACCACGCCCAGTGGCAAAACCGGCAAAAAAAAGAATCCTTCCTGCCTGGTGGGGCTCACCCAGGAAACCAAGGTATGGGAGCATACCCTGAATGCACTGCTCGCCTTGAATAAAAAAGCAGTTCCAGGAAAACGGGCAGATACCCCGGATCTCGGCTTTGATCAGCGCATGGCCTGGTTCCTTGATTATTATGATGACGGACCGTGTGATATCAGTCCCAGGGAGCAAAAGAGAAATGCCAAGGGTGTCTGGACAAAAGGGCGGCCCGTTGCCCTGAAGCGCCTGTGTGAACAGAAAAATAAATTTCCCTATCTTACGGCTCAGGACAAGAAAATATGCGGTCACATTTATGCCCATACGTACAAAGACGGCTGGTACACCAATGTGGAATATATTTTTGATGACGACTATATGCCGGATGTTGTGGGTCATCCCCTTCTTTTTTCAAGTGATGGAATCACCCGCATGGAAGTGGTGACCGGAAGACCTGAGCTTATTATTTCAAAAAAGGGCAAAAATAGCTTCAACCTTGTTCTTTCCCCCCAGCCCCAGCGTTATTTCGAGGGAAAACATGTGGTGGTGCAGGCTACACCCACTCGTATCAAGCTGGTTTCACTGGACCCGAAATACCAGGCCATTGCCGATATTCTGGGCACGGAGGCTTCCTTTCCGGCATCTGCAAAGGATAAAATTGTCCAGGTAATGGATGCACTGGCAGGGGATATCACCATCCATTCGGATATAGAGGGGGGCAGTGACAGTGTTGCAGAGGCAACATCCGACTCAACCCTCCATGTTCAGCTTTCTCCCCTGGGACAGGGTTTGAAAGTTTCCATGGTGGTTTTTCCCCTGGGTGAAGAGGGGCCCGCATATCCCCCGGGCAGCAAAGGAAAAAATGTCATTGCCCGGGTGGGTGGTATCCAGATGAAAACCACAAGGGATCTTGAAGTTGAAAAAGAACTGGCCCTTAATTTGATCAATGGGTGTCCAACCTTTGCAAGTGCTGAAGAAAACCAGGGGGAGTGGCTCTTTCCCGGGGTGGAAGAATCCCTGGAACTGATGCAGGAATTGAGAACACAGGAAGAGGGCGTTGTGCTTGAGTGGCCCGAGGGCAAACCCTTTGAGCTGGTGGGGAATGTCTCATTTGACAATTGCAAACTCAATATCAAAGGAGGCGGAGATTGGTTTGCCATGACCGGTCAGGTAGTGGTGGATGAACACCTTACCCTGGAAATGGGCACGCTTTTGGAATATCTTGAAAACAGCCCCACCCGGTTTCTGGAAATTAAATCGGGTCGCTTTGTTGAATTGACCCAGGCATTTCATAAAAGACTTCAGGCCCTTGACAGATACTCCGTCAGACATGGAAAAGGGATAAAATTTCATCCCCTGGCGGCCCTGGCTCTGGAGGATTTTTTTGAGGAAGCCGGCAGCGTGCGCACCAACAAAGCCTGGAAAACCCACATTGCAAAGCTTCAAACCCAGACGGATCCTCTCCTGGCAGCCCCATCCACCCTGAATGCCGACCTGCGTGATTATCAACTGGAGGGGATCAATTGGATGAACTGTTTATCGCACTGGGGGGTGGGTGCCTGCCTGGCTGATGACATGGGCATCGGTAAAACCATGCAGACCCTGGCCATGCTCATAAAGCATGCCCCCCGGGGACCATCCCTGGTGATTGCACCCACCTCGGTGTGCGCAAACTGGATGGCCGAAGCCAACCGCTTTTCCCCTTCCCTCAATCTTATTTCATTTGGTGGAAACAAAAGAAAAAAAATGCTGGACGCTGCCGACTGCTTTGATGTGTTGATCTGCAGTTACGGGCTGATGCAGCAGAAAAAAATGGCCACCCTGTTGTCTGGCGTTTCCTGGCAGATGGTGGTGCTGGATGAAGCCCAGGCAATCAAAAATTTTGCCACCCAGAGATCCCGGGCCGTCATGGAACTTTCCGCCGTATTTAAGGTGATTCTCACGGGAACCCCCATTGAAAATCATCTGGGCGAACTGTGGAATCTTTTTCAGTTTATTAATCCCGGCCTTCTCGGGACCCTGGAGCAGTTCAACAAGACCTTTGCCATCCCCATTGAAAAAGAGGCGAGTGGCCAGGTAAGAAGGGATCTTAAACGCCTGATACAGCCGTTTATCCTGCGGCGTACCAAGGCCCAGGTCCTGGAAGAGCTGCCCCCCCGCACAGAGATTCTGCTGGATATTGATTTGAGTAAAGAGGAGATGGCTTTTTATGAGGCCCTGCGCCAACAGGCCCTGGAACGAATTTCCACCGATGATGAGGGCCATGGCGGTCAAAAGAATTTTAAAATATTGGCGGAAATCACAAAACTGCGCCAGGCCTGCTGCCACAGTGAACTTGTTAACAAAGAAATTTCCATAGCCAGCAGCAAACTGGCGGCTTTTTCAGAAATTTTGGAAGAGCTCATGAACAATGGGCATAAAGCCCTTGTTTTCAGCCAGTTTGTGGGCCATCTGTCCATTGTCCGGAAATATTTGGAAGAGGCCAATATTAAATATCAATATCTGGACGGCAGTACCCCGGCCATCCAGCGCCAAAAAGCCATCCATGATTTTCAATCCGGGGAGGGGGATGTTTTTTTGATCAGCCTTAAAGCCGGAGGGGTGGGACTGAATCTTACGGCAGCCGATTATGTGATCCACCTGGACCCATGGTGGAATCCGGCTGTGGAGGATCAGGCCTCGGACCGGGCCCATCGCATTGGCCAGCGCAGACCTGTCACCATTTACCGTTTGATTACCCGGGGAACGGTGGAGGAAAAAATTGTACATATGCATCGCCGTAAGCGCAATCTTGCGGACAGCCTGCTCACGGGAAGTGATTTAAGCGGGAAAATGTCTGCCAAAGAACTTTTGGCTTTAATGCAGGAATAGGGCTTTTGCCTGTGGGGGAAATAAATTTGACACCCGAACAATTGTTTGAACTTCTGGATGGATGGACAAATAGGGGATGGATGCGGTCCCTGGACCGGGCCTTTGTGCGATTTTTAAATCGGGAAGCCCCCCAGGAGTCTGGGGAGGTATTGCTGGCCGCAGCCCTGGTGAGCCACCAACTGGGGCGGGGCCATGTGTGCCTGGATCTGGAAATCGCCCTGGCAGATCCCGATGCCACCCTTTCCCTGCCCCCCGAGGGAGAAACCGGGGAAGATCTGCCGGACAAGCCCTCCCAGGTGCTCCAGGGGGTGACCCTGAAAGCCTGGGAAGCTTCGTTGACAGACTCTGTTCTGGTATCCCGGGACACCCACCAACGCCCCCTGGTATTAAACAGCCACCGGCTTTATCTGTATCGATCCTGGCAACACACCTGTTTTGTGGCAGGGACCATAAAGGAACTCATGGCCCGGCGGTTTCCCGTACCCGCTGATTTAAGCTGGCGGCTGAGCTGGGCCTTTTCTTCCCTGCGATCCCCGAAAGAGGCATCGGGTAAGGAGATCCACTGGCAGAGCCTTGCCGCCGGGGTGGCCGCAAGAAATGCCTTCACCGTTATTTCCGGAGGGCCGGGCACCGGTAAGACCACCACCGTGGTGCAGGTCCTGGCCCTTCTCCAGTCCC
>Ga0307929_1001419_pt1 | contig 18169 bp, 13 predicted proteins | sample AceLakmetage1330_FD_203160 | JGI IMG/M metagenome (GOLD analysis project Ga0307929, IMG submission 203160) | Saline water microbial communities from Ace Lake, Antarctica - #1330 | ecosystem: Environmental > Aquatic > Non-marine Saline and Alkaline > Saline | place: Antarctica: Ace Lake...
CTTTTTCAAATTTTCAAGGGGTGTCAGGTCGCATATTTCAATCCCCGCCTTAAAAGACGGGGCTATTGATCCGCCAGCATTATTTATTCATAAATTATTCAGGTTAGGATCTATTAATCCTTTATTTGTTTTTCTTCAGGGCTTAGCGTTGGTAATTCTTATTTCTTCCTGTGCTGGTGATGGCTCAAAGTCAACACAAAAGAAAACCACACCCACTGAAAAAAAGACTGTAATAAAGGTTCCTGATTTTAATGCCGATTCGGCATACTATTTTATTGAGAAACAATTGAGTTTTGGGCCGAGGGTACCGGAAACGGAAGCGCATTCCCAGTGTGCTGCCTGGCTGGTATCAACTTTGGAAAGGTTTGCTACGGAAGTTAAAGTGCAGGAGTTTAAAGCCCGGATTTATGACAATCGCATCCTCAATGGCAAAAATATCATTGCTTCCTTTAAGCCTGAATTTCAACGAAGGATTTTCCTTTCATCGCATTGGGACTCGCGCCCCTATGCCGATCATGATGCCGATCCATCAAAACATAACACTCCTATTGACGGTGCCAATGACGGTGCCAGCGGAACAGGTGTATTGATTGAAATTGCGCGGCAAATAAGCTTGCAAAATCCAAAAATTGGCGTTGATATCGTACTCTTCGACCTGGAAGATTATGGTCCTCCGCAGGATAATCAAACCAATCAAGCCTCCGAAACCTGGGGCCTGGGTTCACAATATTGGTCGAACAACCCGCACACTTATGGCTATTCAGCCAACTATGGAATTTTACTTGACATGGTTGGGGCTTCGGATGCAGTATTTCCCAAAGAGGGTTTTTCGATGTATTATGCTCCCGATATTGTGGAGAAAGTTTGGGGTATTGCCCAATCAATTGGATATGCTGACTATTTTTTAGATGAAACAGGTGGCTACATTACCGACGACCATTATTTTGTAAACACAATTGCAGAAATTCCAACCATTAATATAATTCACCTCGACGATAATTCTGTCAACGGATCCTTCTACGATCACTGGCATACTGAAAAAGATAATCTCGAACAAATTGATCCTGCAACATTGAAAATTGTAGGACAGACAGTGCTGACGGTTATTTATCGGGAATAGGAAAAGAAGGAATGGAGTTGTGGAGTGATGGAGAAATGGAGTGAAACATGGATACATAACAAATCACTGATTACTAATCACCAACCACAGTTCACTAATCACTATTTCAACAAGCTTTCAAAATCAGGATTATCATTCAGCGGGTTAAAAACCGGATCGTTATAGAGCCTGTATTTATCTTTAAACCCCAGCATCACAGCAAGCCGTAAATATTCCAGGGCTTTGGTTTCTTCGTTTAGTGCCATTCTTCTTTTTGCTTCCAGGTAAATATGTTCGGGGTTGGTAGGTTCAATTAAGCGGTATATTTTAAGGTATTTTTCTGAAGCCTCAGGGTTTTTATCACTTACTGCTTTGTCCGACATCATGTAGGCCATTACTCCAAGATATGCCAAAAGCCTTTTTTGCATGAGTTGCTCTGTTTTCGAGACAGTACTATTATTCAATTTCTGCATTTCATTTGCCCACCAGGCCACATCTTTGGTTTTAAATGCCTGCAAATAACTGTTTTGTAATCCCATCTCCATCTGTATGGTTTTGACCATTTCGTTAATTTGCTCATTGTAAACCGGATTTTTTCGCAGTTCCTCTCCAAGGATTTTGAACTTACTTACATCGGTAAGCCCATCCAATACTTCTGTTGCCCTTTCTGTCACTTCATAGCTATCGAATATTTGACCGGCAGCTTTAAGTGTGTTTACCTTTTGAAGGTACCAACCTTTGGCGGCACTAATTTCTATCTGGTCAAGGTCCTTTGATTTGTCTTTCATCGCAACTAAATCAAGCCATAGGAATATTTCTTCAGCAACATCAGGTGATGGCCAATTGTGGGCCCCATCGAAAAGTACCATTGCACAGTTAAACTTCTCACGTTTAAGCAGCCTGTCAGTATTGATGATCTCAATCATATTAAAGTCTTCGTTACCGGCCATCCCCATAAAACTAAAAGTAGGTTCGGGAGCTTTAACTCCTACCTGTATTCCGGCTCCGCATGCTACCATGGCACTGATTTCAGGATAAGCCTCGGCAAATGCAAGGCCAAGCCTGGCCCCGCCCGAAAAACCCATCAGGTAAATCCGGTCCTTATCTATTGGAAAATCAGTCTTTACTGTATTCAGCAGTTTATCAAATGATGCGATAATTTCATTTCCGGGCATTCCATTTTTAATTTCGTTGGAACCAACAAGCAGGAAGTGATACTTGTTTGCAAGTAGCTGGTAAGTCGCTACCGGCTGGTTGCCGTTGGCATGTGCATCAAGAAAAATGATTACAGGTAAACCCGGCGAACCAGCAGGTATTTTAGGTTCGAAAACTGAAAATGGAGGAAGTGCTTTTGCTGGTTTTACATCCTTTGGGAATATAGCTCCAGCCGCTTTGCTTTTAGGTTCTTCACCATCGTCTGCCGTTGAAATATTTTCCTCCTCATGTGTGGAGGCACCATCTGTTTCTTTTATTATGGAAGGCTGATTTTTATCGCTTGCCGGCTTATCGGATTTCTTCGGTTCATTAACACAGGATGCAAGAATGAGAAAAGCAACTGTGAAGCACAGTAGAATATTAAGATATTTCATATTTGATTTTTTACAACAATTCATTGGCCAGGTTTGCCAGCTCAGAGCGTTCGCCCTTTTCAAGCCTGACGTGGGCATACAATTCGTGATGTTTGATCCTGTCGATCAGGTAAGATAAACCATTACTTTGTGAATCAAGATAAGGGGTGTCTATCTGGTAAATATCGCCTGTGAAAATGATTTTAGTTCCTTCGCCGGCTCGGGTGATAATGGTTTTTATTTCGTGGGGCGTAAGGTTTTGTGCTTCATCAACAATAAAAAACACATTTGAAATACTTCTGCCCCTGATATAGGCCAAAGGTTGGATCAATAGTTTTTCGGCTTCCAATGCAGAATTGATGTTTTGAAATTCTTTATCGCGCTCACCAAATTGATTTTGAATAAACTTCAGGTTATCGTAAAGCGGCTGCATGTAGGGGTCGATCTTTGATTTGGCATCGCCCGGTAAAAACCCAATGTCTTTGTTGCTCAAGGGAACTATGGGCCTGGCCATGTAGATTTGTTTGTAATTGCGACGTTGGTTCCAAGCACCCGCTAGTGCCAATAAAGTTTTTCCGGTTCCGGCAATGCCCTGCAAAGTAACCAACCTGATATGGGGATTGGTGACAGCATGTAAGGCAAATACCTGTTCGGCATTGCGGGGTGTAATTTTTGAAACCGGATGTTTGTCCAGGCGTTCAATCAATAAGTTTCTCGGGTTGTAATATCCCAGTGCCGATGAATTATTACTTTGCAGGATCAGGTATTGATTTGGCGAAAGGTTTTCAAGCCCAAGGTCTGCCGGTTCACATAGCCCTTCGGTATAAAGCCTGTCGATACCTCTTTGATCAACATCCTCGAAGCGGGTTATTCCGGAGTACAACGAATCTACATTTTCAATTTTTCCCGTAAGGAAATCCTCTGCCGGTAAATTTAGTGCCTTGGCTTTTATCCTCAGGTTAACATCCTTGGTAACCATCACCACTTTCCTGTCGGGATATTCATCCTTTAAAGCAATTGCCGCATTTAAGATACGATGATCAGCTTTTCGCTCACCAAAAACTTTTTCGGCATCCAGGCTATGTTTTTCGTTCATAATCACTTTAAACATGCCTTTATGGCCATTGTCGAGCGGAATCCAGTTTTGCAACGAATTTTGGTTCGACAGCCTGTCCATAATTCGGATGAATTCGCGTGCCTCAAAATTTATGGTGTCGTTGCCTTTTTTAAACTGATCCAGTTCCTCGAGCACGGTGATAGGAATTGCTACATCATTGTCATCGAAGCTGTTGATTGAATTATGATTGTACAGGATAACCGATGTGTCGAGCACAAATATTTTTTTAGATGCTTTGGGTTTTACTAAAGCCGGCTTTTTGACTTTAGCAGCAGTTTTAGCTTTACCGACGGTTGTGCTTGCTTTTGAAGCTGATGTTATTAAGGCCTTTTTTGTCATTATACCCCTCCAAATTTTTGATAAAGATAAAATGAAATATCATAATAAAAATGATGGAACAAGAAACATTACTTGATTGCAAGGATTTGTGTTTAGATTTTCATAGGATTATTATTTTCCTGCAAAAATAATTTTTTTATTGGATAGGCAGGGGGTGTAAAAAGGGAATTGGTTTGTTGCCCGTTGGGTTAAAAGTTAGATGTTATTAGTATTATTACACGATTCACATTTTTCTATTAGCCAGGCAATGTCGGCGAGGCGATTAACTGTGAACATCGAATATTCAACTCAAATTCCAAATAATTTCGAAGGTCTGGAAGGTGGGGTGTTAAATATTGATTTTCTGTAAATTGTATCTTTCTGTTTATCTGGTTATTAAGATTTGTAAAAAAAAACGTCTTTTCGTTCCTTATCTTCTGTTTTTTCAAGGGTTTTTGTAGATAGATTTCTCCCTTCGGTCGAAATGACAAAGTTGTAGTTTATTGGTCTGGGGGATAGGGAAAGCGGGCGCTCTGCGCCCGCTTTCCCTATCCCTACATGACATTCATGAGCTTTGTCATTTCGATGGAGCGCAGTCCCGCACGTGCGGGAAGAAATCTATCTTTATGAAAATGATAATCTGATGAAAGGAGAGTTAAAGAGGCAAATAAAATAAATGGTACGAAGAAGTGAAATACAGATTTAACACCACATCTTCCAAGTCTCGTCTCTCAAAACCCAGAATAGGAAATGTACAACGCAGAACTCAAAACGCTTTTCTCGCTACACTGCAATATTATGTTGCATGTAGGTTTGAGCTGGACGAACTGCCGTAAATTGCTGAAAGCGCAACTCACGTTTATACCCGGCTAACAGGTCGTCCACCACATCCGAAACGTGATTAATTTCAGTTGCCATCCAGGCATTTGCGCCGGCAAAAGCAAAACCTTCTTTCATGTTGCCGGTTGCTGAATTATACAAGGCCTTCGCTATACAATACGGAGCTTCTCTAAAATTGCAACCCGAAAGGCACTTCCATGGACATTTAAAGGGTTTGGCCTGACCATCCTGGATTTGCTGAACGAATTCGTTTTTCACGACACGTCCGGGTAAGCCCACCGGGCTATCAATGATCACAACATCCTCAGGATTTGCATTCAGGTAGCTTTCTTTATATTCGATTGAAGCATCGCATTCATGGGTCGTTACAAAGCGGGTCCCAATCTTAACTGCACTGGCACCGGCTTTCATAATTTCGTACATATCTTTGCCGCTATGTACGCCTCCTCCGGCAATTACAGGCAACGTTTTTCCAAAAGCTACTTCATAAGGGCGGATAGCAGCTACAGTTTCTTCAACAAGTTGGCTAAGAGGAACACGGTTCTCATCCAAATTTTCTTTCTTAAAACCCAGATGTCCGCCGGCCATGGGTCCTTCTACCACAACGGCATCAGGAATGAATTTGTATTTATTCGCCCAGTAGCGAAAAATCACGTTGGCTGCTTTGGCTGAAGATACTTTTGGGACAATCTTGGTGTTGTGCCCATCAAGTCCGGCATCAGAAATAATTTGAGGGATTTTTAGTGGTAGTCCGGCACCAATAAAGATAACATCAATTTTTTCTTCGATAGCAACTTTAATCAACTCTTCATGGTCAGTTAATGCCATCATTATGTTTACACCTAAAACGCCATTGGTCATGCTCCTGGCTTTTCTTATCTCAGCCCTGAGGGCCCGTTTATTGGCCTCATGGAATTTTTTCATATAGTTTGGATCGGTCATACCAATGGCTGCTGCCGATATCACCCCAATTCCACCTTCGTTGGCAACAGCTGCTGCCAAACCTGATAATGAAACTGCTACACCCATTCCTCCTTGTACAATAGGTAGTTTTACTTTGAGGTCTCCAATATGTAATGATTGCATAGTCATGTTTTTATTTGAAGGGCAAAAATAGAGTGGCGAAACTTGATAAATGTAGAATAGGGATGAAGGCGGATCAAATAGTTTTAAAATAACCTTTTAGGGGCGAAAATCGCAAATACAGGGGTTAAAAATTGCAACAAGGGGCTGGGATCAGATCAATTCCCTCAGCTTTTCAGTATAATTTTTAGATACAGGTACCGGGAATTCCACATTTTCGAAGAACAATCGATAGCCTTGGGAACTGCCTTCGATTTTATCGATATGTTTGATGTTGGCAACATATGACCTGTGACACTTAAAAATAAACTTTTGGTCTTTCAGTATTTCTTCAGCTTTGGTCAGGCTATATCTAACCATCTGACTTTTTACGGACTGTCCTTCTATCCAAAATATTTCGATGTAATTGTTGGCAGAGCGTATTAAAAGGATAAGGTTTGCCTTGATGGACAGATTGTCTTTTTGGTAGTCCGACTCAAAATGCACAAGTTTATCAGGGTGCATTTTGTTTTCCTGTAGTTTTTCATTCAGTTCATTGGCCGACTTTAGGTGTGTTCGTAGCAGGCGATTTCGATTAAAGGTGATGAGCACCGATATTGGGACAATGGCTATAAGTATCAATTTGATAACCATATCAAACCCGAATTCCATCACACCTAAAGCTTTGTAGTAAAGAAAATAACCAAGGCTCACAGTAAAAAGAATCCATATATCCCAAAAGATTTCTTTCTTCACATTCCATGACAATCCGTTGAGTATTTTAGGAAAGAGGCTGGGAAGGATCAACAGGTTAAGGCTTAAGGACAAAAAAGTAATAACACCCATTCCGATGACAAGGAAGTACTTATCGCGTGTGGCCAGTGCATCGATCTGCAACGGTTGAAAAAGAAATAAAAACGCAAATACCCCGGTGCTGATGAAAAAGATAACTTTGGTATTTTGCTTTAAATCATCGTTAAACGGATACGGCTTTTTGAGGAAATCGAGCATAAAAATTTATCGCTTCAAATGAAATTTAATATAAAAGTACTAAACTTTACCTGAACTAAAAGTTTCGGTTAATAAATTCCCTGATAATATGAGGGCGGGATTCGAAGAGAAGCTTTACTTGTTGAAGCGTTCGGAAGATTATCATTCTCTAAACTGGTATACTTTTGATACAATTATACTTTTGATACAATTATTAAGAAATGGTCTCTTCTAATTTGAAATAAGTGGGTTTGAGTTTTAACCTAAAGTCTCAGAAAGCAAAGCTTGATTATCTGGCTTCAAGTCGTGCAAGGTAACGCTCTCGTGCCTCTTCCGGATCAGCACCCGGGTCTATATAAATCCTTGTCCTTACATCTATTATCACTTCCTGCATCTTCGATAAATCCGGGGTTTTAAAGGTTATTTGCTTTTTATCTAAAGCCATTCTGCTTTTTTTACTCATGGTAGCTTTTATTAGTTTGCTGGTATTTGGGTTGTTTTAGTACTGAATTGGAAAAATCAGTAGTACAATAACGTATGATTATCAATAAAGTATAAAAGTAATGCAAATAGTTTACCTGGCCAAATTGAATTGCAATTGGGAGAGGTCTTTGAGGTGCAATTGTTCAATTGTCTAAAGAGCATCCTTTTCTTGTTTAATAGTCAGTAATTGTCATTTGTTGTCATTTGTAGTCATTGATGGTTATTGTAGGTTATTTGTAGTTATTTATTGTCATTTACAGTTATTGATGGTAATTGAAGCCCTCATAAATAAAAGTAAAGCTTAATGACCATATAAAAACGTGAAGTAAATAACAATCAATCACAATGCTACTAAATGACACAAATATACCGGGATTAGAAAATCACCTCTACTTTTAACTTTTCACCTGCCTATCTCAAAATAAATGGGACTATGGCTGCAATGACACCTGTGAAAATCACTACCATGATAAAAAGGTTGTACCTCAGGTTGTAATTTCCCAGAAGCGACATGTCGTAATATTTGTCAACATCCTGGTCTTTGTACATCTGTATTAGCCCGGCCAGCAGTTTCTCCCTGGTTTGCTTTCCTTTCATCAGGCCTATAACCACAACCAGATTGACGAGAACAATCAGGCAGACAAATACAAACATTACAACCAGCATCGCATTGTCGGTCCGCGAATTTTCCGACATGCCGGAATTCACCGCCAAGGTGATGAGATTGAGCAGGATGGCGGTAAGAATAAAGATAATATCGGTGCGGGTATTTTGCTGCAACTCCGATGTAATGTGCTTGTGAACATGTTCAATCATTTTAGCGTCCTCCAAATTAATTTTGTTTTTCGTAAATGTTTACCAAATATACGACTTTTTTTGTGACCTTATTTACAGGTCATTATCCCGACAAAAAAATAGAATTAAAAAAATGCTTGTTGATACCATGCTGAATTTTTGATTGGAGTTTCTTGTTATTTTCATGATTGAAGTTTTTTATTGTTTGTTAATTACAGAAGGTAATTATAAGCTAGTGTTAAGTCATTCATATTTTAACGCTTGAAAGTACTCCGCACGTTCCAAGGTCAAGCCTCTGACTTTCAAGCGTGCGAAGCACCTTGAAAAGTCTATTAACAATTCGCTAATTTTATCTTAACTTAACACTAGTCTTTAATACAGCGCACAGAAAAAGCTGCCACATTATCACCTAAATTCCTGCGAATGTTACTCTGGTTATAATCCATGTTGCGGAAATACTTTTGTGGATATTTCGAACTCCAGAAATACGCTTTATATCCTCCACCCCAAAAGGCATTCTGAACAAAATATCCCGCTGGCTGTGCACTAAAACCAAAAGCATCAGTAGCTCCGGTATTTGGGGGTTCCCAGAGTGAAGTCCCTGTTTGTTTCAGGTTTCCACCTGCATCACTACCTCTCCAACCGTTGTTTCCCCAAACAAGGTCTCCAATACCATATTCGCTGTCCACGGCCCCTTCAAGTATTTGCCAATCGAGATCATCCGGAATATGCCATCCGTTCGGGCAAATTCCCTGCCCAGCAGGTTGGTTGGTATATTGCATCATTTCTTTCCAGGAGTACAGTCCACCAACAAGAGTACAGTTGTATTCACTATTTCCAAAGCAGTATTTTTCGATGGTATCGTTATTAGCCTGGGGATGGCTTGAGGTGATCATTATTCCGACATTCATGTTTTCCTTTATCCAGCACTGCCCAAAAACCTGGATGGTATGATACCACTGATTTTCAAAAAGCAAAGAATCAATTACCGGAAGTAAAATTGAGGTTCAGGTATTATCTGAAGGTGAATCACCTAAAAATTACTTGAGCGATGAAAGCGGAAGTATAAATTTGAAAACCGATGAACGTGTTTTAAAAATGGTTGTCAGTGCACCGTATTATAAAACGGACACGGTTACCCGCACCATGAAAAACTTTGACATTGACCAAAAGATCAGTCTCCAGGCCAACGATTACGCACTGATTATCCATTACTTTTCGGTGATGAATGTAGATGATTGGCAAAAACGTCGCAAATACCTGGGAGAAATCATTGATGATGACGACATCATTTACCAGGTGCTGAATGATGAAAGGGCTTCGGGGATGGAAATCTATAACAAGGAAGAGTTTATCAATAAATTGACCATGCCAACCGGAAGTTTAAAACACATCGAAATTCTGGACACCAAATTTAAAGATAACAAAATAATGGTTTTGAGGTTCAGGGTTAACCCGGATAAATAAATGAGTAAATATTTAAAAGCAAAGCTATCAGACAGTTGCCAGCTTTCTAATTTGAAGCAAGAATTTTTATAGCTTGACATTGTTAGAAATAATTTATCTGAACTGTCTGACAGCTAAAACGCTAAAACATTCAAAAATGACATATCGCAGTAAATGACAAAATATCTGAAAATAGCAATTCTTATTCTTGTGATCTTCGTGATTTACGCACCATCATGCGTGGACGAAGATGCCCGGGCGATGCGTGATGATGACATACTAACTGAAGCCAGAAACGATGTTCGTGTAGAATTTGAAACAGATTATTTATCGGAAGTTTCCTTGTTTGCATACGAATCTACAGCCAAACAAAAACTTTCCGATTTTATCGATTACCTCCATATACTTGCCGATACATCACTTAATATGTCTTTCAGGCTTAAAGCCGGCGAGATGATACAAAGTACCTTCCTTTCCAAAAATGTAAATGTACAACTCTGTCAACCTGGTGATAAGCAACCGAAGAAATTGGATATTCAAAAGCTGGTCGAAAAGGGCTTGAAGAATGAATTGTCATTTCGTGATTTTTCAATTGGGACAATCCATGTGATGCTGCCACTTCAACGCGCTGGAGATGTTGTTTATAAAGGAAGTATGAGTTTTTCTAAAAATTTCATTATCCCCGATCCATCCGGGCAAAAATCAAATTCTATCAGTAATAATGCTGATATTTTTCTCATCAAGGAAGATAAGATTTTTGGGACAGATACACTTCGGGTTTGGAGTGTGAAATTGGGTGAAATTTTAGTCACCCCGGTTAATGAAGTCACCCCGTGAATCGCCACTTAACAAAAGACCATAATTTAGAAAGTATTGCACTACCTTTTGAGAGAATTCACGGGGTGACTAATTCTGTTCATTTGAACAATTTGAATAATCCATTGTTATTTAACTTCGGATAATTTGGTAATTCAAACTTCAAAGCTATGAAACAACTTATTACTTCTGTTCTTTTACTCACCTTTTCAATTTCAGTTTACAGCCAGCAATTTTCATGGGCTAAATCTTACGAAATTAATATGTGCAACGAAGTTGCGGCACTTTCTGTTGATGCTGATGGCAACATTATCATTGCCGGAGTACACAATGCACCTGCTTCTGTTCCATACCAGGGGAATGCCTACATACAGAAGACTGACCAGGCCGGTGAAGTTTTATGGAATGAATATTTGATGGGCAATATCATTGTTGGCGATATGGCAGCGGTGGGAAATAATGTATTGATTATTGGACAATCCAATGGGCCATTTACTTATCAGGATGTAGAATATGGTTCGGGCCCGTATTTTATGTTTGCGATGATGATTGACGCCAATGGGAATTACCTGTGGCATTTTACTGATGAAGCGAAATATGGCGTATATTCAAACATCTCTGTTGGAAACACCGAAAATATTGCATTACACATTCGCAATCAATCCAACCTCGGTGATTGGATTATAATTATTGATGAGGATGGGAACACCCTTAATTCAAAGCTTCTGTCACCAAACAACACGCTTGCCATCGACATTGCCTATTACAATGACAGAGTTTATATAAATGGTGGCTACAATGGGCAGACCAGTGTAACTATTGATACTATTGAAATCGTGCAACCTCCCGTCGAGCATTCCGTTTTTGTGCTGGCGCTGGATGAAAACCTTGTGGCAACATGGGTTTCGGAGGACACCACAATCAACAACCGCGATGGACGGATTGTAGCCAATGAAGCCGGTATCTTTTCTTACCAGGATGTACTCAGGACTCCTTTTACTGTTAAGAACCTGATAAAGAAATTCGATTTTGAAGGGCAATTATTGACCGAGGTTGAAGCACCGTTTTTCACTACCGCTACAACCCCATACCCTGATATGGCCGCTACTCCATCGATGGTGGCATTGTTCACTAAAAACAGCTTTAATTCCGATAGCCACAAAGTGATGCTTTTCGACCATGACCTGAATGTCTTATCCGAAAAGGCGATTGATGGAGCATCCTCCCACTACTCAGGCCAAATTGCCAATTATGGTGATGATGTTTTTGTAGCCCAGGTATTCTCAGGTGACCTTAATTTTAACAACGAACTTACACTGGCCTATCCCGGCGGAACAGGGAATTTTCCATATATCGCCGAAATTGCTTCACCGGAGATGACGGGCATTTCCAATGAAGTTGATGAAACAAGCAACCTTTCAGTTTACCCAAATCCTGCAGATAAAATGATTACCATCAGCAATGATAAAAAACAAGTTATTGGTGGAAGCTTTTCGATTTGTGATTTAAAAGGAAATGTTGTTAAAGGTGGAATGCTAAATCAAAATTCAACTACAATTGATGTGAGTCGGTTGCCAGCCGGGGTATATGTTTTGAAAGCAGTTATGGTTGATGGGAGCAGCCTGCAGGAAAAGATATTTGTGAGGTAAGGACATTCAAGTGTTTTACTTGTAGGTTGACTTCTTTATGGAATAAGTTTCCTATATTAATTTCAATCTGTAGCGATTTTGGACTAAAGTCCAGTAGCGTACTAATTATGACTTACTCCGGGCTTAAGCCCGGAGTAAGTCAAACTAATGAATCTTGGGGCTTTAGCCCAAATTAGGTTATATTTTACTCACCTGATAGAGGACAGGTTCAGCCTTTCTGATATCATCAACCTACCCAACATTTTTCTTTTACCTACTTTTGTTGCAAACTCAATTTTATTATGCCCAAACAAAAGAAACTCTTCCTCCTCGATGCAATGGCGCTTATCTACAGGGCCTTTTATGCACTCAATAAAAACCCCCAAGTCAACTCAAAAGGATTGAATACTTCAGCCATTGTAGGTTTTGCCAATACTTTGTTTGAACTTATCCGTAGCGAACAGCCCACGCATCTGGGTGTGGCTACCGACACCCAAGCTCCAACTTTCCGCCACGAAGGTTTTGCCGAATACAAGGCCAACCGGCAGGCCATGCCCGAAGATATCTCCAAAGCAATCCCTTACATTTATAAATTGATTGAGGGCTTTAACATCCCCTTGCTTTTTGTAGAGGGTTACGAAGCTGACGATGTGATTGGGACTTTGGCAAAGCAGGCCGAAAAGGATGATTTTACCACTTATATGATGACCCCCGACAAAGATTTTGGTCAGCTCATTAGCGAAAATATTTTTATGTACAAGCCGGCACGTTTCGGCAATAAAGCCGAAATTCTGGGTGTAAAAGAGATTTGCGAAAAATTCAGCATTCAGCGGCCTGAGCAGGTGATAGATATTTTGGGTTTATGGGGCGATGCCTCCGATAATATCCCGGGTATTCCGGGCATTGGCGAGAAACGTGCCAAAGAGTTGGTTGGTGCATACGGAAGTATTGAAGGGGTGATTGCCAACGTTGACAAGTTGAAGGGCAAGATGGCCGAAAATGTGAAGGAGTTTGCGGCCCAGGGCCTTGAATCGAAGGGGCTGGCCACCATCGTATTAGATGTTCCTATTCCATTTGAACCCGACCAATTGAAATTGTGCGAACCAAATATGGATGCACTCCGGGAATTGTTCACCGAGTTGGAGTTCAAAACATTTGGCAACAGGGTGTTTAGTTATTATCATGAGAAAGGCTTGTCTGTAGGTCCGGTGCATGAAGTTGCCCCAACTGGGCAGCAGGATATGTTCAGTCAGGCAGGGGTGGAGTTCGAAAGCTTAAAAACCATCGAAAATACAAAGCACAATTATTACCTCCTCGATACTGAGGATAAAAGGAAGAAACTGATAGAAGGAATTAAAGAGAACAAATCATTTTGTTTCGATACCGAAACCACCGGCATCGATGCCAACAACTCGGAAATGGTTGGAATTTCTTTTTCAATAAAGGCTGGAGAGGCTTATTATCTTCCCTTGTCGGAAAACTACAATGAAGCCACAAAAATAGTCTCAGAGTTTAAAGAAGTGTTTGAGGACAGCAGTATCGAAAAGACCGGCCAAAACCTCAAGTTTGATATTTCCATTTTGAAATGGTACGATGTGGAAGTAAAAGGGAAATTATTCGACACCATGCTTGCCCATTATCTGGTTGAACCCGACCAACGGCACAACATGGATTTTCTGGCAGAAAAATTCTTGAATTACAAACCCATCAGTTATGATGAGTTGACCGAAAAAAAAGGAGGCAAGCAACTAAATATGCGCCAGGTGCAACAATCCAAACTGGATGATGTGGTGAATTACGCTGCCGAGGATGCTGACATCACCCTTCAATTGCGCGAAAAGCTGGAGCCCATGCTCGACGAAAGTAAGGTGCGGAAGTTGTTTGATGAAATTGAAGTTCCACTGGTTCCGGTGCTTGGGGCGATGGAAGCCGAAGGTGTAAAACTCGATACTGATGCGCTTAAAGAATCTTCCAAACAACTTGCGGGAGAGATAGCTGTTGTGGAGAAAGAGATCCATGAAATGGCCGGCGAGGTTTTTAATATTGGTTCGCCCAAACAACTGGGGATTATCCTTTTCGAAAAATTGGTGATAACCGATAAACCCAAACGAACAAAGACCAAACAATATTCAACTGGTGAAGATGTTTTGAGCCGTCTCGAAAACAAACATCCCATTGTTTCAAAGATCCTGGATTACCGCTCACTCGCCAAACTTAAATCTACTTATGTCGATGCCCTGCCTGCACTCATCAATCCACGCGATGGAAGGCTGCACACCAACTACAACCAGGCAGTAGCTGCAACGGGCAGGCTGAGTTCCAATAATCCGAACCTGCAAAATATTCCCATTCGTACCGAAAAGGGCCGCGAAATCCGCAAAGCTTTCATTCCCCGTAACGAGGATTATACTTTGCTGGCTGCTGATTATTCTCAAATCGAATTGCGTATCATCGCCGAATTGAGTCAGGACGAAGCGATGATGGATGCCTTCATTAAGGGGATAGATATTCATACTGCAACGGCAGCAAGAGTATATGGTGTTGGTGTGGATGAAGTTACTAAAGATCTGCGCCGAAATGCCAAGACCGTGAATTTTGGGATTGTTTACGGCATTTCAGCTTTTGGGCTTTCAGAGCGGTTGAACATTCCCCGTTATGAGGCACGTGATATTATCGAACAATATTTCGCCCAGTATCCCGGGGTAAAAAAATATATGGAGCAAAACATTCAGTTTGCGCGAGATCATGGATATGTAGAAACCATGATGGGCCGCCGCCGTTATTTAAGGGACATCAATTCGAGCAACCACACCATCCGAAGCTTTGCCGAACGCAACGCTATCAATGCGCCCATCCAGGGTTCATCTGCCGACATGATTAAAATTGCCATGATCAATATTTTTAATGAAATGTCGGAGAGAAAAATGAAATCCAAAATGATCATGCAGGTGCATGATGAATTGGTGTTTGATGCCCATAAAGATGAGTTGGAAATATTGAAACCATTGGTGGAAGAAGGAATGAAAAATGCCATCAAATTGGAGGTGCCGGTAGTGGTGGACATGAATACCGGCAGCAACTGGTTGGAGGCGCATTAACAGCTCCGCTAATCCTTCCGAAGTCTGCACGGGATTAGAAAGAATTGATATTGTCGAATCATATTATCACAATTAATAAATACACGCATTAGACTTCGGAAGGGATTAGTAGATATTGGAGATTATCATTATCAACAGTTTTTACTTTCTGGAGGCATCATCATTTTTTGTCTATTTTTAAAATAACAAAAAGACTTCAATGGACTGACTTCAACCAGGCAATTTCTACCACATCTTCCATCGAGGAAAAGACCGTGAAAATATTTTCAGGGAACAAAGAAACTACGACTTCTTTTACCGCAGATTTTTATACTACACTAAGCTGTATTTTGAAATTTACGCTTATTGTTTGATGTCTAATCATTATCATTTTGTTATCCGTGTTAAAGAAATTCCCTCATCGGATGAATCAGTCAGTTCCAATTTGCAAGCGCACGAAAAGGCAATAAAGAATTTTCTTATCTCCTATTCAAAAAGCTTCAATAAATGGTAAAGCATGAGGAAGTATTGGAACTTTTTGGTGGTAGGGAAAGCTTTATAGACCTTCACCGTCAAGCAATCAACAGGTTGAATAATATAGATGGTTCTTTCGAAATGGACTAATCCTGCCCTTCACTATTCCTTTTTCTTCCCCTTACATTTTCATACTATATTCCGTTTCTTTCTTTGCATAAAATGAATTACAATATTTTTGCTGTTAATTTTTTAACAGGAAATTATAACGGAACTACTCTAACTACAATACCCGGACGATTATGTATAAAATTAATGCGCATCCAATACTCGATGTACCTCAGGTTGAAAAGGTTGAATTTAAATTCAACGGTCAGAATATTGAAGGTGAAAAAGGATTTACCATAGCTGCGGCTTTGCACCAGGCCGGATTTCCGGTGCACAGTCATAGTTTACGCAACCGAAACCGCTCGCTTGAATGTGGCATTGGTAAATGCGGTGCCTGCGAAATGCTGGTTGATGGAAAGATAAAAAGGATTTGTATCACCAAGGTAGATGGTGTGCATGAAATTAGAGAAATTCCAAAGGACTACACTCCTGTGCAGGAACAGATCAATCCTGAAAAGCCGGTAAATGTTTTTAAAACCCAGGTGGCGATTGTTGGTGCCGGCCCTGCTGGCCTGGCTTGTCGTGAGGAATTGAACAAGCATGGCATCCATAATATTGTCATCGACAATAACGACAAAATTGGCGGGCAATTCCTGATGCAGACCCACCAGTTTTTCTTTTTTGAGAAAGAGAAAAAATTTGGCGGCATGCGTGGTTTTGATATTGCCGAAACCCTTGCCGGGGAAGACCATACCGGTATTTTCCTTGATTCTTCTGTTTGGGATATCCTGGATGGAAAACGTCTTGCTGTAAAAAACATTAGTACAGAAGAAATATACTATGTTGATGCAGAATTTCTTGTGGTGGCTTCGGGAGCCGTTCCATTTATGCCCACTTTCGAGAATGACGATTTGCCCGGCGTTTTTACCGCTGCTGTTGTCCAAAAAATGATGAACAACGAGTTAACCTTGTTGGGTAAAAATGTACTGACGGTTGGCGCCGGAAACATTGGATATCTTACATCCTACCAGCTAATGCAGGGTGGTGCCAATGTAAAAGCCATCATCGAAGCGCAAGGCAGAGAAGGCGGCTTTCCGGTTCAGGCCAACCGTGTGAGGCGTTTGGGGATCCCAATTATGACTTCAAAGATTTTACTCAAGGCCATTCCAAACCAAGACAATACAGGCATTGTGGGTGCTGTAGTTGCCGATTGCGAAAACTTTAAACCCATCCCGGGAACTGAACAGGTAATTGACGGCATTGATGCAATCAATATCTGCACAGGTCTTGTTGCCGACGACCAATTGCTGATTAAAGGAAAAGAACTCTTTGGCCGGAATGTTTACGGTGCCGGCGATGCCATTCGTATTGGTGAAGGAACAAGTGCCGTATTGCGTGGTCAGCAAGTTGCTTTCGAGATACTCGAAGATATGGGCGTTCATTACAAGTACGACGACTACCTTGCTGTTTCAAAAGAATACATCGACTCGCAGCAGCACCCAACGCGCGTAATCGAAGGGCCGCATTTGCCAACAAAAGTGCGGATGACTGAAAAGCCTTTTGTGCTTATCGATTGTTTGTACGGCTTTGCATGTAATCCCTGTGAGTTTTCGTGCCCACACGGAGCAATCACAAAAACTTCGACAAGCACAGTGCCCGAACTTGATTTTGATAAATGCATCGGTTGTATGCAATGCGTGTATCAATGTCCTGGACTGGCTATTTTTGGTTACAACCTGAAAAAAGACTGGCTCTTCCTGCCCATCGAATATGAAGCAGAAGAAAAGGCTGAAGTATTCCTTGTTGACAATGATGGAAAAAAATTGGGTGAAGGGATCATCGAGAAAATCCTGAAGAAGCCCAATAAAACAAACGTTGCCAGGGTGAAATCCTTGGATGTCCATGGTGAGAATTTGATGAATGTGCGCGGATTTATTGTAAAGGATAGTTATCCTGAAAAGGTTGAGCTGAAACCCAATGTCGGCGAAATAAATGCCGAAACCTATGTTTGCCATTGCGACGATGTGAAGCTGGACGAGATCATGGATGTGATTGGCGATCGTAAATTTATTTCGGTGGATGAAGTAAAGCATACTACCCGCCTTGGAATGGGTGCCTGTCGAGGTAAACGTTGTATCAAACGCCTGAAGCAAACCCTTGCCGGAACTGGAATTTCTATCGTTGGCGAACCTACACCACGTGGGCCACTTTCAAACCAGGTGTCGATGGGTGAGCTATACCCAAAGAAGGTTCACGAAAAGATCATTACCCAAATAAATGGCACGTCACCCAAAAGGATCAATGTGAAATCACTGGTTGCCGGTGGTGGTATTGGCGGAAGTGCACTG
>Ga0307929_1001420_pt1 | contig 18161 bp, 16 predicted proteins | sample AceLakmetage1330_FD_203160 | JGI IMG/M metagenome (GOLD analysis project Ga0307929, IMG submission 203160) | Saline water microbial communities from Ace Lake, Antarctica - #1330 | ecosystem: Environmental > Aquatic > Non-marine Saline and Alkaline > Saline | place: Antarctica: Ace Lake...
CTCGTCGTTGAAATCCGCCTGCACCTTGAACAGGGTCGCAAAATCCGGGTCAAGTGCGGACAGCAGGAAAAACAACGTCCGATCACCGATCAGAACCACCCGCACGTCCAAAGGTATCGGATCAGGTTCAAGCGAAACCGTCGACATCAGACTGTAGCGGTCAGCGGCGGAAAACACCGCGACCTCACGCGTCCGCAAGCAACGCTTCAGCGCATCCCAGGAAAGCGGCTCCGTCAGAATTTGCCGCGCATCCAGGATCAGAAACCCACCATTGGCGCGGTGAAACGCCCCCGCCCGGATCATGGTGAAATTGGTCACCAACGCCCCCATCTGCGAGACATGTTCGATCCGGCCAATAAGGTTGCCAAGGCTTGGCAGGTCTTCTTCAACCACCGGCGCAGTTGCGTCCATATCCGGGGCGGACACGATCAGATTGACCGCATAGCGTTGATATTGCGTCTTTAAATGCTGTTGCGTCGTGGCCATCGGGAAGGCCCCGGCCTGCGCGCCGTTTTCACGCAGCAAGAAAAGCTCAGCGTTTTCGATCAGATCTTTGCGCACCGCCGTGATGTGATCCGACACTTTCGGAAGGTCGCGAAACGCGCCCAAAACCTCAGTCAGGGCGGTATCGACAACTTCGGTCATCAGCTCGACATGCAGGTTCTCAACCTCGGCCCGGTGCTTTTTCTGTTGCTTTGGAACCTCCTTCAAAATCGATTCCAGTTCCCCTTGAATTTCAGAGATCACCGCCTCGATCTTTTCCCGCTCCTTCTTTGGCAGACCTTCAAAAATCTCAGGCGTCAGCACCTCGCCATCGCGCATCGCGGCCACGACCAGCCCCATCGGTGTGCGCAAAACCGCCGCCCCACGCTCCTTTGCGCGCTCCACCAGGGCGTTCATCGCGGTTTCGTGTTGTTCGGAATAAGTCTCTTCGATCGCCTGCCTGCGGGTTTGGTAATCGTCGCTTTCAAACAGCGCCGGAATATCACTGGCCAGGTCGTCAATCAGCGCCTGCATCGCGGCGCGAAACGCGGCCCCCTGCCCGTGGTCAAAGGAAATCGCGATGGGTTTTTGAGGGTCATTAAAATTATTGACATAAACCCAATCACGCGCCGCCTTGCGCTTGGCGGCAACCTGATTGATCAGCTCCCGCGCCGCCGCACGTCGCCCGCTGCCCGCATTGCCAAGCACGAACAGGTTAAAGTCGTGGTGCCGGATTTCCGCCGCCATCTTGATCGCATCAAGGGCCCGCTCCTGCCCCAGCCAGCCTTCCAGCGGCGTCACCTCGGCGGTTGTTTTGAAGTCAAATGCTGAGGGGTCGCAACTGGCACAAAGCTGCGTGGCATCAAGGGGTTTGGGGTCGTCGGGCAAGGGCATCAGAAGGCTCTGCATCAATCATTGAAATCCCCGCCAGCCTGACGCCGTTTCAAACGCCGCGCCTTGATCCTTGTCAAGCATGGCGCCGGTTTTCAGACGCGCTTAGCGTGCAAGACTGGCCTCAAGTGCGATGAAATGCGCGACATCTGACAGCGACAAAACCCCGACCAGTCGCCCCGCCCGGGCGACCAGAAACTTGCGCTGACCGCCTGATTGCATCAAGGCCAGCACGTCCTCAACCGCGATATCGGGGCTGATCGTATTGGTCGCATCGGCGCGTATCACCACATCGCCCACAGGCGTTGTCGGCCAGTTTGCACGCGCAACCGTCATCAAGGCAGCGCGGTCAACGACGCCCAGCAAATGATCGCCCCTAAGGACCGGCACGAAGCCCACATTATGCGCCAGCATCACACCATCGACGAGGTCCGCCAGCATCAGCCCTTCATCCGCCGTGACCGGGTTTTGCGACATGATATCGCCAACCTTGCGGCCTGACAAAGCCCGCTCGGTGCGGCGCATCTCTACCGCCCCGCGTGATGAGTTCAGCACGAAAAATCCGATCAGGATCAGCCAGAATCCACTGAACCCGGCCCCGCCAAGCACCGACACAAGGCCAAGACCGATCATCGCCACACCTAAAAAGGCGCCGAGTTTTCCGGCAATATCCGTCGCATAATCCAAATCAGACTTCAGATACCAGATCGCCGCCCGCAGCACCCGCCCACCATCCATCGGAAAAGCCGGAACCAGGTTGAAAATCGCCAGTACCAGATTTGCCAACCCCAGATAGGCCAGGATTTCAACCAACGCGCCACTGCCGCCAAGGCTGGCAAGGAACTGCGCCAGGGTGAAACCGGTGAAGGCCAGAAAAAGGCTCATCGCCGGGCCGGCAATCGCGATCCAAAACTCAGACCGCGCGCTTTTCGGGTCAGATTTCAGCGCGGCAACCCCGCCAAAGATGAACAAGGTGATCGAGTCGATCTTCAAGCCATAGCGCATCGCAACCAGCGAATGCGCCAGTTCATGCAGCAGCAACGAGGCGAAAAACCCCAGCGTCGCCACCACCCCCATCACGACATATATCGCCGTGGCCTTTTCAGGCAGGATCGGCGGGAAATACTGCACAGACAGGTTCCAAATAAACAACGCCGCGATCAACAGCCAGCTAGGGTCGATCCTGACATCAATGCCATAAATCGTGAAAACGGTTCTGGCGTTTTGAAACATAGGACATCCCGAGCGTTGATAAAAAGGCCGGTGGCGGCAAGGCAATACTACCCTTGATATCTGGTTACGCCTTGATCGCGATCAAGCAATGCGAGCTGCGGCCCTTTGGCCAAAGGCGATCCTTCCTCAGTCCCACTGGTCGATCAGGCCGCGCAGGATATCAGCCCGGCTGACCTGCCCCACGACCTGCCCGCCTTCGGTCACAGGAAAGCGCCGAAACGGGCTGGCCAGAAACAATTCAGCCGCTTTTACGATATCAATGTTAGCATCCAAGGTCTGGACATCACGGCTCATGTAGTCGGCAACCGCGCCGCCCCATTCCTGGTAATAAGCGTCGTTCAGCGCCGCTTTCAGGCAGTCCTTTTTGGACAACACCCCTACCAGCCGCCCGGCATCATCCAGAACCGGAGCGCCTGAGATATGCGCCTCCATCAGGATCACCATCGCGCGGTTGATTTCGGTTTCGGGCGACAGCGAGACCAGTTCCGTCGCCATATATTCGCGTATCAGCGGAAACTGCTTCATGCGTCACCGCCCTTATCGCGCGACGGGCAGCCCGCGCATTTCATGATTTTGGTGCAATGCGCGGTGCCGCAACTGCCCTCAAGCGGTTTGCCGCCCATAAGAACCCCCAGCGCCAGCCCGATGAGCGCTAATGAAACCAGCACGAAGGTCAACAGAAACACCGCCATAATATCAGCCCTTTCAGATCACAACATGCCGGGAAAACAGCCCGGTCATGATTTCCCGCAGACCGTCCCCGGTCTTGGCCAAAAACAGCGCCGAAATGCCTTGCCGATTGGCCAGCGCCGGGCCGTCAACCGGGCCAAGCACCATCAGCGCCGTCGCCAGCGCATCCGCTGTTGATGCCATCGGCGCAAGGACGGACACCGACAAAACATCGCTGACAACCGGCCTTGCAAGGCCCGGATCAATGATATGGCTGAAGCCGACGCCGTTGATCTGTCCGCCATTGGCCGATTGCCCGGAGGTCGCAAGCGCCAGCCCGTCAAGCGTAATGATCCGCTGAAACCCGGTGTCAGGCAAGCCCGGCCGTTCAATGCCAACCTGCCAGGTTCGGCCATCCGGGTGCAGACCGTGGGCATAAACCTCGCCCCCTGCTTCCAGCATAAAGGTGCTTATACCCGCATCGCGCAGCAGATCGGCCATGCGATCCAGCGCATATCCTTTGGCGATCCCACACAGATCCAGCGTCGCCCGCGGATCGGCCTTTTTCAGCCCCTCGGGCCCAAGATCAAGCGCGCCAAAGCCCAGCCGCGCAGCACCTTTGATCGGGCCAAAGCCGAACCGGCCAACCACTGGCCCAACCGTGGGATCAAAAGCCCCCCCGGTCAGCCGGGCAATCGCCAGACTTTCGGCAACCACCGCATGAAGATCAGGGGTCAGCGGCAGCCAGATACCCCCCTTCGCCGCGTTCAGACGCATAAGGTCCGAGGCGGGTTTGAATGGCGACATCTGCTGATCCACTTGATCCAGAACGCCCTGCAACCCCTTTGAAAGGTAGGCAAAATCTGCCCCCACCGGCAGGGTCGCCCGCCAATAGCTGCCAAACGCCGCGCCGCCAATACTGCGCACAGCAGCCGCGCGGGCAGGCAAGGCGCTACCAAGCAGGGCCAGCCCGGCGGACGTTATCAAATCGCGTCTGTTTATCTGCATCGCTAAACCCCGAAATCGTCGTTAAAAATGCTGCTGGGATCAACGCCGTAATCCTCCAACATCGCCACCACCGCGCGGATCATCAAAGGCGGCCCGCAGAGGTAATACTCACAATCTTCCGGTGCGGGATGGGCCTTCAGGAAAGCCTCGATCACGACATCGTGGATAAACCCGACCGGTCCGTCCCAGCCGTCTTCGGGCTTTGGATCTGACAGTGCTACCGTCCAGTTGAAATTCGGATGATCCGTTTGAAGCTGATTAAACTCATCCTCATAAAACAGCTCAATCCCACTGCGGGCACCATACCAATAGGACATGCGCCGCGATGTTTTCAGCCGCGTCAGTTGATCAAAAATGATCGCCCTGAGCGGCGCCATACCAACACCGCCACCGATAAATACCATCTCGCGTTCCGTGTTTTGCGCCCCAAAACTGCCGTAAGGACCAGACAGTGCCAGCGTCTGCCCGGGCGTGGCGGTAAAAAGATAGGACGACACGATCCCCGGCGGCGCACCGGCAATCGCCGGCGGCGGCAGGGCAAGGCGGATGTTCAGAACCACCTTGCCGATATCCTGGGGCCGGTTGGCAATAGAATAGGCCCGCGACACCGGCGCAGGGCTGCGCGATGTCAGGCTTCTAAGCTGCGTCTGATCCCAGATGTGGTCAAACCGTTCGGGCACTTCAAGTGTCTGGAAATCCAGATCATAAGCCGGGGCCGTGGCCTGCACAAACGCCCCGGCCCGCAAGTTTGGCGTCGCCCCGGCGGGTAATTCCAGCACCAGTTCGCGGATCAAAGGCGCCAGCCAACGGTTGGAAACAACGGTGCAATCCCAGCTTTCAGTGCCAAGCACATCGTCCGGCACCGATATCTTCGCATCTTGGCGCAGCACCAACTGGCAGGCCAGCCGCATCCCGTCGCGCAACTCCGCTTTGCTAAGCTTGGATTGTTCGGTCGCCAGCGCTTGCCCGCCTCCGTCCACCACTTCAACCCGGCACAATCCACAAGTGCCAGCGCCCGCACAGGCCGAGGGGATCAGGATGTTGTTTGCCTGCAATACCTCCAGCAGTTTCTGCCCGCTTTTGGCAGCCAGGGCCCGATCCTCGTTCACCGTCACCGCCACCCGCACGGCGCGCACCAGCACCGCCCGTGCCGCCAAAACCGTCAGCACCAGCGCCATCACGATGCCCGTAAACAGGCCGATGCCGAACATCACCTCGGTCATGGCGTGCCCCCGTTGGCCAATGTGGCAAAGCCAAGGGACATCAACCCGGTGATCAAAAACGCCACGCCCAAACCTTGCAACCCTTTCGGAATTGCGCTGTATTTCAGGCGTTCGCGAATGGCAGAAAACGCAACGATTGCCAGCGCCCAGCCCATGCCGCTGCCAAGCCCGTAGATCACCGACTGGCCGAAATCATACTGCCGTTCCACCATGAACAAGCTGCCACCCAAAATGGCGCAGTTGACGGTGATCAGCGGCAGATAAATCCCAAGCGCGCGGTAAAGTGGCGGAATATAGCGATCAAGGAACATCTCCAAAATCTGCACCATCGCGGCGATCACACCGATGAAGCTTAGCAGTTTCAGAAAGCTCAGATCAACCTCAGGCAAGCCCAGCCAGCCCCAGGCGCCTTCGATCAGAAGACTCTGATAAATCAATTGGTTGATCGGAACAGACAGCGCCTGCACGACAATCATTGCCGCCCCCAAACCAAGGGCGGTTTCAAACTTTCGCGATACCGCCAGGAACGTGCAGATGCCCAAAAAGAACGACAGTGCCAGGTTCTGTTCAAACACCGATGACAGGAAAAGATCCATCATGACCGCCCCACCCTGTCTGTGTCCTGCAACTGAAACTCGGCCGTTTCAATCTGCTCGGGATGCCAGATGCGGATTAGCCAGACCAGGAACCCCATGATGAAAAACGCGCTTGGCGCCAACAGCATCAGGCGCAAGGGCTGAAACCAGCCGCCATCTTCCGCCAGTGGCAACACATCATATCCCATCAGCCCGCCGGTGCCGAACAATTCACGAATGCTGCCGACGATCACCAGGATCAGGCTGTAACCCAGCCCATTGCCCAGCGCATCCAGGAACGAGGGCCAGACCGGCTGTTGCCGCGCAAACGCCTCGGCCCGGCCAAGCACCATGCAATTGGTGACAATCAGCCCGACAAAGATCGACAGAGTCTTGCTGATTTCAAAGAAAAAGGCTTTCAGGATCATGTCCATCACGATCACCAGCGATGCGATGATGGTGATCTGCACGATCAACCGGATCGCGGTCGGGATATGCCGCCGGATACTGCTGATCGCTACGCTGGATAAAACCAGCACCACCGTCAGCGCGCCGGACATGGTTAACGCCGTCTGAAGCGAGGTGGTAACCGCAAGAGCTGAACAGATCCCGAGGATATGCAGCGTGATCGGATTGCCGCGCACCAAGGGCGCTGTCAGGTGTTCAAGCCCCCCCTTCACTGCAAATCCTCCCCAGCTTTCAGGCGGGCCAAAAACGGGCCAAAGCCGTACTCCCCCAGCCAAAACCGCAGCATCGTGCTGACGCCATTGCCTGTGCGCGTGGCGCCCGAGATACCATCAACCTGATGCGGGCCAACCGCCTTGCCGCGCACAACCTCGATCAGGATTTCGCCGCTGTCATCCGTCAATTCCTTGCCCGGCCACAAGGCACGCCAGGCCGGGTCTTCGACCCGCGCACCGATGCCCGGCGTCTCGCCATGTTCATAAACCGTCAGCCCGGCGATGGTGTTACCGTCAGGCTTCAGCGCCAGATAAGCATACAGCATCGACTGATAGCCAACACCCCGTACCGGCAGCACCAGCAGTTCCAGCGCGCGGCCCCGGCGCAGCATGTAAACCGGGGCCAGGTTGGCCCGCTGCTTGATACCGGCAACATCCGCAACGGGCGGCAAAACCATGCTGGTCGCTGGATCACGCGCCGCCGCCCGCTGATCGTAACCGGCGGCATCGACCCCTTCGGCAAACTGACCCGTCGACAGGTCCAGCAGACGCACGACAAGGCTTTCAACCCCGGCTTCGGCCAGCAGATCAGCCATGCCCGGCAACAGCGACATCATCTCAGCCATGCGGGCTTGCCGCTCGGCCTCGAGATGCGCTTGGTAATGGGGTTTCAGCAGCACCGAGGCGACGGAGACAAAAACCGAGGCCACAAGCGCCACCATAAAAGCAAAGCCCAGTGTCTTGCCCAGGTGATCGTTGGGCAGGGCAAAAAATCGCTTGATCGGGTTGCGCTCAGCCATGTCGGGACCGCCGTTTCAGCACATAAATCTTGATTGCGATCATATCCAGAAGCGGTGCAAAAATCCCTGCCAGCAACAGCGCAGGCACCAAAGCCGCAAAGCCCAGATCAATCCCGCCCGAAGGGCTGAACAATACGATAAGGCCGGCAATCAGCGCCCCATGCGCCCAGCGCCCAAACCGCGTTGCGGCCGCAGACCCGGCATCACCTGCCAGGAACGCAATCGCAAACAGGAAATGCCCTGCCAGCAGGTCAGGGCCTGCCAGATTAAGCCCGGAAATCTGAATAAATCCGATCAAAACCAATGCCAGCCCCAGCAACATCCTGGCCGAGATCAGCCCAAGCCAGATCAGAACCAGCGCCCCCGGCAGCACCGCCCAGCCAAAGGTTGCGGGGGCCACGGCAAAGCCGGTGCCGGGGAAAGCGAACTCCAAGAAGGCCAAGCCAACCACCACCGGGTTCAAAAACGAAAAGCCCCGCCCGCCGAAAATCTGCTCGGCCAGTACAACGCCAAAACTCAGCGCCAGCATGCTTTGCCACAAGGGCAGGCCACCATCGGCCAGCAGCGCAAAACAGATCGCCGTGGCCAGCGCATCCCACCCCGGCAATCGCCCCTGCGCAAAGCCAAACAACGCCTGCCAGAACAGCACGACGCCAAGGGACGCCGCCAGGAAAATGGCAAGCCCTGTCCCCTGATCGGCCCCCTGATCCGCCAGGCTGACCCAAAGCGGCGGCAACAGGCATATAACGCCAACAAGCGACAACTGTTCAACCCGCCAGAAGCTGCGCAAATGCGGCAGCCGCCCGGCATGGGGTTGCAGGATATCAAACCGCAAATTCATCACGACGCCCCCGCATAATCATCCAGCGCCCGGCGCAGCAAAACGCCGTAATCATTGCCGCTGGGGCAGGCATAAGACAACAAGGCCAGGTCTTCTTCCAGAAGATCCCCGGCCCCAAGCGCCATCGCCATATCCCAATCCCCAACCGCCAAGGCCCGCAGCAAAGGCACCACCGGAATGTCCTGCGCCAGCAACCCATCAAGGCCTTCACGGATCAGAATCGGCTGTGGCGCGGCTTTGCGGCGACGGCCAAACCAGCCCTTGCTGACAGCTTTGCGCGGGGCGGGCAGTAGGGATATCTGATTGTGCCGCGCGCCCAAAAACTCTGCCGGCCAGCCCGACAGGACCGAGCCTGAAATCACCTGCACCGGGCCATCCGCGATCTCGTCCTGCAAGACATCCGCCAGTTTGGCACCGACGCCAATCCGCAGCACGCGCGGCGAATTGGCCATCGGCCCACCCAGCGCCACATAGCGGGTTTTTGGCAACTGGCCGGTCAAAATCACCTGACCAAGCGCGATCACATCCTGAAACCCGATCTGCCAGACCGGCCGCCCTGACAGACCCAGCCGATCAAGATGCGTCCCCGCCAAACCCGCCGGATGCATGCCCTTAAAGGACACAAACTGAACCGCAGCCTCAAGCCCTTCCAGCGGCACGGCATCCTTGCCCTGGCATACATAAACCGGGCCGCACTCTAGCCCCGCCAGCGCTGAAAGTCCCAGCCGCCAGGCGGCCTTTTCTTCGGCCAGCACATGGGCCGTATCAAGCGCCAAAGGGGTCGTATCAAGGGCCGTGACCAACACAGCCTCGGCCTTGGCATCTGCATCAGGTATTGCCCCAAAAGGCCGCGTCAGAAACCGCGTCCAAAGGCCTGTGGCCTGCATCAAAGTGCGACTATCGGTGGCATGCGAAAAACCAATTGTCGCATCCCCTGAGAGGTGGATTTCCAGCCGATCAAAGCCCTGCCTGCGAACCGGGTCCACACGCACCACTTCCCCCGCTTGCGGGGCGGTAACGACGATTTCAGGGTGCTGCCGATCACAGAACAACGGCTGCCCCAGGCTTACCATATCCCCTTGTTTTACAAGGTATTTTGGCCGTATCCCAGGATAGTCCCGGCCCAAAACAGCCGCCGAACGTGCCGGTTTCGCCGGATCAACCCGCTTTTGGGGCACGCCGCGTATCTTGATATCCAGACCCTGCCTGATCGTGAATTCCATGAATTCCATCCGACACCAAATATGACTATTTCCAATGCAGCCAGCCCCCGGATCTGCCCGCTCGGGCCTATCTTACGATTGATTAGATCAGAACCGCAATGCTATGTTTCAGGGGGTATCGCATCGCTTCAGGTCGCGACCCACTTTTTATGTGAAAGGATGTTCAATGAAGATTCCATTCAAAGCTTTGACGCTGGTGCTAGCAACGGTATTTGCCCCGTTAATTTCCCAGCCCGCGCAAGCGCAAACCACCTCCAACCTCAGCGCGATTGTCGAGGCTTGGCTGGCCTCGCCACATGCCGCAACTGAGTCCGAATCGTTTCGCCATTGGGACAAAGACGGTGCTGTTCCCGGCGTCTGTGCAACTTGCCACACCGCCAGCGGCTATCGCGATTTTCTGGCCTCGGATGGCAAAACCCCCGGCGTGATTGACCACCCGGCCCTGCCCCGCGCAACAGTCGATTGCGCCACCTGCCACAGCCCGGCGGCAGAAGTGCTTGCCAGCGTCACGTTCCCTTCCGGCGTAACTGTCGACAGCATGGGCGCGTCAAGCCGCTGTGCGGTTTGCCACCAGGGACGCGAATCAACCGTCAAGGTTGCCAGCACCCTTGCCGGCCTTGAGGAGGACACGCCGTCAGCCGATCTTGCCTTCATCAACGTCCACTACCGCGCCGCCGCCGCAACCCTGATGGGCAGCGTTGTCAAAGGCGCGTTTGAATATGACGGCCAGACCTATCAGGGTCAGTTCACCCATGTCCCAAATGTTGACAGCTGCGTCACTTGCCATGAACCACATGCGCTGGTGGTGAAGGCGGAAACCTGTAGCACCTGCCATGCAGGGGTTGAAATGTCGGCGATCCGCACCTCAAAAACCGATCACGATGGCGACGGTGATGTGGTTGAGGGTATCGCCGCAGAAATCGACGGGCTGCATCAGATGCTGGGTCAAGCCATGCAGGCCTATGCAACGGACGCTGGCGCGCCGATCGTTTACGGTCCGGGCGCCTACCCCTATTTCTTCAACGACAGCAATGGCAACGGCACCGCCGACCCGGGCGAGGCGATCTATCCAAACCGCTATCAGGCTTGGACTCCGCGTTTGTTGAAAGCGGCCTATAACTACCAGTTCGTCGCTGTTGATCCCGGCGCTTACGCCCATAATCCGCATTACGTAATCCAGGTTCTTTATGACAGCCTGGCCTCGCTTGCTGAAAAAACAACGGTGGATTTGACAAAAATCAACCGCTGAGCGAGCGCGATGCTGTTTACGTAGAGACCAGCGCAGTCCTGATTGACGCAGTCCTGATTGACATAGCGCAGAGCTTCAAGCAGGCTCGGCCAATCGTAATTATTGGGTGGCACCTTTTGCCTGTGGTGCCACCTCAACCGACCGAACCACGAAGTTCGGCTTTCAACAACGGAGAACGGCATGAAAATCATGAAGCAAGCATTATACCGGGCCGGGGGCGCTGCCATCGCCCTGCTCGCGACAACTGCGGTAGCTGCGGCCTTTACGGCCTGTCAGGTAACTGACACCGGCGGCATTGACGACAACAGCTTTAACCAGACCGCCTGGAAAGGTGTCTTAGACGCCCAAGCGGAACTTGGTGTTGATGGCCGCTTCCTGGAAAGCCAGGCTGAAACCGATTACGAGGCGAATATCAACTCGCTTCTGGGCGGCGCATGTGACGTGATCGTCACCGTCGGTTTCCTTCTGGGCGATGCGACGGCTGTGGCGGCCAAAGCCAATCCTGATCAGAAATTCTCGATCGTGGACTACGCTTATGACCCGACGATTCCGAACGTTCTGGGGCAGGTTTATGCAACCGATCAGGCGGCGTTTCTGGCCGGTTATCTGGCTGCTGGCACCTCTAAATCCGGTATCCTGGGCACATTCGGCGGCATCAACATCCCGCCTGTGACCATCTTCATGGACGGTTTCGTGCATGGCGTGAACCACTATAACAGCGTCAAAGGCACCTCGGTTTCCGTGCTTGGCTGGGATCCGACCTCACGCGAGGGTCTGTTCACCAACAACTTCAGCTCGCTGGATGATGGCCGTGCGTTTGCGCAGAACCTTTATGACGAAGGCGCTGACATCGTGCTGCCGGTTGCCGGTCCGGTAGGCCTGGGCTCAGCCGCCCTTGCAGATGAACTGGGGATCGACAAGCTGAAGATCATCGGTGTTGATGCCGACCTTTTCTTCACCGACCCTGAGAAAAAGCATGTCTATCTGACCTCGATCACCAAGCGCATGGACTCTACCGTGATGCAGGTTATCGAAATGGCGATGAACGACACGTTTGAAGGCGGTCTGCTGGTTGGCACATTGGCCAGCGGCGGCGTTGATATTGCCCCGTTCCACGATATGGACGGCGAAGTATCGGCTGAAATGAAGGCCGAACTGGCAGCCCTGCGCGCCGGTATCATCGACGGTTCGATCAAAGTCAGCCCATAAGCTGATCTGGAGGGGCCCAAGGGGGACACAGCATGGATATTGAGCTTCGCGGCATTACCAAACGGTTCGGCGAGGTTGTCGCCAATGAAGGCATCAACCTAGACATCCGCGCGGGCGAAGTTCTGGGACTTCTCGGCGAAAACGGTGCTGGCAAGTCCACTTTGATGAATGTGCTCTCCGGGCTTTATCGCCCAAATGAGGGAGAAATCCTGATCGACGGCGCGCCCGTGTCCTTTGAGGGCCCGGGCGACGCCATCCGCGCTGGGATCGGCATGGTGCATCAGCACTTCATGCTGGTGCCGGTGTTCAGCGTTGCTGAAAACGTGGTCCTGGGGGTAGAACCGACCGGCCGTTTCGACCGGCTTGACCTGGACACCGCCCGCGCCCAGGTGCACGATATAAACGAAAAATACGGCCTGCATGTTGACCCAGACGCCTTGATCGAGACTTTACCGGTCGGCGTCCAGCAGCGGGTAGAAATTATCAAGGTTCTGTTCCGATCCGCTGATGTGTTGATCCTGGACGAACCCACCGCCGTTCTGACCCCGCAAGAGGTTGAAGAGTTTTTTCAGATCGTGCGCGCCCTCAGGGATGCAGGCAAAGCGCTGGTCTTCATCACCCATAAACTGAACGAAATCCTGGAAATCTCGGACCGGATCAGCGTGATGCGTCGCGGCCGGATCACCGGCGAAGGCGATCCAAAGAAACTGGACCGCAAGGCGCTTGCTGAAATGATGGTCGGCCGCCCCGTCAGTTTTGACGTCAAAAAGGACCCTTATAATCCCAGCGCCAACCAGCTTGAGATCAACGACCTGATCGTGCTGAACGACGACGACGAAGTCGCCGTCAACCACGTCAACCTGACCGTCTGTGGCGGCGAGGTTGTAGGCATCGCTGGTGTGCAGGGCAACGGCCAGTCCACCCTGATCGAAGCGATCACCGGCGTGCGCCGCGCGGCACATGGCACGATCAAGATGGGCGAACAGGACATCACCCATATATCGGTCAGGGCACGCCACCGCGCGGGCATGGCGCATATCCCCGAAGACCGCCACAGCGACGCGTTTATCGCCAACTTCACCGTGGCGGAAAACATGGTGCTCGACACCTATTACGACGAACGTTTTTCTAAGGGCCTGCAAATCAATTGGCCCAAAGTTTACGAAAAAACCGTTGAATTCGTTCAGGATTTTGACGTGCGCACGCCGTCGATCTTTGCCCAGGCCGGGCATCTGTCTGGCGGAAACCAGCAAAAACTTGTGGTCGCGAGGGAATTGTCACGCGAAACCCGGCTGATCATCGCAGGCCAGCCAACACGCGGGCTTGATGTCGGCTCGATCGAATACATCCACAAGCGTTTGATGGACGCCCGCGACAGCGGTGATGGCCTGCTGATCGTCTCGTCCGAGCTTGACGAAATCCTGGCCCTGTCCGACCGCATATTGGTCATGTTCAAAGGCCAGATCGTGGCCGAGTTTGACGCAACAAAGGGCCCCCCCGACAAAGGGGCCATCGGCCTTGCGATGGCAGGAGTGACCGCATGACAGATCAAGCCACCAAAGATCTGATGAGCCGTAAGCTGCTTGGCCGGACCGAATTTGAAGACATGATCGTGGTTCCGGTTTTCGCGATCATCGTTGCCCTGATCCTTGGCGCCTTGACGATGTTGGCCACCAATGTCGATCTGGCCACGGTCGGCCAGTCCTATGTCGCACTGCTGCGCGGCTCGGTCGGGTCGCTGAACGCGATTTCCGAAACCCTGACATCGGCGGCACCTCTGATCCTGGCAGGGCTTGGCCTTGCGCTTGGTTTCCGCGCCGGTCTGTTTAATATTGGCGCCGAAGGCCAGTTGCTGATGGGCGGCATGGCGGCAGTGGTGTTTGGCTTCAGCTTTCCCAATGTGCCTTCCGTCATCCTGATGCCCGCCTGCCTGATGACCGGCGCCCTTGCTGGCGCGCTTTATGCGTCCATCGCGGGCTGGCTAAGGGCCGCAACAGGTGCCCATGAGGTAATTTCCACCATCATGCTGAACCTGATTTCCTATCGCCTGCTGGATTACATGCTGCGCCTGCCTTTCGTGCAGAAAGAAGGCCGGTCCGATCCGATTTCGAAATCCGTCCCTGACGCCGCTGAACTGCCGCGCCTTCTGACCTTCATCGACCCCAATCTCAGGGTCCATGCCGGGATATTCGTAACCCTCCTGGCGGTCGCGCTGGTGTACTGGCTTTTGTTCAAGTCCAAACTGGGGTTTGAGTTTCGCGCCAGCGGCGAAAACCCCGAAGCGGCGCGGTTTGCCGGCATGCGCTCGGGCCTGATCATCGTGTTGGCGATGGCTGCGGCCGGTGGCCTGGCCGGGCTGGCCGGGGCTAATCAGGTGTTGGGTGTGCTTGGCCGCGCCACACCGGGTTTTTCCGCAGGCATCGGCTTTAACGCCATCGCGGTTGCACTTTTGGGCCGCTCCCATCCCGTGGGGGTTCTGTTTGCCGGGCTGTTGTTTGGCGCGCTGGAGGCCGGAGGTCGCCAGATGCAGGTGGATGCCGGTGTCTCGATTGACCTGATCGGCATCATTCAGGCCCTGATCATCGTCTTTGTCGCAGCCCCCCTGCTCGTCCGGGCAATCTTCCCCTGGGGCTTCCGTAAATCCAGCACGACGAGGCAGTGATCCGCCATGACCGCAGCGACCGATAATCCAAACACCGCCAGCCGCAAGCTTGATACCGGCAAGGAGCGCCAAGCCCGCATCGTCGGTGCCATTCTAATCGTCTTCGCGCTTTTGGTGATGTTTGCCTTTGCCCCTGATCAGGCCGGCAACGCCACCTTCCGCCTATCGCGCCCCACCGATGTCTGGGTTCTGCCCAATCTGGTCGTCCCCAGCGGGCCGTTTATCTATGTGTCAGCCGCGCTGCTGGCCTTTCTTGGCGTGCGCCAGTTTGTGCGCGGCGGCGGCAAATGGACATCGCTGTCGCTTGGTGTCGGCCTTGCCATTTTGGTCCTGGCCTTTCTGGTCTGGGCCACCACCGGCAAAGCGTTTTCACTGACCGGCATGTTGCAGGCAACGATGGTCCGCGCCGTGCCGATCGCCCTTGGCGGGTTGGCCGGGGTGCTGTCTGAACGCGTCGCCGTGGTTAACATCGCGATTGAAGGCATGTTGCTGGCCGGGGCTTTCACCGGCGCATTGGTCGGCTCGGTCCTTGGGGGCATGGGCGGGCTGGTCGCCGCTATCGCTGTTGGCGGCATGTTCGGTTTTATCCTGGCCGCCCTTGTGGTGACCTACCGAATGGATCAGATCATCGCCGGGGTTGTGATCAACCTGTTCGTGCTTGGCCTGACTTCCTACATCAGCAGTCAGGTCTTTCAGGAATACCGTTTCCTCAACAACGCCCCGGTGTTTCGCGCCATCAAAATCCCGATTTTGGGGGATATCCCGGTGATCGGGCCCATGCTGTTTAATCAGAACATCTTTGTCTATGGCGCGCTGATCATGGTAGCGGTGGCGACTTATTACCTGTTCTATACCCGAATGGGACTGCGCGCGCGTTCGGTCGGCGAGCATCCGCAGGCCGCCGATACTCTTGGCATCAATGTCTATCGCACCCGCTACGTCAACGTGACCCTGGCAGGCATGGTCGCCGGTTTTGGCGGCGCTTGGTTTACCCTTGGGGCCGTTGGCCGGTTTGACGAAGGCATGACCGGCGGGCGCGGCTATATTGGTCTCGCGGCAATGATCTTTGGCCGCTGGCATCCGGTTGGCGCGCTGATGGCAGCGCTGGTTTTTGGCTTTGCGGACTCGCTGCAACAGAAACTGGCGCTTCTGAACACGCCGATCCCGTCGGACTTCCTGGCGATGGCACCCTATATTGCGACAATCATCGTGGTTGCAGGCCTGATCGGTCGCGCCCGCGCCCCGGCAGCGGACGGCAAGCCTTACATCAAGGAATAGGCCAGCCCGACGGCTATCAATCAATCAAACGGCGGTTTATCCAATCCGCCGTAAGATCCCGGCAAAGAACCCGGCCAGCTCCGCAAACCCATCAAGCGGCAGGATATGCGCGACATGCTGATCCGGGCGCACGATCACGATGCAGCCCTGTGCGCGATCAATCTCGCGCATATCGAAAATATCGTCACCGGATTTCAGATCGGCGCAATAGACCTTTTCGTAATCCGTCAACTCATAGCGGCCTTTGCCGGGTCTCAGCAGCGCTGGCATCGCTTCAAATGCCAGATCGCGGAAGCCTTGCTGAAAGACCGCAAGCACTTCGATCACCGCGTCGATATCGGCATCTTTCGGGGTGTGCGCCCGGATCGGTGACGCCGCATCGCCCCGCAAAAACGCGCATAACTTGTGAATGGTCGACGTCTTCGCGGTCGGATCCTCCGCCCCTGAGAAAGCAAACAGACGCCAGCGCGCATCCGCTGTGACCACATGGCCCAGATGCATTGGCCTGGCATCGGCCAGCCGGATCACCGGCGCGGAATGAAAGCGCGCGCCGATTTCAAAGCCCTTCGCTAGCCCCTGCCAGCGACCCGGCCCGGTCAAGGCCGAGGGCGCATATCTGATCGTCAGCCCGGCGGTAAATGTCCCGCCATCAATGAACTGCCGCTGAAACCTTGGCATATCCGGGTCATCCGCCGCGGTTTCCCCCGGCGGCGCGCTGACAATCCGCGCCCATTCGTGGTCGTAGTCCACCAAACCCTTCGCCGCCGCCCGGCGCTCTTCGGAATAGCTGTGCAAAAGGGCTGCTTCTGCCCGCCCGGCCAGCACCGAAATCAACTTCCAGCCGAGGTTAAACGTATCGCCCATCGACACATTCATCCCTTGCCCGGCCTTGGGGCTGTGGGTGTGGCACGCGTCCCCAGCAGTAAACACACGCGGCGTGCGGCTGGCCACCTGATCGGCGGGCACATCGTCAAATTTGTCCGTCAGCCGATGGCCAATTTCATAGATCGACCACCAGACGACTTCTTTCACATCCAGCGTATAAGGGTGCAACTGTCGTTTGGCATTACGGATGATATCGGCGACATCAAGACCCTTGGTGGCGACCCGCTCTTCCTCCGCCAGTTTGTCCATTTCGACGTATAGCCGCACCAGATACCCGCCTTCGCGCGGCAGCACCATGATCGTGCCTTCGCGGTTTGACTGGACGATGGATTTCATCCGGTAATCCGGGAAATCCGTCACCGCCAGCACATCCATCACCCCCCAGGCCTGATGCGCCGCATCGCCATGCAGATGCCCGCCAATGGCCCGCCGCACATTGCTGCGGGCACCATCACAGCCAACGACATACCGGGCTTTCACGACCTCAGCCTGGCCATCGGCATTTTCCAGCGTCACGGTCACAGGGTAATCCGCAGCATCCGGATCAACCACCAGATCAACCACCTGCTGGCCATAATCCGGCACCAGCCGGGTTGGCGAATTGCGCATGATATCCAGATACATGTCATGCACCCGCGCCTGATTGATCAGGACATGCGGCATCTCGGACAAGCCATCGGCCACGTCCTGCACTCGACCGACACGCTTGATATTTTGCGGCTTGTCAGGGTCTGGGGTCCAGAAGGTCGTTTCGTTGATCCAGACCGACTCCCGCTTGACCTTGTCGGCAAATCCAAACGCCTGAAACATCTCCATCGAGCGGACATTGATCCCGTCCGCCTGCCCCTTTTCCATCGGCCCTGTCTTTTGTTCAACGATCCGCGTGTTGATCGCAGGAAACCCCGCCAATTGCGCCGCGAGGCACAGCCCGGCAGGCCCGCAGCCAACGATCAGAACGTCGACATTGGATTTATCCCGGCCCCGCCCAGCGGCCTCGGCCAAGATATCCGGATCCCCCGGCTTGAATCCGTTCAGATGAAATTGCATGGACCATCCCCGCTGTAGCAGTTACTGCGATATTAGTAACTATACTTATTATTATCCGTCAAGAAAATAGTAAGTGTTCATATCAATCCCGCAGGGCTATGATCGCAATACACACACAGGAGGCCGCGCATGGAAGCACAAGGAATGGCCGGGCATCTGATCCGGCGGCTGCATCAAATTTCAACCCAGGTCTTTACCAAACAGA
>Ga0307929_1001421_pt1 | contig 18148 bp, 24 predicted proteins | sample AceLakmetage1330_FD_203160 | JGI IMG/M metagenome (GOLD analysis project Ga0307929, IMG submission 203160) | Saline water microbial communities from Ace Lake, Antarctica - #1330 | ecosystem: Environmental > Aquatic > Non-marine Saline and Alkaline > Saline | place: Antarctica: Ace Lake...
AATGAAGAAGTTGTTGAAAAACCAGTTGATAAAGAATATAATTCTGAAAATCAAAGTGATACAACAGAAACTGAACAATCATCACAAGAAGAGTCTATTGAAGATAATCAAGTCTCAAAAGAAGTTGAACAAGCTCAGCAATCTGATGACGAACAACAAGAGGATTCAACTGTTTCAAATCAAGAAGTTGATGAAGTATCTGATGTTTCTAAATAAATATAATTTGATGAGGTAATAAAAAATAATCAATTTATAAAAAAAGATTTAGTAATTAAGACATTTTTTTAATATAATTTTGAATTTTTTCTTTGATTTCATGTTTTAATTCTTCATCTAAGTTCAATTGATCAACTTCTTCATTCCAATTAACTTTTGGCATTTTTGTTAAAGTTCCAGAAAAGACTTTTCCTGCTTTTTTCACTTCTAATTCAATTTCTTTTAATTCCTTAGATCCAAATTTTCTTATTGCAGGTATTTTAGTAATGCTATTTGCTCCTGCTTTTAATAATTTAGAATAATAATTTGTTTTATCTGTCCATGCTCCTGCAATAATTTCAATTTTTGGAAACTGTTTTCTAGTTAAAGAAATCCAATCGGAGTAATATTCTTTTGTTGGAGATATTTTATATATTGTTCCTGGATGAGGATTTAATGCATAAAAAGTAATCCTTGAAATGTCATTTTCTTCAATGAACCTTTTTAGATTTTTAAAATCTTCAATTTTTTCACCTAAACCAATTATTAAGGTCATTGCTTTTTTGAGTTTTAATTCGTCACAATATTTGAATGTTTGAATTATTGGTTTTAGTTTTTTACTTGGGCAAATATATTTTCTTAATTCCCAGTTAACTGTTTCAACAGTGCCTGCATAACCTTCAATAAATGGTTTGAACATTTCTAATTCTTTTTTATTTAAAGTTCCAATATTTAACCATTGTTTTTCTTTTGTAATTTCTTTAATTGTTTTTACAAGAAATAATAATTTTTCTTTTGAATATGCCCCATATCCTCCTGAAATAAATTCGATTTTCCATCCTAATTTCATTGAAATAATTGTTTCTGCAAAAATCGAAGCAAAACCTCTTTTTGCATTAGGTTTTTTTTTAAGTGTGGACATGTAACAGAATTTACAATCTCCATATTTACAATACCAGCTAAAAAATAACGCCCTTTCAAAATAAACTTTTTTTGATATCATATTAGTCTAGAAATCTGTTTAGGTTTTAAAATTATCCAATCATGTTCTCCTTTCACTCCAATTATTTTGCTATTTTTGATATTCTTTTTAAATATTTTTGATCTTTCAAAAGGAAAAACTTTGTCTTCTTTACCCCATAATATCAATGTTGGGCAATTCACTTTTTTCATTAATTCTATAAATTCATGAGTTGTGCCTTGTTTATATAATTTCCAAAAATCTTTATTAAATAAATTTCTGAGATAATTGTATGTTGCAGTCAATGACATTTTTGTGGCCATAATTGGACTTTTTAAAAATAGTCTTGGGTTTTTAATTATTAATTCATATAATCCAGTATATTTTAGTCCTGCTGAGTCGACAAGAATTAATTTTTTAACTTTATATTTTGAAGCATATTCCATAGCAATTAATCCTCCTGCGGAGTGTCCCAAAATTATAATGTTTTTTAATTTATTTTTAATAACAAATTCGTTGAGAATTTTAGCAATATTTGTTAAAGATAAGTTTTTTGGTGTTTCCGATTTTCCGTGTGTTGGTAAATCAACAGAATAAACAGTATATTTTTTACTTAATTCTTTTGTAACTTTTTCGTATATTTTTGAACAAGCAAAGATTCCATGAAAAAGTAACAGTGGTTGACCTTTCCCCATTTTGGTATAAAATAATTTTATATCTTCAACTTTAATGTACATAACTTTTTGTTTAATTTAATCCTATTTAACTTTTTTCAAAAGAGTTTTAAACGTTTAGTTGTTTTTATTAATTATGAAAGGATTACTAATTGTTACTAAAGGCGGAGAAGAAGTTGCTAAGCAAGAACTTAAGGAATTGTTAAATTTAGATGGAAAAATAGTTAAAGAAGCAGTAGAATTTAGTTTTGAAAATTTCGAATCTATTTTCAAATTAGCTTATTTTTCACAATCTGCGCAAAGAATTCTTGTTTTGGATGATTTAAGTAATTGGTTAAAAGAAGGTACCACTTTTAGAGTAAGATGTGAAGATAAAGACAATGAAGGTGAACTTGGTGCACAAGTAAATAAAGATGACAAATTTAAGGTTGATTTAAATAATCCTCAAGTTCCCTTATTTCAACACAATGAATATTTAGGTATCGATTTTACTGGTGAATTAAGTAAAAGAAACTTTAGAGTTTTTACCCATAGACAAAGTTTGAAAGGGACAACTGCCTTTATTTTATTAAAAGAAGCAGGTTTTACTGGTAAAGAAATTTTACTCGATCCTTTTGCAAAAGATGGTACTGTAGTTTTAGAAGCAGTTCACTATTCTATTAAAAAACCAGTAAAATATTTTGAAAGAGAAATTTTTCCTTTTTTGAAGTTTGAAAAGTTTAATGATTTTAATTCATTATCTTCTTTAGAGAAAAAAATGACTGACGAAAATATGTTTTGGAAAGAAAATGCTTTTGATTTTGAAGAATTTTTTGAAAGTTTTAAAGAAGAAAAATGTAAATCTAAAATTTATGGCGTTTCTGGTGATTTAAGAGACATTTCTGCATTAAAAAAGAATGGTAAAATTGCAGGGCTTACTGATTTTAGTGTTAGTAAATTGGCCGTTGATTGGTTGGATACAAAGTTTAAAGAAAATGAATTGGATTTAGTGGTTTCTTATCCTCCTAAATTAAGTTTAAAATTGTTAAAACAATTATATCATCAACTTTCTTATATCGCTAAAAAAGTAATTTTGTTGGTAGAAAAAGATTTCAATTATGAAGATAACAATTTAAAAATTGAAAAAGAAAAAGTGATTTTTGTTGGCAAAGTAGAAAAAAAGATTATTTTCTTAAAGCGAACAAATGTAGATAAGTAACAAAAAAAGATATTAAGAATAGTGGTATTATTGAGTTTAGTAATATTGCAACAATAAGAATTATTACTCTACCAACTGTAAGATTATATTCTCTAAATAAAAAATAATTTGCAACATTTTTACTTTTTTTAGCTTTTGAATAAATCATTTTGGAAAAAGGTAGGTCCATTGTAATTACTGAAATTGATGAATAAATTGCGTTAAAAAGAATTCCATATGGTGATAAAAATAAAAAACGAGTAATCCAAGAAAAAGAATGTATTACAGTTCCTGTTTTTAACAAAGATTCTTTATTTTTATCTGCTAGTTTTCCAATAAAAAAGAGATAGATGGTTGCTAAAATCCAGGTTAATGACAATATTGATCCAAGTGACAATATGCTTCCTAATGAAATATACATAAATATTGGCCAAAAGATTCCAATAACTGTTCCAATTAAGCCATTTGCTTGATAAGCAATTCCTTTTCCTATAGAATCTGACTTAACTATTTTTTTAAATGATAATTGAGGTTGTTTGATTTTTTTATCTTTAGTAAAAAATAATGGTACAACCGATAATAAAAGTAATCCTGAAACTAATATAAAAAGAAAATGAAATGATATAAATGTAATTAATAATGCACCTACTATTGGGCCTGCTGCAGATGAAAGAATTGCAATTATAGAAATTAATGAAATTTCTGAGGCTTCTTTATTTTTATCTGAATCTTTTGAGAATTCAAGATTAAATCCTGCATAATATAATGCTGAGCTGACTCCATAAACTAGTGCAATAATTCCATATGGAACTGAACCATTCAAATAATTAAGTAAAATAAAGTAAACAACTAATACCATCGTCCCTAAAGCCATTACTTTTTTAATGCCCAATTTTGAACTTAAAATCATCCCATAAGGCATTAAAATTGCAACGGTTAAAAAATAAATTAAAAAATAAATTGCAATATTACTAATTGTAAATCCCAAATTTAACAAATAAATTGGAACAAATATTGCAATAAATGATTCTGCAAAACTCTTTATTGCTACGGAAATATATAATTCATCTAATTTTTTATTGTGAAAATACCTATATAGCCATTCATTAATATGATTTTTTTGTTGATGCATGTAATTTATATATAATAAGTTATTAAAATACTTTACTAAAAAATTAATATGAGTTAGTTTTATTAAATCCAATATCGAAAACTTTTTTAAGTTTTTAAAAATTTATAAGAAAAATGATGAATTTTAAACCAAAAATGCAAGAACTGCTCGATTTGGCAGGCATTAAAATTAATGGAAACAATCCGTGGGATATTAAAGTTCATAATCCAAAGTTATATACTCAAGTTTTGTCTCGAGGTAATTTAGGCATAGGTGAAGCTTACATGGCTGGTTGGTGGGACTGTGAAAAATTGGATGAATTTTTTAATAAAGTTTTAAAAGTTAAGTTGGGACAAAAAATAAGACCTTTTGGTTTAATATTTTATTTTTTAAAAGCTAGGTTGTTCAATTTACAATCCATTTCTAAATCCAAAAAAGTTGCTGAAGAACATTACGATTTAGGTAATGACTTTTATAAGGATATGCTCGATAAACGAATGCAATATACTTGTGCTTTATGGGATGATGCTAAAAATCTGGAAGAAGCTCAAGAAAAAAAGTTAGATTTAATATGTAGAAAATTAAAATTAAAAAAAGGAGAAGAAGTAATAGAATTAGGTGGCGGATGGGGTGGTTTTGCAAAATATGCTGCCGAAAATTATGGTTGTAATGTTACAATTTATAATATTTCTAAGGAACAGGTAAAATATACAAAAGAGATTTGTAAAGATTTACCTGTAAAAGTAATTTGTGCTGATTATCGTACTGCTAAAGGAAAATTTGACAAGGTTGTTTCAATTGGAATGTGTGAACATGTCGGTTACAAAAATTATGGTAATTTTATTAAATTAGGTTCTAAGCTTTTGAAAAAACAAGGAATATTTTTAATTCATACTATTGGTGGAAATCAATCTAAAAAAATTGCTGATAGGTGGATTACTAAGTATATTTTTCCTGGCGGAATGATACCTTCAATGAAACAATTAGGAAAAGCTTTTGAAGGCATTTTTGTCTTAGAAGATCTTCATAACATTGGTCCATCGTATGATAAAACTTTAATGGCATGGTATGAAAATTTTGAAAAAAATTGGGAAAAAAGAAAGAACGATCATAGTCCTGAATTTTATAGAATGTGGAAATATTATTTACTTTCTTGTGCTGGTGCTTTTAGAGCAAGAGACCTTCAACTTTGGCAATTAGTACTTTCAAAGAATGTTGATGATTATAAATCTGTAAGATAATTTTTATTTTTTAAATCTAGAAAATAATAAACTTGGCAAGCTTCTTTTTGGAATTGATTTTAATGAATATTCTGTATTATTGATTATTGAATTTGCAGCAAGAATTCCACTTTCAATAGCAGGACCAATTCCTTCTCCTAAGTCGGTAGTTGCCAATCCTGCAGCATCTCCTAATATGAAAGCATTATCTATTCTTATTTTTTTTACATTTTTTCTTATATAATAAATATATCCCCTTTGCTTAAACTTATGGTCTTTAATTAATGAAAGATCTTCTAATAGTTTAGTGAACTTTTCCCAATGTTCTAGGATGTTTTTTTCTTTAAAAAACCCTCCTAGTCCTACATTTACTATTCCGTTTTTTTTTGGAACATACCATGAATAACCTTTTAATTTATTTTTAAAAAACCAAATATAACATTTATCATTTTTATAATCGTATTCAAATTCTTCTTCCATTGTAGAAACCCTTGCTTTTCTTGTTCTGGGATTTAATTCTTTAAAGAATACATTATAAACAGGACAAAAAGTGCCTCCTGCTCCGATTAAATACTCGCATTTAAATTTATCATCAATAATATACTCATTGTTTTGTTTTTTAATTTTTTTAACATTATGTTTGTATAATTTGGTATTGGATCTTTTTAATAACCATTCATCAAATTCATATCTTCTTATTGAATATTGTTTTGTTTTGATTCTTTTTTTTAATCCATATACTTGAAAGTAAATTTCATTTAAGGGCGTTATATTTGGGTAATCTTGTAATTCAAGTAATTTAAAAACTCTTGGAGTTATCCATCCTGCGCACAATTTTGTTTTTGGAAAATCCTCTTTGTCGAGTATAATACAATCTATTCCTGCTTTTTTCAGTTTCCACGCACAAGTTGAACCTGATGGTCCGCCACCAACAATTATAACTTTTGAATAAATCATTTTTATTGGGTAATTTAATTATATAAATGTTTTTTGATTAAAAAAAGGTAATATTTATATATCTTTAAAGCATACTTTTTATCGTCGGTAAGAAGGTATTTGGCTTTCGGCTTTTTAATAGCTGAGGAAAGTCCACCCACCATGAAAGGTTAGCGTTTAAAGACGTCCTGGGAAACTGGAGGGCAACTGAGCAGAAACGAAACCTTACTTAGTTAAGAATGATGTTGAAAAACTGACGTTCCTGAGATGAGGATGAAACGTTGAAATATATTTATTTCAATGCGTGCAAACGTAGCAGTCCTGACCGGTGCAAGTCCGGAAGTATTTAGTAATGAATGCTTAAGAGGCGCTAAGTATAATGCCAAAATGTGCTGTCCATTTAAGTGGAGCATAACAAAAGGTGGCTTATAGCCCTCTTACCGACACTTTATTTTCTTATTGTAGCTATTAAAAAAAACTAAAAAATATTTTTTGGATTTATTAAAATAGGTTTCGACATTAAGTGCGATTTAGATTATTTTCTTATTATGTGGTGTTCTAAACATCTTGCATCATAACATTCTTCTGCCCCAACTAAGACTTCAGGGTCATTATATCTTGCAGGTTTTCCATTAATAAATCTTTGAGAATAAAATGCATCTTCACCACATTTTGGACTTCCATATGTGCAAATAGAATGTAAATTTGTATTAATTGCATAAGGCATTAAGTGACCAATATGTATTTCTGAATTTTTAAATCTGAATGGTTCTCTTTTAAAATTTAAATTGAGTCCTGCAGCAATAACTTTAATTCCTTTATTTTTTAAATCAATACAAAAATCAACAATGCTATCATCTAAAAATTGAATCTCTTCAATCCCGATAACTTCTGCGTTTCCAACTTCAATATCTGAAGTTTTTTCAATTACATAGGCTTCCATTATAACTCCATCATGAGTTGAAGCATTATTTTTCGAACGTCTATCATCTATTGCTGGTTTGAATAATTTAACTTCTTTTCCAGCTATTTTATTTCGTCTTAATCTTCTTAATAATTCTGTTGTTTTTCCACAATACATTGGTCCGGTTATTAATTCTATTTCGCTCATTTTATTTTTAATTAGGTGGTTTATTTTAAAATCTAGTTGGGGAACAATCTACAACTATTAAGGAAAACCTTTAAATATCACTATTAAATATCTTGAATAATGGCAGGAGACAAAGTTTCAATGCCTTCCGGAATGGGAGGCCTAACAAGATATTTTGATGATTATAAATCTAAAATCGAAATTCAACCAGGACATGTGGTAGTTTTATGTGTTATTGTAATTTTAATAATGATCTTTTTGCATGTTTTCTACTAAAATGATGCCCGGAATGAACCCAAGACAAATGCAGGCCATGATGAAGAAGATGGGAATTCAACAAGTTGAAGTTCCTGCAACTGAAGTAATTATAAAAACTGAAGATAAAGAAATTATAATTACTAATCCTCAAGTTTCTAAGGTTAATATGATGGGGCAACAAACTTATCAAGTTGTTGGTGAAGTTCATGAAAGAGAAAAACAAGTGCAAGTTGAAATTTCTGAAGATGACGTTAAAACTGTAATGGAACAAACTAGTTGTAGTGAAGATGAAGCAAAAAAAGCTTTAGAAGAAACTAATGATTTGGCTGAAGCAATTATGCATTTGACTAGTGAAGAAGAGTAAAAATTTTATAGTCTTAAACAATTCTATACTAAATGGAAAGATACGAAGTTTGTAGAAAGAATTCTTTTCAAAAGTTTATAGTCGCAGATAGATTTTTGAATTTTACTTATAGGGTTGTAAATGAACCTAAATTATTATTTGGTATAGTGGATAATATTTTTTATGCTGTTGATGATGCAATGAATTCTTTATTATACATGGAACTATTGTATAAGTTTGTACCTGAATTTAATGAAAATTTTGAATCTAGGATTGATGTGTTTAAATTATTAGTGAATAAGTATAAAATTTCTAGTCCTGGTATCCAAATATTACTTGAATTAAATCAAATAATTCAATCTCACAAAAAAAGTTCAGTTGAATTTGTTAAAAACAAGTCAATTATTATGTGTTCTGATGAATTTTCATGTGAAAAATTAACCTTTGAAATGGTTCAAAACTATTTTAAAAAAGCAAAGTTATTTATAGATGAAATCAATACCTTATTAAATCAAAATGAACGAAATTATAGAAGATACAGTTGAAGAGATGAATAATTCTTTAAAAAGGGCAGAACATTCGTGTTTTGTAAGTTTAAAGTATACCAGAACTGTAGATGTTATAAAGAATTTGGTTGAAAGATTTACTACTACTTTGAAATTTGTTACTGATGTTTTAATAGAATATTCATTTGAAAAAGGAAAAATTTCTGAAAAACCTAATACACTTATTGAAAGAATAAATCTTGTTAAAGAACTGTACGATTCTGATGAAAAAGTTATTGAATTAATGGGTTATTTATTATTTTTAAGGAGAGTTTTAAGATCTACTTTTGGGAAATGTGAAGAATTTAGAAGACATGTAACTATGATTGTTAAGTTAGATGGTGAAGAACATAATATTGATATTGATTATCTTATGGAACATTATGAATCGCTTAAAAACGATGTTAAATATATTGAAAATCTCGTCATGGAAATCAAAGATGAAGATTGATGATCAAAAATTTAAAGAAAAAGGATGGACTAAAAGGGAAATTAATAAAGTAAATAAAATTTCTAAAGAACACGAAGATGTTCAAAAAAATACGCAAATTGCTGTTTATTGGATTATTATTTTTATTATGGTTATTTTAACTTTGTTGATTTCTGTCTGGTTAGTTCCTTTTTTTTTAGTTTTAAAGGGATTTAATGTATTTATTTTATTATTTTTATTAGGTTTATGTTTTGGTGCATTGTTTAATAATCTCATTGTTCACTTAGAACATTTAAGTAAAAAACATTATGTTTTTGCAGGAATTATTATTCCTTTAGTTGCTGTGGCTTCGTTATTCATTATAGTCCAAGTTTCTTCTTGGGCAGCTGCAAAACTGGGTATTGCAATTGTTCAAAATCCTGTTGAAGTATCCTCATTTTATGTTTTAGGTTTTTTATTACCTTATTTTTATGGTATTCTTTATAAAAAAAGGTAATCTTTATAAAGGTCCTACTTTTTCTTTTAGTTATAGTCCGAGTTCATAATAAAATGGGCGAGGTTAGGGCTGTAAAGTTTCTTACAGCTAACATATAAAAAATGGCAAAAAATATGCAAGATTTAATTCGAATAGCGAACTCTGATTTAGATGGTAGTAGATCTATTTATTTAGGAATGACAAAAATAAAAGGAATTAGCTTTATGCTTTCAAATGCAATTTGTCAAGTTCTTGAAATTAAAAAAGATCAAAAAGCTTCAGAACTTGAGGATGCAACAATAAAAAGGATTGAAGATGCTGTTCAAAATCCACAAAAATTTGGAATTCCAAATTGGATGTTTAATAGAAGAAAAGATCCAGAAACTGGAGTAGATACTCATATTTCATTAACAGACGTAAGATTTATTGTAGATAATGACTTAAAAACAATTAAGAAAATCAAATCTTATAAAGGTTTAAGACATCAATGGGGTCTTCCTGTTAGAGGTCAAAGAACCAAATCTAATTTTAGAAAAAATAAAGGAAAAGCAACTGGCGTTAAGAGGAATAAGTAAAAATGGGCGATCCAAGAAGACTTAAAAAAAGATATTCAGCTCCTTCACATCCTTGGCAAAAAGAAAGGATTGAAGAAGAAATTGTATTAACTAGAGAATATGGGTTAAGAAACAAAAAAGAAATTTGGAAATTAGTTACTTTATTATCAAATTTTAAAGATCAAGCAAAAAGATTATCTGCTTCTAATAATGAACAATCTAAAATAGAAACTGAACAATTAATGAAAAAGTTAAAATCTTACGGTTTAGTTGAAGAAACTGCTTCTTTTGATGAAGTTTTAAGTTTAAATATTAAAGATTTAATGGAAAGAAGATTAGCTACTGTTTTATTTAATAAAAAGTTAGCATTTAGTGTTAAACAAGCAAGACAAATGATTACGCATAATCATGTAATGGTTGGAAATAAAACGATTAATAGTCCATCATATCTTGTAAAAATTAATGAAGAGGATTCTGTTCAATTTAATTCAAAATCACAATTTAAGGATGAAAATCATCCTGAAAGACAAATTAAAAAAGAAATGGAAGAAATTAAAGAAGAAGTAAGGAAGATTAAAAAACAATCAGAAAAAAAAGTAGTTGTTAAAGAACAACCTAAACCTAAAAAAACTGAAGCAGTTGTTAAAGCTTCAAAAGAATCAAATTCTAAAAAAGTTGAAGAGGTTAAAAAAGAATGATGCCCGGAAAACAAGAAAAGTTAAGATGGGGAATTGCACACATTTACTCTTCATATAATAATACTATTATTCATGTAACCGATATAACTGGAACTGAAACAATCACATTAGCATCTGGTGGACAAGTTGTTAAAACTGACAGACTTGAATCTTCACCAACTGCTGCAATGATGGCTGCAAATAAAGCTGCTCAAGAATCCAGAGATAAAGGAATTAATGCTTTACACATTAAAACCAGAGCTCCCGGTGGTCATAATGGACCAATGAATCCTGGACCTGGTGCTCAAGCTGCAATTAGAACTCTTGCAAGAAGAGGTATCAAAATTGGAGTAATTGAAGATGTAACTCCTGTACCACACGGCGGTTGTAGACCAAAAGGTGGAAAAAGAGGTAGAAGAGTATAAAAATGGAAATCAAACTAATTCAAAAAGAGAAAGATGGAAAAGTAGTTTTTAAGATTCTTAAAACTTCTGCTATCTTTGCTAATATGATTAGAAGAGAGATCATGGAAAACGTACCAACTATGGCTATTGAAAGTGTAGAAATTAGAAGTAATAATTCTGCATTATATGATGAAATTATATCTCATAGATTAGGTTTAATACCTTTAACTACTGATTTGAAAAGTTATACTTTACCTTCAAAATGTAAATGTGAAGGAGAAGGATGTGCAAGATGTCAATTAAAATTAACACTTAAAGTTAAAGGACCTTGTACTGTTTATGCATCTGATATTCAATCAAAAGATCCAAAAGTAATTCCTGTTTTTCCTAAAACACCTATTGTTAAAATAATAAAAGGACAAGAAGTTGAGTTTGAAGCGACAGCAGTTTTAGGTCAAGGGAAAGATCATATCAAATTTGCATCTGGATTAGCTTATTATCATATGGATTATGATTTCAAACAATCTAAAAAATTAGATAATGTTGATGAAATTGTAAAATCCTGTCCTGCTGGTGTATTTAAAGCAGAAGATGGAAAGTTAGTTCCACTAGACGAAACAAAAGGATTTTTATGGGATACTTGTTTGCCTTTTACGGGAGATGCAGTAACTATTACAGAAAAACCTGAAGAGATTATTTTTTCATTAGAATCATGGGGACAATTAAGTCCTAAAGAAATATTAACTCAAGCATGTGATGAATTTACTGAACAGCTTGAAGAATTTGAGACTCTATTTAAATAAAAATGGTAAAAAGAACAGGACCAACAAACTATCAACTTCAAGGGTTGGTAAAGGAATTGAAAAAGAAATCAATAGAAGATAACTCCGGAATCTGGAAAAGAATCGCTGTTGATTTGGAAAAACCTTCTAGACAAAGAAGAATTGTTAATTTGTCAAGAATAAGTAGATTTTGTAAAGAAGATGAAACAATTGTTGTTCCTGGAAAAGTACTTGCTGATGGCGATATAGATAAAAAAATCAATGTTGCTGCTTTTGCATTTTCAAAAACAGCTAAAGAAAAAATATTAAAATCAAATGGTCAATTAATGACTATTCCTGAATTAATGAAGAAAAACCCAAAAACATCAGAGATGAGGATTATAGGATGAATATCGACGCAAAAGGATTAATACTTGGAAGATTAGGAACTGTTGTTGCTAAGAAAGCTTTACTTGGTGAACAAATTAATATTTATAATTGTAATGAAGTAGTAATTACTGGTGAAAAAAAAAGAATATTTAATGATTATAAAAGAAAAAGAGAAATGGGTACACATTCAACAGGACCATTTCAACCTAAAGTATCATTTAAATTTGTTAAAAGATCAATAAGAGGAATGTTACCTTATAAAAAGTCAAAAGGAAGAGAAGCTCTTGATAGAATTAAGTGTTTTAATGGAATGCCTGAAGAAGGTGTTAAAATGGAAACAATTGATAATGCTCATATTGATAATACTTTAGTTTCAAAATTTATTAATGTTAAAGAATTATGTAAATTAATGGGAGGGAAAGTTGAGTAAAAAAATAATTGCATCAGGAAAAAGAAAAACTGCAGTTGCAAGAGCAGCATTAGGTTCAGGAAATGGAGAAGTTTTAGTAAATGGTGTAAATCTAGATGTTCTTACTCCCGAAATTTTAAGAATGAGAATTCAAACTCCTTTAATTTTAGCCGAAGACATAGCTAAAAAAGTTAAAATCAATGTAAGAGTTAATGGTGGAGGCGTATCTTCAAGAGCAGAAGCGTGTTCATTAGCTATTGCAAGAGCACTTGCAAAACAAGATAAAAAATTAGAAAAAGTCTTTTTAACTTATGACAGACAATTATTAGTTGCTGATGTAAGAAGAAAAGAAGTTGTTAAACCAAATACACATGGTAAAGCACGTTCAAAAAGACAAAAGTCGTACAGGTAAACCAAAAATGATGATTCCAATAAGATGTTTTAGTTGTGGAAAACCAGTTGCCCATTTATGGGAGGATTTTCTGGAAAGAAAGAAAAAAGAAGACGTTAAGACAATTCTTGATGATATGAAACTAGAAAGACATTGTTGTAGATCTATATTAATGGGACATGTTGACTTAATTGATGTAACTTCTAAATTTAAGAAAAGTTAATTTTTCTTTTTATAAATTCTTTATTTAAATTATTATTATTTTATTAAATATTTAAAAAGTATTTTTATTTTAGATAAGTTCTAAAACTATATCCGTCTCTTTTATCATCAACAATTAATTTCCAATCATTTGTTATTTCTGGAAAGAATGCATCTCCTTTTACATCTTTATGAACCTTAGTAATTTCTAATCTTGTTGCTAAAGGCATAGTTTGTTTATATATTTGTTCTCCTCCAATAATGTATGCAAAATCATTAGTTTCTTTGGCTTTTAATAGTGCTTCTTTTACTGTTCTTGCAGTAATTACTTCTTCAAAAGTAGTATTTTTTGAAAGAACAATATTTAATCTATTTTTTAAGGGACGACCAATAGATTCATAAGTTTTTCTTCCCATTATTATTGGGTAAGGAGTTGTTAGTTCTCTAAATCTTTTTAGATCTTCTGGAATTTTCCAAGGGAGTTTTCCTTCTAATCCTATGGTATTATTCTCTGAAACTGCCGCAATTAATATTATCTCTCTCATATTGCTTTTTCCATTTTAATTTTTGGATGGTGTTTATAATTTATTATTTCAGTTTGTTTATATGACCAATCAAGTGTAGAAGTAAAGTTTTTTGTTTCTATAGTTGGAAGAGGTTTTGGTTCTCTTGTTAATTGTTCTGTTAAGCCTTCTTTGTGAATATCATAAATATGAACATCTCCCAAAAAACCTACTAATCTTCCTTCTTTTAATCCTGATTCTTTTGCAAGTAAATGTAATAATGTTGCATAACTTGCAATGTTAAATGGTAATCCTAAACCAACATCAACACTTCTTTGGTTCCACATTAAACTTAATTTATTATCAATTACATCAATTTGAAAACTATAGTGACAAGGCCTTAATGCCATTTGCTTTAATTGTTGTGGGTTCCATGCCGAAACTAATAAACCTCTATTTTCTGGATTTGTTTTCAAACAATCTATTATTCCTTTTAATTGGTCAATACCTTCTTGCCCATAATTTTTATTCCATCCATGGTAAGGAGCATTAAAATGTCGCCATTGAAAACCATAAATTGGACCCATTTCTCTTTCGGCTTCCATTTTTTCTTTTGTTTTTTTGTCAGTTCCATAAGAAACAACATCTGGTGAACACCATTCATCCCAAATATGATTATTATTAATAGTTCTTAACCATTCTTTATCTGTTTTTCCTTGAATAAAAAATTCTAATTCTGAAGAAACTAATCTATATGGCACAGTTTTGGTTGTAATTAATGGAAATCCTTCTGACATTTCATGCTCAAAAATCATTCCCGATACTGCTAAAGTAGGAACATCATTTCTTACTACTTTTTTCTTTCCTTTAGTAAATACTTTTTGAATAATATCTAAATATGCTTTCATAATATAATTAAGATATATTTTTTTAATAAATTATTAGATTCTTAAGAATACATTTAATGTTTTTGTAAAACATCTTTCGTTTAACTCACCCCATTTAAAATATCTGTGTTGGGTTGTCGTCTATGTTAATCTAAAAAATCTAGTTTCACTGACCCATTGGTAAGGGTTTTTATAAGGCCACATTTAGGTAAAACTTTTTATATGAGCTTGTTTTACTTCACTATGAGCTTAAATGATTTCAAAACTTTTATTACTCTTACTGGAATGATTTTCATAAATTAAGCTCTAACATTGTTTCTTAGGGTTTAGTTAAGTTACATAATATTTAAATAAAAAGTAAGATTTGAGGAAATAAGATGGTAGATTTAATTAATATTCAAGAAAAATGGCAAAAAAAGTGGGATGAACAAAAAGTATTTCAACCAGAAATTGAAATGAATAAAGAAAAATTCTTTTTATCATTTCCTTATCCCTATATTAATGCTTATTCTCACATAGGACATTTATACACTTTAGCAAGAGTTGATGCTTTTGCACGTTATAAAAGAAATAAAGGTTTTAACGTATTATTTCCGCAAGGCTGGCATGCAACGGGTTCTCCAATAGTTAATGCTGCTAATAGAGTGAAAGATAGAGAAGAAAAACAAGTTAAAATTATGAAGGATATGGGTATTGAAGGTGAAGAATTAAAGAAATTTGAAAAGCCAGAATATTGGTTAAAGTTTTTTGCACCGGAATTTAAAAAAGATTATACTTTGATGGGAATTAGTATAGACTGGAGAAGAGAATTCCATACTACTTCATTAAATCCTTATTATGATAAATTTATTAGGTGGCAATTTAATAAATTAAAAGAAAAAAATTATGTTATTCAGGGTAAATTTCCTGTTGTTTGGTGTCCTAAGTGTAAAAATGCTGTTGGTGACCATTCAAGAAGTGAAGGAGAGGGACAAACAACTCAAGAATTTTATTTATTTAAATTCAAATTAGATGATGGTAGATTTTTAATGACTGCAACTCTTAGGCATGACACTAGTTTAGGTATTACAAATGTTTATGCAAATCCTGAAATGGATTATGAAGAAGTTGAAGTTAAAAATGAAAGATGGATTGTTGGTATGCCAATTATTGAAAAATTAAGAAATCAAGATTATGAAGTTAAACAAGTTGAAGTAATTTCTGGAAAAGATTTGATTGGAAAAAAAGTTGAATTTTTAGGAAGGAAAATGTTAGTTTTACCTGCAACATTTTTAAAAGCTGATTATGGTACTGGTATGGTCCATTCAGTTCCTTCAGATTCTGCTGATGATTTAATTGCTTTAAGAGATTTACAAAAAGATGATAAGTTAATTGAAAAATATGGCTTAAACAAAGAAGAAGTTAAAGCTATTGAGCCTATTGAAATTTTTAATACTCCCGAGGTAGGAGGAAATAGTGCTCAGTTTTTTTTAGATAAATATAAAGTAACTTCTCAAAATCAAAGAGATAAATTAGATAAAATTAAAAAAGAATTGTACAAATTAACATTTGCTAAATCTACTTTTAATAATAAATATAAAGATTTTTTGGGACATAACTTAGAAGGAAAAACAATCCCTAAAGGTCAAGAGATAATAAAAAAAGAATTATTAGATAAAGGAGTTATTGAAATTTTTTATGAATTAACGGGTAAAGTTGTTTGTAGATGTTTAACTCCTTCAATTGTAAAAATTGTCGACAATCAATGGTTTATTAATTATGCTGACCCCGATTGGAAAAAGTTAACCCATAAATGTTTAGATAATTTAAAATTATATCCCGAAAAAGCCAGGCAACAATTCGATTATGTAATTGATTGGTTACACGAATGGGCTTGTACAAGAGAACAAGGATTAGGAACTCATTTGCCTTGGGATGAACAATGGTTAATTGAATCTTTATCTGATTCAACAATCTATATGGCATATTATACCATTGCTCATAGAATTAAAGATATACCTGTTGAAAAAATCAATGATGCATTTTTTGATTATGTATTTTTTAATAAAGGAAAAGAAATTAATGTAGACATACAATTAGCAAATGAAATGAGGGATTTGTTTAACTATTGGTTCCCTTGCGATTTTAGAAATTCAGGAAAAGATTTAATTCAAAATCATTTGACATTTTATATGTTTAATCATACTGCTTTATTTCCTGAAGATAAATGGCCAAAAGGAATTGCTGTTAATGGTTGGGTAACTGTCGATGGTCAAAAAATGAGTAAAAGTTTAGGTAATATGATTCCTATGAGGGAAATGGCTGTAAAATATTCTGCTGATGTTTCTCGTGCTACAATTTTATCTGGTGGAGAAGGATTAGATGACCCAAATTGGGATAGTGATTTTGCTAAAAGTTTAATGTTAAAGTTAGAACAGTGGGTTGACTATGTTAAAGAAAATTATGGTAAAGGTCGAACTGATAGAAAAAAAATTGATGACTGGATGGAATCAAGATTAAATGAAGTAATAAATTCTGTTGAAAAAGCAATGGATGAAACTTTATTTAGAACAGCTTTTCAGCAAGCATTTTTTGAATTACAACGACATTTGAAATGGTATTTGAAAAGATGTAAAGACAATCCTAATAAAGAAATATTAGAACGATTATTTGAAAGTCAAATTGTTTTAATGCAACCGTTTACTCCTCATATTTGTGAAGAAGCATGGGAAATTATTGGAAAGATTCCTTTTGTTGCCAATACTTCCTTTCCCGAAATTAAAGGTAATTTAGATGTTGATCATGAAGGGTTAGTTAGGAATTTAATTACAGACATTAATTCTGTAACAAAATTAGCTAAATTAGATAAAGTATCTTCAATTAAATTATTTGTTTCAGATAATTGGAAATATGATCTTTTTGATATCTTAAAAGATAAATTGGCTGAAACTCGAGATTTTAAAGAAGTGATTTCAACAGTTATGGCTTCTCCACATAAACAACATGGAAAAGAAATTACAAAAATGCTTCCTAAATATATTAAGGGAGGAATGCCTGAATATTCTTCAAAAGAAAATGAGATTGCTTTATTAGAAGAAGCAAAAGAATTTTTAGAAGAAGAATTCAAAGCTAATTTGGAAATAGTATTTGTAGAAACTGATGAACCTAAAGCAAAACAAGCTTTACCTGGAAAACCAGCAATTTTAGTTTCTTAAAATGTAACAAATTTGTAACCATGTAATAGAGATCATTAAAGCAGAAGCTATTAAAAAATCTATTATAAATGTAGAATTAGGTTCATTTGTTAAACCATTACCTAAGAATTCATAACTTAATAATAGCGCAAATGAAATTATAAAAACAATCATAATTATAAATTCAATTTTTTCTCTTTTAGTTCTAATAAAACACTTCATAATCTATCTTTGGTTTAATTGTTTTTAAACTTTACGAAAAGAAGTGGAAGGCATGTCCAAGAATGAGGACTAATAACACAAATTAGTTTGACCTCAAAATATTCTCCTCTTCGCAACCCCCAGGACACCCAAATTAGCGTTTAGTACTGCTTCCTTCCGAA
>Ga0307929_1001423_pt1 | contig 18111 bp, 15 predicted proteins | sample AceLakmetage1330_FD_203160 | JGI IMG/M metagenome (GOLD analysis project Ga0307929, IMG submission 203160) | Saline water microbial communities from Ace Lake, Antarctica - #1330 | ecosystem: Environmental > Aquatic > Non-marine Saline and Alkaline > Saline | place: Antarctica: Ace Lake...
AAGCTCTAATAATGCTTTTGAGAATCCAGGAATATTATTAATTCCTTTGGTGTTTATTATCTTGATTAAATCACTATTCAATGAAATTTCATTTATTTTTTCATAAATTCTTGGGAAAAACGCCTGTTCTGTTTCACCTTCAACAAGAATAATCTTTTTTGCAAAATATAAATATATATTCTCAATGCCTAATCGTCTCAATATTTTATCAGATTCTTCTGGCTTATCCTTCAGAAATCTTAATTTTGTTATATTTGCATCTGGCTGATATAAAAGTCTAATTTGTTTTGGTTTTATTGCATTTATTAAAAAAGGAGAATGAGTTGTCAATATTACTTGACATTCTTTATCAGCAAGTTCTTTTAGAACATTTAATAATTCTAATTGAGCTTTTACATGTAAATGGGTATCTGGTTCATCTAAAATGTATAATTTTGAATCCTGACAAGTTTCTTCACAATCAGCTTTATATTCCAACAATGCTAAAGAGATTCTTCTTTTGGTTCCATCTCCTTTTTTATCTACAGAGATTTCTTTGCCATCTTCTAAAAATTTAACTTTAGATGATATATTAAGGCTTCTTGGTTCAAATGATGGTTCGACCTTTATTTCTGTTAATTTTTTAAGATATTGTTTTAATTTTTTAGTTATACCTTTTTCTTTTAAATCTCTAGATATAGATTTTGAATAAGAATCTAACTCTTCTTGAATGATTTCTTTAATCGTCTTATTGTCTTTTACTTTTGTATCCCAAATTTTATCCTGTTTATCTTTAATAAATACTTCTTTAAAAAAAGCTTCAACATTTTCAAATTGTTTTCCATCGAGTTGTATTTTATTTATCTCTGGAAATTTGCCCCCTATTATTTTAACATCATCTTCATTAAAAATGTCATTTAATCCAGTGATTAAAGTATCTGATTTACTATTGGTACGAACCGTCAATCCAAATAATTTAGATATTTTTTTTAATTTTTCATCTTCTTCTGGTGTAATTGCATCAGAAAGACCCTCAATAAAAGTTTTTGCTGATGCTATATATTCTGTGCTTGGTTTAATCTCAAGTGTTGAAATGGGCAAATCCTGTTCTTTGAATGTTTTTATAAAAATAAAATCAGGAGTTACTAAAGATATAGTTATTATGTCTTTTTCATCGTTAAAATCATCTTTATCTAATGGATAATCTCCAGTAAATAAATCTAAACAATTGATAAGTGAAGTCTTGCCACTGTCATTTTCCCCCACAATCAAAGTTAATTTTTCATCAAAAACTAATTCGAAATCACAAAGGCATCTAAATCCATCAATATTAATACGTTTTAATTTCATTAGAGTCAAATAATCACTATTTATATATAAATACTTTTATGATAATTAAAATATATTACTTGAAATCTCCGAGCTTCATTTATATATAATTTAAGCCATACTTTAATGTGGCTTACGAAATACCTCAGCAACTTCAGCATAAAGAGAAGATAGTTTTTGGATTGAATTTTTCTCAGATAGCTTGGACTCTTGTGTTTGGATTATTAGTTTTTGTTATTATTAAACTCCCGTTTGATAATGTTACTAAGTTTATTCTTGCTTTGTTTCCCTCTTCTATTGGAATTATGTTTGTTTTCTTTAATGCTGGAACTTGGATTAAGAATATTATTCATTTCTTAAAATTCAGAAGTGCTGATCTTAATAATCCCCGAATGAAGAGTCTTATTAATATTAGTAAAATTGACAACAACACAATTCATAGTGAAAAAGAAATTGCTGTTTTACAAATAACTCCTCTTAATTTTAGTATAAAAACTCAAGAAGAAAAGGATACTATAATTTATGGTTTTCAAAAATTCCTAAATGGACTGGATTTCCCTATTCAGTTTGTTATTTCAACTAACAGCCTGAATATTGACACATACTTGAAAAGTCTTGAGAAAAGAACTACCAATAAAACTTTATTCAAGGATTTTTCTAATTTTATGGCAAAAACCATTGAAGAAAATCATATGAGAAACAGGAATTTCTTCTTGGTTATTCCAAAAAAGAGCGAGCTTTCTATACAATGCGGTGTATGTAAAGAAAGATTAGAAAGTATAGGGTTAAAAGTTCACAGATTAAACAATAGACAAATACTAAACAATTTATTCTTGTTTTTCAATGATGTTGGTGATAAGAGAATAATAAAGAAAGTTGAAAAAAAGCCTAACGAGAAATGGGAGAAATTCTTAGATAAACATGACAAAATAAAGAAGTTTCTTGAAAAATATAAAAAAGAAGAGAAAGAAGATAGAGAAATTAGAAATTCTATGCTTTATCTTATTGCTCCAAATTTTGTCAAAGATAATGTTGAATCCTTGATGTTAAACAACAAACATACAAGAGTAATTTCTGCTGTTGGTTATCCAAGAACAGTTGAATCTGGATTCCTTGATAAAATAATAAGTTCCAATGATGACTTTGATATTAGTATTCATATGGAACCTTACAGTATTGAGACGATGATGGTTATGTTAAATAAGGAAATTATGAAACAAAGAGCCGATCTTTATGCTGAAGAAAAAAAGAATTCAATAAATCCCTCTTTAGAAATAAAATTTAAAGATACATTAAAGGTACTAGAAGAATTACAAAAAGGTAGCCAGAAATTGTTCAATGTATCTCTTTATATTAATTGTAAAGCAAAATCTAAGGAGGAACTTGATTTTATTACCAAGAAAGTTGAAGCTGAACTTAATTCTATGATGATCATCCCAAGTGTGCCTTACTTTAGGCAGATACAGGGCTACAAGTCGATAATTCCTATTGCTAAGGATGAATTAGGCATTAAAAGAAATATTACAACACAAGCCCTCAGTGCCTTTTTTCCGTTCACAAGTCCATTTCTTACATTAGAAGAAAAGGGTGTAATGCTTGGTCTAAATAAAAATAAAGTACCTTTTATCAAAGATATTTTTAGTCTTTCAAATGCAAATGGTGTGGTGTTGGCAACATCTGGTTCTGGAAAGAGTTATTTTACTAAATTATTGATTTCAAGACAATTACTTAATAATACAAAAGTTCTAATTATTGATCCCCAGTCTGAATATCTTGGTCTAACAAAACATTGTAATGGTGAACTAATAACAATTAGTAAGGATTCTGAAACTATCATAAATCCCTTAGATTTAATGGGTCATGAATATATCGAGAAAAGACTGACATTAATGGATATGTTTAAGATAATGTTTGGTGATTTATCTGAGATTCAAAAGTCAATACTTGATAAGGCAATAAATGAAACATATGCCAAAAAAGGGATACATGCTAATTCTTACAAAAATAAGAAAGCACCAATTTTGGGAGATTTATACAAGACATTGATTAGTATGGATAAAAAAGCATCACAAATGGAAAAGATCACATATCGGGCACTTATCAACAGATTATATATGTACACAGAAGGAGTATTCTCTTTTATAAATCGGCAGACTTCTATTGATTTTGATAATGACTTTGTATGTTTTAATATTGGTGCAATGCCTAAACAAGTCAAGCCATTAATTATGTTCATGATTCTTGATTATGTCTATATGAAAATGAAGGAATCAAAACAAAGAAAACTCCTCATAATTGATGAGGCTTGGTCTCTTCTTGGAAAAGCAGAGGAAGCATCATATATCTTTGAGATTGTAAAAACCTGTAGAAAATTCAATCTTGGACTCCTATTAATAACACAAGATGTATCTGATTTGATAAATTCTAAAGCAGGTCACGCAGTTCTTGCCAATTCATCTTACTCTTTGCTTCTAAGACAAAAGCCATCTGTAATAAGTAATGTTGTTAAAACGTTTCATTTAAGTCAGATGGAAAAAGAATATTTACTTACAGCAACTCTTGGAAGAGGTATTTTGATAATGGATAATGAGCATCAGGAACTTGAAGTTGTTGCAAGCCCAAAAGAACATGAATTAATAACAACTAATCCAGATGAAATTGTTGCTAATAAAAAACGAAAAAAAGATGAGAAAAAAGATGTTAATATTGGTCTTGATCTAGATAAAAGACTATTCTACAGCAATGATTTAGATCTTGAAGAACAAAACTATCTCCATAATAATGGATATAAAGCTGGAATGCATGTATCAGTAGGAAAAGTAAAACAAGAAGAGGTCTGGGTTAAAGTAAACGGAATAGAATCTCTGCCACACACCTTTCTTGTTCAAAATATAAAGCAAGAGATTCAAAAATACACAAAAGATGTCAAGGTTCACATTGTAGAAAAAGCAGATATTATTTTCAAAGATAAAAAAGGAAACGAGTGTGCCTTTGAGATAGAGACTGGATTAAGTCTCAAGAAAAACAGAAAAGAACTTAAGAAAAAGATGGAACTAAAATGGATGGAATATGACAAAAGACTATTCGTTGTTTTAACAGATGCAAATATGAAAAAGCAGTATCAAACCCTATTTCCAATCCTGGACATATATACCAGAAAAGATGTCCCAGAGATCCTAGACAAACTATTTAAGACTCAAAAGAGAAGTAAGAAGAGTAGTAACTAACCGCAGGATTTTAGGCTCTGCGGAGTATTTGTTATAGTCGAGAAATGGAATATTTAGGGTCTGCTATTGGGTCTGCAATGATATATAAATGAAGAGCCAGAATATTATTTTTTCGATTTTGGTTTTTTAGGCTCTGCTTTTTCTGTGAAAGTTTTTTTAGCCCTTTCAATCATGTTTTCAAGTACATTGAATGTCTTTTGTCTATCTTCATCTTTTACGAAAATGCTGATTTCTGTTCCACAACTAAATGCATCAACTAAACTAATTTTGTTTAATGCAATTTCATTTATAAAAGGTGCCCACATACCATATTCTGGGTATGCTGATTCTGGAAGAATAATAATAAACTCAACAACATTTCTTTCAACTTGAAGAATTCTTTCTGAAAATACATTTTTAATTCTATCTAGGTTTTCTTCATCAACTAAAACATGAAGAATCTTCTGACCTTTTGTAATCCTAAAAGTATCCCCACCATAAATTTCCATAGCTTTAATACTTCTATTAATCAATTCGAGTGATGCATCTCCTTTTTGAAATGCTACTTTTACAATTCCACTTTTAAGATGTATCTTCGCATCTTTGATAAATTTAGAAGAATGATCTTGGTAGTCTTGAACTTCTTTAAACTCAGCACCCATTCTTCGAATTGCAGTTCTTAGTGCTTCAATATTAAGATTCTTTTCTGGATAAATTTTCACGATATAAGAAGCAAGAGCTCTTGGACTAATTAAACTTCGAGCAAGACCCTGTCTCAAGATAGTATCTCTATCAACAGTTTTTCTGATTAAATAGGTCAAATCGTTTGCCATACAGGTCAGAATGACCCTGCAGTATATAAAGGTTGCTATAATTTAACTACTATGTAGTAAATACACTAATAGTTTAATGGTTTTAGTGTTATTTTGGGTCGTAATTGACCCAAACACGAAGATATTAATCTAAATGATGTCAAATCGGAACACAGCAATAAGTACCGCATCATCGTTTCTAATTCTATCAAATAACATGGAGGTACAAAATATAAAATGAATATACGAGGAAAAACATCAGATGGTCTTCGTCTAGGGGACTTAGTAAGAACACTTATGCAACTGCCAGATGTAAGTGTCAAAGAAGGAAGCAGACACCAGCTACTATTGAAATATAACGCAGAGCCTGCCTATGGAATGCCAGGACTATGTGCTCTTGGTAGATCAACAAGTTACAAAAGACATATTCTGCCTTGGGTAAAGAAAGTTACAGGGTATGATGCAGGAACAGTCAACTATGCAGTACAACATGGGTGCTGGACATAAGTTCAAATGGGAAAAATATGCTGTTTCCTATTAAACCGATTGCCTCAAATGATAAAATCCTCTCTGTTTGTGGCAAGATTTTATACAATGATAGAAGGAGACGAATCGATCTTAAAAAACCAGTACGGGATTTATTCGAACAAACACCAGATCCATTCTACATTATGGAACTGTGTTTAAACGAGAAAAAGTTGCATGAAAGAATAAATGAATTATCAAAAATGAATATAACTCCAGTTATATTATACTTCGGATGTAAAGAAAATGAAATGTCAAGAATGCGGAAGTTTTCAGATAGACCAAAATAAAGAAGAATATGTATGTAGAAACTGCGGTCTAATACTTGATGATTCCCCTGTTGAAATATCAAAAGAACCAAGCATGTCAAATGCTACACTTCCAACAGCAGGAATCGGAAACGTTGATGGCAGGATAGTTAAAAGTAGTTGGCTGTTATCTACAAGAGAAAAAAATCTTATTGCATCAAAAAAACAAATAGAATTAATCGCCTCAAGAAAAAACTTTCCAAAACACATAATCCAAGAATCATATAATCTCTTTTCAATAGCAGTAAATCAAAGTCTTAATAGGGGAAAACCAAACATACTACTAATTTACGCATGCATTCACGCATCATGCTATATTCATGGAATACCAATAAGTGCACATGAGTTAACCTCAAATACAGATATTAATCATCACAAAGTATCCAAGATGTTTAGATATCTAAAAAATAGATTAAACCTAAAAATAAAACCAGTTAATATAATTGATTACATCCCAAGATATGGATCAAGATTATATCTTAAACAAAAAACAATTTCTCTTGCTTATGAATACATGATGAAGTTAAAAGAAAAACATTACATTCAAGGAAAATCACCTATGACGCTAGTTGCATGTATATTATACATTGCATCGGAGGTAAATAACGATCATAGGACACAAAGAGAAATATCAAATGCGACAGGAGTAGTTGAAAACACATTAAGAATGCGAACAAAGGAGGTGATAAAAAGATTGAATCTTTAGTATTCCTTTTTGGGATTGTCTCTCTGCATTTTTTCAAGTATGGCAATCTTGATATATTGAGATATCGAGCCAATCCCTTTTGTTTTATTCTTTAATTCTTCCCACAATTTATTATGACAATAAAAACTACGCCTTTCTCCCCTTAAGAGTTCATAACCTTCATTACTCTTTACAGATTCTTTTGTATATGGCATTGATTTTATCCTCGCTTGATATTGATCGAAATAATATAGATCTTACATAATTTGAGACTGTAGTATAACCTGAAGCTTTTGCTTTTGAAAATAGTATTTGATTTTGTTCAGGTGTAATTCTTGTACCAAGCCTAATGTATTTCATAATAATAAAGAATGAAGTCGTTAATATATACACATTGGATAAATTTTAGGTTACAAAAGTGTTACCAAAAAAGGTACCAAAAAAGGTAACACAAATCACAGTGACGAGTAATCCCGTTTAAGTGGGACAAGGCTTATAAATAAAGCCCTCTATTAATATAGTATTGGAGCCGAAACGTGGGTTTCGGAAAAAACTCCTAAGATATTCAACATAAAAATACGAAGGAGCTTCTTATTATCGACGAGGAGACTGCTTTTGAAAGCACGTCTAACAGGAATTTAACGGAAAAATGCTCCGCTCGCATTTTCCCCAAATCGTTCGCTATGCTCACGACTTCGTTAAATTCCCATGTTATACGCAATTCAAAAAATATTTTTCTAGAGAGTTAAGGACAATAGGCTTTCTAAAAGGGAAATAAATTTGATTTTTTCTAAAATAAAAGAGGGGGATAATGGATGTTTTAAAAGGGAAAACTTATATAATGACTTCAATATTTACTTTATAAATAGCGGTTATGATAATGAAATATACTGATCAAATAAAACCAAAAAATCCTGTTGATTTTGAACAAATCATTAAAAAATACTTGCGAGATATTTTAGGTTTTACAAACTTAGAGGACACACCAATTAAAGGTGATTTTGGTGCTGATTTATTTGGAGAAAAAGAAAATTATAGTTACGCTATTCAAATTAAATATTATTTTTCACCAGTAAACTTAAAGGCTGTTCAAGAAGCATATAGTGCAAAAGCACATTTTGAAAAAGATAAGAGCATGGTGATTACAAATTCTACATTCACAGAATCAGCTATTAACTTAGCAAAATCAACAGGATGTATTTTGATTGAAGGAACAGATTTGAACATTATGTATTCTAAAAAATTCAAATCATTTAATGAGCAGATTAAATATTTAGAACAAAATAAATTAAGGTCTTTTAAAATCACCAATGATCAACTCATAAAAGCATATCTTGATTTAAAAGAAGAATTAAAAAAACAACCGACAATATCCAATATTGATAAACAAGGTAAATTTAGCTCTTCAACATTTAGAAAAAGATGGGGAACTTGGAATTCATTTTTAAAATCCATAAATGAGCCTATTATCCAAAACAAGACAATTACTATAAATGAATTTGAAAATAATTTTAAAAATGTAAAAGAACAAATAGGAAAAACACCAACAACAAAAGACATGAATGTTTTAGGACAATTTTCTATAAGTGCTTACGCAAGGAAATTTGGTACTTGGAATAATTTCTTAAAAACTCAAAATATCAAAGTAAATAAAAAGCATAAAATTCCTAAAGAAGATTTTATTAAAGAATTTAAAAGAGTTAAATCAATTTTAAAAAAAGTTCCTACAAAAACTGAATTTGATAAAGTTTCAAACATTTCCTCAAATTCATTTAAAAGAATATGGGGTGGCTGGAACAATTTCTTAAAAAATATTGGCGAAAAACCGAATCATAGGGAAGATATTATTAGGGATGAACTAATTGCTGAATATAAGAAACTCAAAGAATATTTAGGCAAGAAATCTTTGACACAATCGGATATGAATAAAAAGGGTAAATTTTCATCTAGTACTTATGAAAGAAGATTTGGTAGCTGGAACAAGTTTTTGAAACACATAGGAGATTTGCCAAATATAAACACAAATATTTCAAAGAAAAATTTATTAGATGATTATCATAGAATTAGAGAGAAAATTGGAAAAAGCAATTTATCAGCAAAAGATATCAAGGAATACTCCAAATATTCTCTATCAACATTTTTGAAAAAATTCTCAAGTTGGAATCAATGCAAAGAAGAAGCAAATAAAAATAAAGAATAAGGAGTTTTTAAAAATGGAATTCACCCCTAACCCCTCTTCCATTTTTAAAAACGAAAAAATCAAATTTATAAGAAATTAACGAAAGCCTATTTAATGAATAAAAACGAAAAATATTTTTTGAACTGTGCCTACGGCATTTTTTCTTGCAGAAAAAACGTATAACAAGGATTATGAGGAAAATTCCTGCTGAATTTTCCCAAATTCAAAATCAAAGATTTTGAACTTCTCATAATCCTGATGTTATATTCAATAGTGTTTAAGTTCTCTTTTCTTTTTAAAAAAAAGAAACAAAAAGGGGGGAGTTCGTCTTTCAGACATATACCCTCACTACGCTCGAAATTTATATTAAAAAAACACCTACTTTGTATAATTATTACAATGAATCATCAGCATATACTTTCTTAAATAATACATTCAAATCTTTAATATTTTTTATTCTTTGTTTTATTGGAACTTCATTGTTTTCAATTTTATTTATTTCGCCTTTAAAATAAGTAATATTCTCATCTACTACAAACTCAAATAACATTTTAATTTCAAATTTAGAAATATAATTAATTTTTATAAATTCGTCAAAATCTTCTTTTGAAAAATCTTCCTTTAGATAATTTGAATTATCAATAAGAAACTGTTTAAATAAGTTAAATAGAATTAATCTGAATTTATTAATTATCTTCTTACAAAAACAAATAATTTCATTATTAAATGTATTAAGCTCAGACTGGGTATATTGTATAAACCCACTTGGATGAGAACAATTATTTCTTTGATTAACTAATTTACCAAACTCTTTTAATTCATTACCATGAAAATTTAAAACACTTAGAAATTTAAAAATCTCGCTTTCCTTTAATTCAGATAGTTTAAACAAATTATTGAAGATATTTAACTTATTCTGCTCTTGTGAACTAAATGTTTTAAAAACTCTATAAAATGAAGATGAATTTTCTTTTTTTATCTGCCAAATCTTAATAAAAATAAATACTACATATAAATCATAAAATGATTTAAATGCAATTTGATATAATTCAACATTGGTATTTTCAATTTTAATCCAATTATTTTCAAAAATCTTAATTAAATATTCAAAAAACTCTTGATTTTTTAGAAAGTCCTCAGATGAATTATCAATATTAAATCCATATTCGGGGAATAAATCCAAAAACTCAGGATATTTTTCATAAAGTTCCATATCTTTATTCTCCCCAAACTTCACCAATTTTATCCTTAACTTTCTTCTCAAAAAGTTCAATTAGTTTTTTATTAGAATCAACAAGTTTCTGTTCTTCTTCAATTCTTGCAACAATTTCTTTTTGAATTGAGAGAGATGGGAGAGGAATTTTAATTCTTTTAACATATTCTCTTGAAACACCTTTAACAGTTACTCCACCACCGTCTTGTTTTATTTTACTTGAAATAGATTGTAAGAAATAATAACCGAAAAATTTATTTATTTTTAATTTATCAAAATTTAAACTTGTCAAATCTTGATTAATTGCAGTTTCTTTTATAGTAAATCCCATTTTACCTAGTGAAACCCTCGTTACTAATATCAATGTCCCTTTTTCAATTAAATTTGAAGATGAGTTTTTTAATCCTTCTTTTGTTATTTTTCGAATAGAATTCGATAAATAAATATTATTATTTACAAAATCAGAACAAGTAACCCAATCAATAGTTCCATTTTCCCAATACTCATTTATTTTACGAGAAGGTGTACCTCCTCCAAGAAGTTCACAAACTTCCCCCAATACAACAACATCCCAATCTTTATCAATCTTAAAACTAGGCTTATAACTCTTAACAACTTTCTTAGCCCCATCAATAATATTCTGATAGTTTTCAATCTCTTCAACTATTCTTTCTTGAATTTCAAGAGGTGGAAGAGGGATTTTTAATTTCTTTAATTTAACAATAGTTAATGCTTTATATGCCGCTCCAAAAACCAAAGTATTCAAATTACAACTAAAAATATGGTCCAATATTAATTTCAGAAAATAAGGATCAATATCTTGAATATTTTTAATCCATACAAGGTTTCCATCTTTAAAATAGAATTCCCTATTGTCTGAAATTACCCAAGATATACCTATTGTTCCAACTGCAGATAAAAGGATTTCTCCTTTTTTGGGAACATTAAACTGTGATTTTATTTCTTCATATCTTTCTTTTGAAATGAATAATTCCTGGCTTATTTTTTTGCCTTTATTTAATTGAACAATTTCTTTAGTTCTATAAAATGGGATTCCTTTTGATACGTATTCTTTTTGAAATATTCTTTTACTTGAAGTTATTTCAGCTTTAGTTCCCAATTCAACCAAGTCCCAATCACCATCATAAACAACTTCTTCCTTATATCTATCTCCAGATAAATTCCAATCATTATCTTTAATCTTATCCTTAGAAACTATATGACCAATTACTTTCTCGAACTTTTCTAAAGAAACTTCTTCTCCAAGTAAAATTTTACTTTGATAATGTTCTAACATTTCCAAAGCTAAAGGCAAATCATTATCTTTTATCTCACGACGTTGTGCTCCAAGATTATATCCATCCGCTTCAACTTTAATAAACAATACATCTGAAGTCTTCTTAGCAATTCTTTTATCTAAAAACAACACTGAAGTCTTAACACCTGAATATGGATTAAATACTCCTGCAGGTAATGAAACAACTGCATAAAGAGAATTTAAAATTAAACTTTTACGAAGTGATTGATATGATTTTCCACTTTGAAAAATAATTCCTTCTGGAACAACAATTCCTGCACGACCATCAATATTTAAATGTTCATTCATATAATCAACAAACAAAACTTCTGCACGATTAGAAGTAACTCCAAATCGCTTATGAGGTCTAATTCCGCCTTTTGGTGTCATAAACGGAGGATTAGCTAAAGCTACATCAAACTCTTCATCCCATTTATCTTCAGAAGTTAAAGTATCATATTCTGAAATTTTTGGATTCTTAAACCCATGTAAATATAAATTAACTAAAGACAATCTAACCATATCAGGAGAAATATCATAACCAACAATATTTTCAGCTAATTTTTTACGCTCACTCCCTGTTAAAGAATTTTTACCATCTTTAGTATGTTTTTCTAAAATGTGCTTATATGCTGAAATTAAAAAACCAGCAGTACCACAAGCAGGGTCAAAAATAGTATCATTAATAGTTGGATTTACAACATCAACAATAAATTCAATGATATGCCTTGGAGTTCTAAATTGTCCTGCATCTCCTTGCGAACCCATTACTGAAAGTAAATACTCAAAAGCATCCCCTAATCTTTCAGAATGATCATAACTAAAATCATCAATAATTCTTAAAAAACTCTTCAAAGTTTGAGGGTCTCTATAAGGTAAATACGCATTCTTAAAAATATCTCTAAATAATTGTGGTAAATTTGGATTTTGATTCATACTAGCAATTGCTTCGCCATAAGTATTAACTAATTCGGGACCACTAACAGAAGCATCAAGAATCTTACTCCAAGAATATTTATTATAATCTCCAGTAAAGAATTTAGCTTTCCCACCAAGTTCTTCAGACTTTTTATCCATATCATCCATAAACTTGTAAATCAAAGCTATAGTTATTTGTTCAATCTGTGATTTAGGATCAGGTATCTTTCCAACAAGAATATCTCTTGCATTATCAATTCTTCTTTTAGTTTCACTATCAAGCATTTTTCTTATCCTCTAATTTTTTAACATTTTTATCTTCAACTAATAATTTCATTTGAGAAATTGCAACTTTATTTAATTTAATTAATCTATCGCTTTGATTTAAACTTTCATCAATAAATAAGGCGTTTAAACTTTCTAAATTAGACAAACAAATTAGTTGAGAAACATTTGAGTAATCTCTAATATTTCCTTTTTTATCCTTATGTTCATTTCGCCAGTCTTTAGCAGTGATTCCAAATAAAGCCATATTTAATACATCAGCTTCACTTGCATAAACGTTATTTATTGCTTTCCCACTTAATTCTTTAGGAATTAAATTTTCTTTAATTGCATTTGTATGAATTTTGTAATTTATTCTAGTAAGCATTCTTTTTGCAGACCAATCCAAGTTATTTTGATTATTATCTTTTGTTTTTAATCGTTTAAATTCTTTAATTAAATAAAGTTTAAACTCTGCAGAAATCCACGATGCAAATTCTAAAGCGATATCTTCATGTGCGTAAGTTCCACCATATCTTCCAGAATTAGATATTATTCCTATTGCATTTGTTGTTGTAATCCACTTTAATGGAGATAATACAAAACTATTAGCTCCAGATTTATTTTTAAACTGGTCGAATTCGACCTGTTTAAAATTTAGGTTTTCATTTACCTGTTCCCATAGTCCTAAAAACTCAATTGTACTTCGGTTTCTCATCCAGTTTTTTACTACATCAGCAGGAAAATCAATATTTTTGCTTTTTGCAATATCTGTAAGTGAAATATATTTACTTGAATCAATATCTTTAATATTAATATCAATACCTTTAACTTTAATAATTTCTTTTTTTATCATTTTAATTCTCTTTTAATATTCAACATTTGCAGTATGTGCAAATTTTGCACTAACTGAATTTTCATCTAACTCCTTATTCTGAAAAATATTTTTTAGATGTTTTGTAATAACAGTTCTATCTACATTAAATAATTCAGCTATTTTCTTTTGAGTAAGCCAAATATTCTCATCATGCAAAAAAGCATCAATTTGAATTTTACCATTAGGAGTTGTATAAATTAAAAAATCAGTTATTTCATTTTTTATTGTAATATCTTTCATTTTTATACCTTTACTCCTAACTTATTTCTAATTAGGGAGAATTCGCCACAATTAACATTTAATTTAGTCATTTTATGCAACTCCCTCAAATGGTTTTAAATTAACATAATCTTTAATATAACTTACTAAATCATCTCTCCACCCATCTAATTCTTCTAAATCTTGCATTGAAAATACTGGATTAGTTTCAAGTTCTGTAAAATTTCCTTCATCAATAATTGTTCTAAAAGTTGTATTTTGAATATACTCTCTCATAAACCGTTTAATTAAATGAATTGAGTCTTCTAAACTTATTTTGTGTTTGTTTTCTGAATTTAAATCAATAAATTTAGCTATTTCATCATCTAATAAATCTGTTTTCTTTTTAGGAATAATATTCTCAAAAATCATTGCTAGAAGTTCACGCATAGATAATCTTCTATCTAATTTGATAGCTTTACTTAATTTTTCTAAATTAATATATTCTTCAGGTTTGTTAAACAATTCTTTTTTAACATATTCAATTGCTTCACCAATAAAACCATTTTCATATTTTTCTTTAACATCAGAATTATTCTTGATATCATCTTTAAATTTATCAAATAATTCCCTATCTATCCTCATACCTTCTTTTCCAACTTCAGCTTCATTAAAAGTTTTAATATTATCAACATTGTAATTTTCAAATCCTTCACGAAGAACCATTGGCTTTTCTCTACCATCGTCCTCATAAGATTTAGATACAGCAGGAAGTTTTATTTGTTCATCATAAGGAAAATCTTTTTCAAAATATTCACAATTCCCAAAAAAATCAAATAATTTAAAATTAATTTTTTCAATAAATTTTTCAGTCCATTCCCCTAATTCCGTTTTATATTTATATCTAAAATTAAATTTACGAGTACCCCTACCTTTAATTTGAATAAAATCACTAGGTGAAAATATTGGACGAAATAAACCAATATTAAGTAAATCTTGACAATCATAACCAGTAGTCATCATACCAACAGTAACACAAATTCTAGTCTTACTAGATTTATAACCCTCTAAAAAATTTGTTTTTCCTGAAAGGTTATTGTTAGAAAAATTAATGGTATTTTGCTGTGAACCATCAACATCAGAACTAACTTGCATTGCAAAATCAGAATTATATTTATGAGGATACATTTGCATTGCAAAATCATTCAGAATATTAACAATTTTTGCAGCATGTGTTTGACTAACACAAAAAATAATAGATTTTCCAACTTCTCCTGAAATTGGATCTTTTATTGATTTGTCTATAAAAGCTTTACAAAAAGATAAATTTGTTTTTTCTGAAAAAAACTTTCTTTCAAATTGCCTATGGAAAAAAGTTTGTTCTTCCTTTTCACCATCATCATTTTCAACTAATATTGAATAGCCTTTTTCAGAAAGCAGTTCCGTAGTAATATCTGTTCTTCCATCAGCAACAATAGGATTAATTAAAAAACCATCATTAACACCTTCAATTAACGAATACTGATAAGTTGGTTCACTATTCTCACAACCAAATGTTTTGTAAGTGTCAAGTAATTCCCTTCGTTCTAATTTTCGAGGATCATCACTCATTAATTGATTCATATCTACATGTTTTAAATAATTTTTTGGTGTTGCAGTTAAACCTAATTTATAACCTAAAAAGAATTCAAAAACTGCACGACTATTTCCGCCAATTGAACGATGAGCTTCATCAGAAATAACTAAATCAAAATCAGTAGGAGAAAATAAATCTTTATATTTATTAAAACGCATAAATGTTTGAATAGTTGAAACAACAATATCTGCTTTTCTCCAATCATCTCTATTTTCTTTAAAAATTACTGTTTTGAAATCATTTTTCAAGTATTTGTCAAAATTTTTATATGCTTGGTCTTCTAATTCTAATCTATCAACTAAAAATAAAACTCTTTTAACATTTTTAGTTCTTAAAAATAATTTTATAACTCCTGCAGAAATTAAAGTTTTTCCTGTACCTGTTGCCATCTCAAATAAAAATCTATTCTTATCTTCAGATACGGCCTTTTGAATACTATGAATTGCTTTTAATTGATATGGTCTTAAAAATCTTAATTCTGTTTTTTCTATAAATAAATCTCGTTTATCATCATCCAAATAATTAGGATCAGTTTTATAATCTGGTTTTTGAGAAATTGCAACATAATCTGATTCTACAACTTCTTTAATTAAAGTTTGCTTATTAGGTTCATACTTTTTTCTTGTCCCTAAACTTTTTGAAGTAGGATATTTAGTAATTATTTGAGGATTACCAATATCTAAATCCCAAAAATAATGTAGATTTCCATTAGATAAAATTACATATCTAACATTTAAACTCTTAGCATAAGTTCTTGCCTGTTCTTTTCCAACTAAAGGATGTTTATCTTCAGATTTAGCTTCAAGAACCGCAATAGGAAAACCTTGCTCATCAAGAAGTGTAAAATCAGTATAACCATTTTTAGTTTTTTCAAAATCTTCACCTAATTTATTAAAATTGGTTTCTGTTATTTTTACATTTTGTTCTAAAACAATATTAGCAAGTTTATTATTAGATTCAAAAAATCTCCAACCAGAATCTTCTAACAACTTATTAATTTTAATTCTAGCAGTAGCTTCTTTATTTCCCGTTTTGTAATTCTAACTCCTTTTTCATCAAAGCATCAATTTTACGAGAAACAACCATTTGATTCTCCAAACAATACTTCTGATATTTTTCATAAATCTCTTCATCAAGACTTAAAGCAACAGTTTTTCTTCCCATATGAACTTATATATAATCATATACTTATAAATATTAACATTTTTAACAAAAAATAACCTTTTTAGATACTTGTTCTTGATGCACTCAGAAATTAAATATTTCTGGTGTCCCAAAAGTTTTACTTTTAAGGATATCGCATTCGCTCATTTTTAAGGAACTGAACTCCCCCCGTCCTTCGGACATATAGACTCCCTTTGGTCGAAATTTATCTGAACTTAAACACAACTTTGATTTTTTGCCTTCGGCATCGTTGCACTAAAAATCAATCCTTCGGAGAATATAACACCCCCAAAACGTGATTTCTCGTCGATATTTAGAATATTTCTTGTAAAAAATACAGTCTGATTACACTATCCGAGATGCTGTATAAAGCCATCAAAAACTGGAGGTTATTAGAATGCAAGGAACAGTATATGACAAATTAAGAACGCTAAGAGAAGGTTTAGCAAAAGATGTAGGTAAATATGATGATAATTATTTGTCCTTAACAATGGGTAGATTAGAGCAGTGGCATTACCCAAAGAAAAGAAAGAAAGACATGGTTCTATCAAAAGATGAAGCTAAGATTTATGAGTATCTCAGATCAAATAGCTTGAATCCTTCAACAGTTTACAAATGGTTTCTAGCTTGCAAAGCAACAGGCGATGTTGCAAGAGCTCTAAGAGAAGGAACAATTGGGCTAAAAGCAGCACTTAGAGGAACACGTCCTTTCAAGAAACTTTCAGCAACAGAAGCAGAGTTTATGTTTCATATAAAGTCAACCCTTCAAAAATATGTAATAAGGTGATAAAAATGCCAATGAATCCAAAAAATCTAAACCAAAAGAACACAGAAGTTACTTGTGGTAAGGCTAAACTGCCTTATGTTCCAACTAAGGCAGAACTATTGAAGTTACTTGCATATATTGATGATGTAAGGCTTGGTTTTATTATTTACTCAAGCACTTTTCAAGGACTGCGTATTGGGGAAATTGTAAGATTAAAATGGTCAGATGTTGATCTGAAGAATGGAGAAGTTAAGATAGTTGATGCAAAGAATACAAGAAGGTATAAATCAGGCTATGGGAAAGATAGATTAGTCCCAATTAATGAGATGTTTCTTCCTGCATGGAAAGGTTGGAGATTAATGAATCCTGATCAAGAGTATGTAATCCCTGATGACAATAGATATGCAGAAAGGTCTCCGCCTAATAGATTAATCAGAAGATTTCAGCAGAAACTTTGGGATGCTTTGAAAAGATCAGATATGCTTATAGTTGATTATCTACAAAAGAATGGAACTCCGAGATATAAATTTCATATGCATAGTTTCAGGCATGTATGCGGTACTAACTTGCGTAGAGCAGGTATGAAAATAGAAGATGTAAGAGATTTTCTTGGGCATGAGGATATTGATACAACTCAAATTTATACTGAGTTAACTAGAGAAGATCTTCGTGAATCAAGCCATGTTGCATATGCTTATCCTAAATCTTCAATAGGAATGCAAACTATACCTAGAATGGAAATTTCTGTTGATAAG
>Ga0307929_1001424_pt1 | contig 18111 bp, 4 predicted proteins | sample AceLakmetage1330_FD_203160 | JGI IMG/M metagenome (GOLD analysis project Ga0307929, IMG submission 203160) | Saline water microbial communities from Ace Lake, Antarctica - #1330 | ecosystem: Environmental > Aquatic > Non-marine Saline and Alkaline > Saline | place: Antarctica: Ace Lake...
ACTGAATTTGGAAATCTTATCAACCTGCTATACCTTGATCTATCTAACAATCAACTCACAGGGCACATCCCACCTGAGCTTGGAAATCTTATCAACCTTATAAAACTTTATCTCCATAACAATCAGTTCGTAGGAAGCATCCCTGATACGCTGCTCACCCTGGTAAATTTGCTGGACGGTTCGGGACTTAATCTGGACAACAACCACCTTTACACAAATAACCCAAACGTAAAAGTTTTTGTTGACCTGAAAAACGGCAGTGGATGGGAAGAAACCCAAACCGTTTCACCCACCGTTACGACCGCAGAACCCCCACCTGAATTCATTACAATGTACACAGCTCAAAGTGGCGGTGAAGTAACATCCGAAGGAGCGGAGCCTGTGACCACCCGAGGCGTCTGCTGGTCCACCAATCCCGACCCCACAACATCCGACAGCTTTACCACGGATGGCAGCGGCCTCGGAGTTTTCACCAGCAACCTGACCGGCCTTTCCAATGACGAAACCTATTATGTCCGTGCCTGGGCCATTAACAATTTGGGCACGGCCTATGGCAATGAAGTGACGTTCACCACGGGAATTAATCCGGAAGTCACTACCCAGAAGGCTTCAGACGTGGGCCTGAATTCAGCCACCGGGCATGGGAATGTCACAAACCTGGGCACTCCCCTACCCACCCAGCACGGCTTCTGCTGGAACACCTATGGCACCCCAACTGTAGGAGACAACACAACCGAAATGGGGCCGGTAACCGCAACCGGACCCTTTACCTCGAACATTACGGGTCTTTCTTCCGGAACCGCCTACTTCATCAGAGCCTATGCCACGAATGAAAACGGAACCTTCTATGGAAATGAAGAGATCTTTGCCACGCCGTCATCCACCACCTTCGGGGCCTGTTTTGTAAACAGCGGCCAGCAATTGGGCGCCATATGGCCTGAATATCCGGACGACTATACCTATAGCCATGGGGTTGCCCTGGGCGACCTGGACAAGGATGACGATCTAGACGCCTTTGTGGTCAACGCCCACTGCAATCCCAACGCAGTCTGGCTAAATGATGGATCGGGCAACTTTTCTTTAGGACAAGTACTGGGACTTCCTGATCCCGATTGGCCGGGAGACTATGCCCCCAGCCGCAGGGTGGCGTTGGGAGACCTGAATGGAAACGGGCATCTCGATGCCTTTGTGGCCAATAACGGAGGCTATCCCAACACGGTCTGGTTTAACAATGAATCGGGCGCCTTTACGGACAGCGGCCAGAGATTAGGTTCTACAAACAGCCAGGGACTGGCCATTGGAGATCTGGATGGGGACGGCGACCTGGACATCTTTGTGGCAAACGCTGATAACGCTCCAAACACGGTCTGGATTAATGAGGAAGGATCAGGCACCTTTTCCGACAGCGGCCAGAGATTAGGTACGGTTTGCAGCAAAGCCGTGGCCCTGGGCGACCTGGACGGTGATGGCGATCTGGACGCCTTTGTGGGGAACGGAGCAGATGTCCTGAATGCCGTTTACATCAATGACGGAACAGGGACCTTTACGAAACTGGACCAGCCCAATTTCACAGACTACACCACCGCCCAAGATGTGGCCCTCGCAGACCTGGATGGCGACGACGATCTGGATGTAGTTATTGCCAGAGGCTGGTCGGAACCCGACCAGGTATGGTTGAATAATGGTTCCGGCATCTTTACCAACAGCGGGCAGAGCCTGGGCGGTTATACCTGCACCCAGGGTGTTGCTGTGGGGGATGTAAATAATGACGGAAGCCCGGATATCTTTACAGCAAAGGCCGGAGGAGAACCCAATCAGTTTTTTCTGAACGACGGAAAAGGCGGTTTCTATTCTGCCGGGATGACGGGGGATGGATACAGCCAGGGCGTTGCCCTTGGCGATCTTAATGGAGATGGAACTATCGACGCCTTCGTCGCAAATGCGAACGGGGAACCCAACAGCGTATTGTTGAACAACGTAGGTGGGAGCATCTCCGGAACAGTATACGAATCTGACGGAACAACACCCATCAGCGAAGTTGAAATCACGGTCGAGTTGTATGTAAAGGACCCCAGCGGCGAACCTCAATGGCTCGGCTCTACCATAACCGATCCCGACGGAAGGTATTCCCTGGGATGTCTTTCACCGGGGACATATTTTCTCAAATCCGGCGGCATCGGTTTTGAACAGGAATGGTATGCCGATCCTTCGAGCGTGTTGGACTGGACCCAGGCGAAGGCCGCTGTCCTGGTTCAAGGACAAGAAAAAACCGGTGTGGATTTCCAGCTGGACACGCTCGCACCTCAAACTTTTCATGTAGACATTGCAAATGGAGATGATTCCAACGATGGCAGCGCCGCCCATCCCTGGAAGACGCTCCACTACGCAATTTCCCAGATAAATACCGGACGTTCTGGCCGAATCTATACCCTGAAAGTCGCATTAGGAACATACAGCATTGCGGATGAAAGCGATACGGAGATGAAAATTACCCAGGACAACGTGACATTCATCGGAGAAACCGGCAGTGGACCCGTTCTGGATGGGACGGGAGCAGCCTATTGGAACAAAGGGTTTGGAATTGAGTCGTCTCATTGCACCTTTAGTAACTTTTATATAACAGGCTTTTCCGATTACGGCGAAATGGGCATTGAGTTTAATTCCGGTTCCGACAATGTGGTTAGGAACTGCACAGTCTATGGGAACTACGAAGGAATCGATATCGGATCTACCACCGCTAACAATACGATCGAAAGCTGTGAAATCTACCAGAACTATCAGGGTATTGTGTGCTATAGCACGAGCGTGATTTCACAAAATACGGTTCATGACAACACTGATGTTGGAATTTTTGTGTGGAATGCCAGCCCGGAGATACACCGTAACAGGATTTTTAATAACCTGTCCGGCATTGTCATTATCGCGGCAAGCGAAGAGGAGTATAGATCCTCTGAGGGAAGCACAGAAGAAGGTCCGTCCTCTTCGGCCTCCCCCCTGATTGTCAACAATGAAATTTATGAGGAGACCGCGGGGAAGGTGGATTTTGGAATCAAAATCAATTCAGGGGGCTATGGTGCCGCTGCAAACCCGGAAATTTACCACAACACCCTGGACCGTGGAACCTATGAAGGAATACTGATTGAAAATTATTTAGAGAATTCTGTGTCCCCCATTATCAAATACAATATTATCACCAATTTCAGCCAGTACGGAATTGAGAACGGTGGCGGCAGTCCCGTGATTGATTACAATGACGTCTGGAATAACGCTTCAGGTAACTATGCAGGTTGTGATGGATTCATCGGGATCAACGGCATCTCCGAAAACCCCCTTTACGTTAACGACGCGGTCCAAAACTACGAGCTCCAAAACAATGAGCTCCAAAAATCCCCCTGTATAAATGCCATCGATCTTGATGCAGGGGATACTGTCAAACTGGATTTTTCGGGTTATAAAAGGCCAAAGGGCGACGGATTCGATATGGGAGCCCATGAATTCACGGGTTCCGAAACGGATGACTTTGTCCTGCCAACCGGTACCGGCGAGCCCGAGGATTACCGGATTTTCACGGTACCCTTCACCATGACCGGTGCGGAACTACTGGCTCAAATGGAAGACGTTCTGGGTACTTATGATCAAACTAAGTGGCGGGCATTTGCATATATAAACGGGACCTACATTGAATTCAATGATCCAACGTTTCTAACCTTATCCATCACTCCCGGCATAGGATTCTGGATTATTACCACGCTTACGAATACCATTCCTTTCGAGGGTCACATTGCACCGGACGGCGTGGATTATAAAATGGCCCTTGAACCGGGCTGGCACCTTATAGCCCTGCCGTGGAAGGACACCGATATCTCGTTGGGCAATATCAAAGTCACCGACGGGATCAACACCTACTCTATCACCAGCTCCAGCAATAACCTGACTCAGCGATGCGTGTGGTCCTACACGGGTACAGGCCCAGACAGCGGGTACGAAAAATTGGATCTCAGCACCGATACGCTGAAGGCCGGCGTGGGCTTTTTCCTGAAGGTCGTTTCAGGCGCCCAGGTGACAGTCATTTTTCCACCGAAAAACGAGATCCTCACTGGGGCCACCGATGTGAGAGGGTCCACAGGCGATGAAGAAGAACCGCCCCCGCCGCCGGGGGGGAAACCACAGGATGGATCGGAATGTCCTCCCAGCGTCGATAATCGACTTGAAAATATAGAATTCCTCCCAGGTGATATCTGCGACTACAGATTCCAGGGAACATTTACGATCGGCCCCGGTGTAACCATCCGAGAAGGAGCTACGGTGACCATAAGACCCGAATAGCCTTCATGTTTTCGCAAAAATAAAACCCCTCGGGCTCGTCGCGGGTCAAGCCCGGAATGACGTTAAACGCTTTTCACCCAAGAATCACGTTAATCCGATGAGCCACCCCCCGTAAGTCGCTGCAAACCAGGTTTCAGCTATTCATGCTTCGAAGCTGATTCTCATTGACTCTGATTCAATAAAAAAGTATCGTACCTGCCAATTGGAGTCTTCGTAAGAGATCTCGTCACATCCTTATGAAACATCAGGTTTCAATTCCGCCAAGATGTCATAAAGATGAATTAATAATTCATTTTATATCAATTGCTTAAAACTTCTCGAAAAAGGCCTTTTGGGGCCTTTTTTTTCGAGACCATGATAATTGGTGTTGAAAACGTCAATCGGCGTTTCTTAAAAAACAGCAGTATCCGTCCCAAAGCTGGAAATTTTGATCACAATATAAGGAGGCTGTATAATGAAAGCATATCCGTATTCCTTGATAACAATCATCCTTATCACCCTGGCTTTCCTGGTTTCAGGCGAAGTAGTGGCAGCCGATATAGACGCAACGCTGCCGGATAGTGATAACACCTCTTCTTTTCAGGTAAAGAACCCTGAAAGTTCCAATAATATCTTGCTGAAAGTCCAAAGTGGCGGCAACGTGGGAATTGGAACGACCGACCCAAAAGAAAAACTCCAGATCGGCGACAGCCTTACGATTCACGACGGGGGTTGGAAAATCCTGAATTATAATTCCTACTGGTGGGAAAATCCACTTGTTGCGGGTGAAGGGAACGACAAACGAATTGTTTCGGGCTTTGCAGCAGCCATGGCCTTTACAGACATTGGTGATATTCTTTTCAGGACGGCCGGAAACGGACCGATGGGCGGCATCCTTGACGATGGCACATATCCAACCTGGGATGCGAATACGCCTCCGCTGATTGTGAAAAACGATGGGAAAATCGGCATCGGAACAAATGCCCCCAATTCTACCCTCCAGGTGAATGGTAGTTTTTCGGTGAAAAGGACCGGCGTGTCAACGAACTATCTCTCAGCGGGAGAAACGATTATCGGCATTACCCAAGTTCCCACGACCGGACTTACCGTAACCCTTGCCTCCGTCGATTGTGTAGACGGCCGGATGATCTATATCAAAGATGAGTCCAATGACCCGAGTACGGGTCCGAATTACCCGGTTATTACAGTCAACACGCAAGGAAATGAAACGATAGACGGACAAGACTTGGTCACAATCTCCATGGGTTACGGAAATGTGGTTGTCTATTCAAACGGAGTCAACTGGTTCCAAATGGGAGCCTCACAGTATTAAACCTGAAAGTTGCGATGAGCGGTTAACCGCTGACTTTCAGTTCGCCAAAAAAAAACACTGCTATATCCAGCATCTCAAGGATAAGAATTCTCGTTACCGGAACCTGTCAATCCCGGACCTGCCGAAAAGGAGGACCATCCTCATGTCAATAGGAAGACTTGCCCTCTTCATTATTTTTTTTCTTGTGCTTACAGCTGCTCCAACAAACGCTGCGGGTTTAAACATAGGCGCCGGTTGTGAATTAGCCTTGAACGACGGCGCCCTTGATGTGGCCGGTGATATTGATATTGCAATTTCGGGAACTCTCACGGCTGGAACCGGCGCCATTGCCTTGTCCGGCAATTGGGTGCAGAACGGTGTTTTTTCTCCTGGCATGAGCACCGTCAAGTTTACCGGACTCTCAGGGCAAACCCTTTCGGGCAACACCACGTTCTACAACCTCTCCATTAACAACACCCATCCCACAGAAAAAGTAGATGCTTCGGGAAGTACCGGCCTCGTGGTAGAGAACACTCTTGAGGTGACGAACGGAATATTCAGAAGCCAATCGGCCTATAAAGACGTGACCATCGAAAACGGGGCCACTCTTGAGTTGAGCGGTAATATCACCGTCAGCGGAAATTGGACCAACAACGGCCCACCCGACAACAACGGGTTGGCGCCCGGAACCCACAAGGTGACCCTGAACGGAGACAACCAATCCATTTCCGGGATTACAACCTTCTACGACCTTACCAAGGTGGTCGCTACAGCCGCCACCCTGACATTTCCAGGGGGCAATAAAACTACCATCACAAACGCCCTTACCCTGCAGGGTGCAAACGGACAATTGCTCTCTCTGTTGAGCGATTCCGTAACCCAGTGGGAGATAGACCCCCAAGGTGCACGAACGATTCAATATCTCGACGTGCAAAGGTCCAAGAATGTCAATGCCCAGGATATCGATGTAAGAGGAAAAGATTGCACGGATTCCGGGGAAAATACAAAGTGGATTTTCGACAATACGCTTCTCGCACCAAAGGCAACCACACAGGCCGTCACCGGTATTGGGGACACCACTGCCACGGGTAACGGCAACGTCACTGATTTGGGTAACCCAAACCCCACCGCCCACGGGGTCTGCTGGAATACTTCTGGAACGCCTACCATTAACGACAACAAGAAAGATTTGGGCCCCACCGGGACAAAGGGGGCTTTCACCGCCCCTGTCAGTGGCCTGACTCCCGGCACAACCTATTACGTCCGGGCCTATGCCGCCAACAGCCAGGGCACAGCCTATGGAACGGATACGACGTTCACGACAATGCCCGCAGTTACAACCACCGCCGTGTCTTCCATTACCCCAACCACAGCCGCGAGCGGTGGAAATATTACGTCAGGCGCGGGGGCAGCAATAACAGCAAAAGGAGTATGCTGGAGCACCTCGGCCAACCCCACTATTGCCCAAAGCCACACAAGTGACGGCACCGGCACGGGAGTATTCGCAAGCAGTATCACAGGACTCAGTCCGGGAACCACTTATCATGTCAGAGCCTATGCTACCTACTCTGCAGATACGGCTTACGGGACTGACCTTACGTTTACAACACCCACTGTTGAACCAGGGACCTATTACGTGGACATCGTCAATGGAAACGACTCCAATGACGGCAGCAAGGATTTCCCCTGGAAGACCCTTCATCACGCCATTTCCCAGTTAAACGGCGGAAGTCCGGGAGATTATGTTCTGCGTGTGGCACCGGGAACATACAGCGTAAGTGGGATCAATGGCGAAGCCGATTCCCAGTTGATTCTCTCGCAGAGCAACGTAATTATCTCAGGAGAGCAGGGAAATGCACCGGTGGTGGATGGAACAGGAGCAACAACCTGGACCAAAGGGATAGAGATAACGGGTTCGAACAATGCGGTGAAGAACCTGTCTGTAACCGGATTTACGAATCAGGATCCACCTGGAGAAGGGATCAGGATTTCTGGAGGAACGACAAACGAAGTGGCAGGATGCAATGTTCATGGGAATAATTTCGGGATAAGAATATCCGAGTCAACCAGCAGCAAGGTAAAATATTGCGATATCTATGAGAACAGCACCCACGGGATGGATGTGATTTTCAGCACGGGAACAATGATCGTTAAAAATACGATACATGGGAATCCCAATTACGGGATTCGTGTGGAATCCAGCCCGGAAATCAGCAGGAATGAAATTTATGACAATCTATACGGCATCCTGGTGGAGTCTATGAACAATGACATAGAGGCTTCCCCTGTCATAAAAAACAACGTGATCTATGAAAAAATATCGGGCTCCATGTCCTACGGCATTTTCATGAGATCGAACAATTCCTCCACAGTAAGCCCTGTAATCTATCACAATACCATCGATGGCGGTGCGGATACGGGGATCGTGATAGAAAAGGACACCGCCAGAAATATCGGCGGCGTCAGCGCCAGCGGCACCACAGGGAGCACTGCCGAACCTGACATCAAATACAATATCATTACCAATTTCACCGAGTATGGTATCGCAAACACCCAGGGGAATCCCTCTATCGACTACAACGATGTCTGGAACAACACGACCGAAAACTTTTTCGGATGTTCTAAAGGCCCCAGCGGCATCTCCGAAGACCCCATTTACGTTAACGACGCGCTCCAAAACTACGAGCTCCAAAACGACGAATTCCAAACATCTCCTTGCATAGACGCCATCGGCCTTGAGACAGAGGATCCCGTCAGACTGGATTTTCCGGGCTATAAAAGACCCAGAGACAACGGATTTGACATGGGAGCTTATGAGTACGTGAGCCCCGAGACGTATAATTTTGTCCTGCCCGGCGGTATCGGCCTGGCCACGGATTACCGGATCTTCACGGTACCCTTTACCATGACCGGCGCGGAAGTTCTAGCTGAAATGGAAGCCATTCTGGGCACTTACGACCAAACTCAGTGGCGAACATTTGCATTTGTAAATGGAAACTACATTGAGTTCAATGATTCGACTACATTTCCAACCCTAAACATCACTCCCGGCATGGGATTCTGGATTATTACCGTCCTCACCGATACCATCCCGTTCCAGGGGCAAATTGCCCCGGACGGCGTGGATTTTAGAATGCCCCTTAAATCGGGCTGGCATCTCATTGCTCTGCCCTGGTTCAACACCAATATGAAGTTGGGAGACATTCAAGTAACCGATGGGGTCAACACCTACTCTATTACCAACCCCAACAACACGCTGACCCAGAAATTTGTATGGGACTATACGGGGGGAACCTCCGATAACGGTTATGTAAAGTGGGCCGCCAGCGACGATATTCTTCAGCACGGCGTCGGCTATTTTTTCAAAGTCTCGCCGGGAGCCAACGTAACGGTTATTTTTCCGATCAATCCTGCGGCAAACGCCCAGAAGCTACGGGATACCTCCCCGGGCCCGGAAGGAAGAACTATACCCGGTGGGAATGATCTACCCCCGCCGCCCCCGGGCGCTCCAACGGTTCCCGACATCAAGGTCAACGGCCAGGATGGGCCCATGACAATCATTTCCGGAGACCCGGTTTCCGTGACAGTCAGTCTGACCCCAGGCAGTTGGGAAGATAGAACCGCAGACTGGTGGATTGCCACACACAACGAACTTTCAGACCCACCTTACGACTGGTATACGTATGTATACCCTACAGGCTGGCAGGCAGGGATCTCTGCCTTTATTCAGTCCCCTCTTTCTGAACTTTCCCCGCCCCTTCAGGTGCTGAACACCGTTCTCCCCGAAGGGGACTATACCTTCTATTTCGCCATCGATAATAATGCTGATGGGAATTTTGACGGTACCTGGATGGATTCTGTTGAAGTCAAAGTAGAGTAGGTTCAAATAGACATATGACTTTTCAAGATAAAAGGAGAAAGGCATGAGAAAATCAGGGGCGGTTCTGGGCTTTTTTATGGTGATGGGATTCTCTGGAATACTCCTCTTTGGATGCAGCGACAGCGACAATTCTACCGTTCCGGCCGGTATTCCTACCAATCGTATCTACGTAATGAGCGCGGAAAACGGGACTCTTGACCCCGTTGCTCTGAGCACGGGAGAAAGAACCGTATCTGACACGGCTCAAAGCTGGGAATACAAACTCACTTTGAAGAACGTATCGGAAGACACCCTTTGGTATACGGATAGACCTGATCGAAAATCGGGAACCGAAACAACGGAATATTTTGTTCAAACCTTATGGCCGAAAGTCTATGTTGAAATAGCCCCTAACGCGGTATTGGACGGTTGGATACCTCCTAATGAGTCCAACGACGGCCTGTTTTGTATTTTAGAGGAACCACAATACAATGCACAAACCAAAGAACTCACCTTCAACGTGACCCTGCTTGATTCTACCATGGACAACAAACACCCTGAAAACCCTTTGACGATTAATGACGCCAAGATAACTATATTGAACAATGCAGAGGATCAGCATTCGTGGTCATCTGCCCAGGTTGCAGCAACTGCCTACTATGAGACGACAGAAACAGATGGTGTATATAAACTTCATTTGAACAACATTTTCCCTGATTTATTCAATCTGGGCAATGCCCCTAATCGTGGCGCTTACATTTATCCGAACAAGTTCTTTGTGGAATCATGGCCGGCGCGTTTTGGAGATGATCCTCCTAATGCTTCCATGACATCCTATTCAGAAGATGGCACTCTCAACATACACCTGCTTACGCTCTCGGATCCGGTTTATGATGCGGATACCGCTATTCTCACCTATACGGCAACCTCGCTTAATGGAGATACAGAACAAAACCAAACGCAATTGATTTCCCCGACACTGTTTATTGATGATGCCGCCTCCTATACGATTAAGGTCACAAACACCAACGATTCCCCTCTCTATGTGGTGGGATGGAATAACGCTGCCCCCAAAACAACGTTCGAGACGGACTCTGGAAAAAATTCTTACATGCTGGCCAAGAAGGGCGGAGATAAGAACAACCATACTTTTCAAGTCACGATCCCCTGGGCAAGCGGCAATGTATTCGGTTGCTGGGAAGATCCGAAAGACACAAGCATCACGGATGTAGATGCCATGCAGAAGATATGCACCATGACTGAATTCACTATTACCCCCACCATAGATGGGACGTACAAAGGACAATTAGCGATAGCAGGGGATCTCTCGTGCGTGAATTACATTTCAAAACCGGCCAGGTATAAGGCGGTTGGGGGAAAAGCCTGCAATCCAGCTACCTGTGAAGCAGGAACGGACTTTGATCCTGCCAAAATATACCCTTCGCCTCCCGCTGAATGCCCCACTAAAATGGTCGGTGAAACATGCCTGAGCGCTGGTTTTTTCTGTGATCCACAAAAAAATCCCGGTGGAGGGACGGCTCTAAACGGTGACAAGGATTTCTGCGACAAATATAAACAGACCCTTACAGACATGGTCGCCTATTGCAAGGAAAACAGTCTGCCCTGCGCTGCAGCAGAAGGCTCAAACACCCTGGATGTGTATTATTGCGGGACTGCGGGGGGGTGGCTCAGTACAGCGGCCGGGAAACCCTATTGCGCTGCATTGAACAGGGGCCTGGGTTATAAAGATGTGGTAGACCAGGGCGAAAAGAGAAAGCCCGATTTCTATACGACAGAACCTTACAACGCTTATTCACAGTTTGTGCACAAGACTGCGGGCGACATATACGGATTTTCATACGATGATTATAGCGGAGAAGCTTCTCCCTATAACAGTTCTGGAGAACTCGGTACCCAGGGATCATGTGGAATTGAAGTGGAATATGGTCCAAAAAGTGAGTAAAGGGAGCCGGAAAAAGAGAACCGCAGAATATCGAATCACGCTAAAGCCGTGATCTATGGACAGGAACCGCAGAATATCGAAGTGTGGATGTTCGCTCTGATTTTTTCAGAATTAGAGAGATCGATGGAACACCTTCCTTCGATATCGGAGTCTTCGCTTACCTCGTTATTCCTTGTTCGATATCGGAGTCTTCGCTTTCCTGGATATTCGGTTTTCGTGAGTTTCATATGAGCGGCACCTCTGACCGGAAAAGAAGTCAGTCTGATCGAGAAAGAAACTTGCGAACAATTATTTACCGCCCGCTTGTCCCGTCGCCGGGGCTACGCTCAAGACGCTAAGAACGCTAAGATTTTGTTTTTTTACCGAATCGGAACGGACGATTCGATAAAGCAATCAGCCCTTCGGGCATTTCGGAGAATGTTTACGTTTCACACGAGCGCCGCCTCTGATCGGGAAAAATGGTCAGTCAGATCGAGGAAGAAATTTTGGTATTGTGGTAGGTTATTGAGGAAATCCCAATGGTCTCTGACTGCCTACCGCTTACTACCTACTGAACTTTGAAGAGCGCCGCCTTCCCGCTTTTAAGCGGAATCAGATCGAAAAAGAAACTTCCTGATTCCATAGCTATAGTTTGTGTGAGCGGCCCTTGTCCACAGTCCGTTTAGCGGGTTTTAGCCGCGATTCTTCGTGTCTCTCGAACTACCGAGTCCTGTTTCATGCAGATCCGGTCGTGGCAGGATGCCACTCACACAGGGGTGGAAACTAGCAATCCAAGCCTGTCGAAGATCCCGTCTGAAGCGAAACCGGGGAACCTTTGAACCCTGAACCGAAACGAAGTTTCACACGACTTCCGCCCCAGGAGGGAATCCCCCTGTGGCGGAACTGAACACCGACCATTACCCACTGAACGCTGACTCCAGGTCTATCTGTCAGCACAAAAGCCGATAGAAGACAATGTGCTTCCCGCAGGAACAATATTGTTCCAATCCTTTCCTTCCAGAATCAGCTGATCGCCGGTTTTCTCATAGAGAGCGCCCCAAAGAGATCTGAGGTTTCCCTCTACTTCAAGCGTAACCTTCCAGTCAATATTTTCTGTGGTGTTGTTTTTAATCGTAACATCGGAACAGTACCCCGAGCCCCAATCGTCGGTGATTTTCACTTCAGCTACCACTTTTCCCGAAGGCCCGTTGGTTTCGTCGTTATCCTCGACATTTGCGCAGCCAGGATCGTTGAGATCCACCAGGCTGTCTCCGTCGTTATCGATTCCGTCGCTGCATTGAGTCGTCGGAAGGGGATCATTGGTTTCATCATTGTCCTGGGCGTTTTCACAACCAGGATCCGCCAAATCCACCAACCCGTCCCCATCGTTGTCAACTCCATCACCGCACTGGTATTGCACGGGTTCCTGTTCCCTGTTCACACAGAAGCCGAAGGACGTAGACTTGCCAACTCCCAGCTCCGAATTCCAGCCGTCACCCTCTACATTGATGGTGTTCTGTCCCTGGACATATTTACCATTCCAGAGGTTGTCCACCGTACCTTCCACCGCCACATTGATTTCCCACTCAACCGGCTGACAGGTGTTGTTGGTCACTGTCACATTGGCGCAATAACCGGCCCCCCAGTCGTCCTGAATCACCGTGTCCGTCTCCACCGAACCGCAAATGGTATTGGCTTCGTCATTGTCGTCTGCATTTTCACAACCCGGGTCCTTCAGATCAATGAGTCCGTCCCCATCATTGTCAATCCCATCACTGCACTGGGTAGCCGGAGGACTATTGGTTTCATCATTATCATCGGCATTGGCACATCCCGGGTCTTTTAAATCCGCCAAACCGTCCCCGTCATTATCAACACCGTCGTTGCACTGGGTCGTCGGGGGTGGTTTATTGTACTCGTCATTATCCTCAGCATTATCGCAACCGGGGTCTTGCAGGTCCACCAAACCATCTCCGTCATTATCGATTCCGTCACCGCATTGATAGCTCATCGGCGCGTTGTCCCCATTGGCACAGAACCCAAAAGACGTGGATTGCCCCACAGCCAATTCCGAATTCCAACCGGCCCCCTGCACCTGAATGATACCATCACCTTGCGTATATTCTCCATTCCACAGGTTGTCCACTGCCCCACTCACCGAAACGCTCACCTGCCACACGACCGGATCACAGGTGTTGTTAGTCACCGTCACAGTCGCACAGTAACCGCCATCCCATTCATCCTGAATCACCGTGTCCGTTGCCACAGATCCACAGACAGGGGGTGTAAATTCGTCATCATCCTGGGCATTTTCGCAATCGGGATCCGCTAGATCAATGAGGCCGTCCTCGTCGTTGTCCACACCATCGCTGCACTGAGTCGTCGGGGGCGGTTCATCGTTTTCGTCGTTATCCCCGGCATTGGCGCACCCCGGATCCTTTAAATCCACCAGGCCGTCCCCATCATTATCGATTCCATCAGCGCATTGATATGTGGGAAGCACACCCCCGAGAGAATCCCAGAGCGCACTCAACAACGAATTAGCTGGAGCAGGATTTCCTTTCACATCACTCATCAAGTTCCAGAACATGGCGCCTGCCAGGCCTTGTTGAAGGATATATTGCGCCTTGGCTGAAATGGCTGCCGGATCATCATAGCTGATGAAATTGCTTCCATTGTAAAGCCATGGTACCTTGGCTTCCAGGTGATAATATTTTGCGTAGGAAGACTCGTAACTCTGCGCGATCGAACTATAATTGAGCATACCGGGTTCCTCACGCTCGCCAGGCCCGGCGCCCGTTGCTCTCTGGTAAAGCCCGTCACCGTCAGGACCGGGAGAGACACCGGTCCAGCTGCGACCATAAAACGGCAGGCCCAGCACCAGTTTATCTTTCGGGATCCCGTATTGAACAAGATAGGTCTGGACAGTTTCATCCATGGACCAGCCGGACTGAGCAAAAGGATCATCCGAAGCAGGATACATGGGTGCCAGGTGGCCCGTGTTGGAGTCCCAGGACCCGTGAAAATCATAGGTCATGAGATTAATGAAATCCAGGTATTGCGGAAATTGATCGAATTCATGATTTACAATATTGTGGGGTCCCCCAGGGGCCGCAATGGTGAGTAAGAGGTTAGGGTTAATAACGTCGAGCTGACTTCTGAACTCGGCCAGGAGAGCTGTGTAATTCTGTTTGTCTTCCGGTCGGTAATTGCTTCCCAAGCCACAGCATACCGGGTATTCCCAATCAATGTCGATACCGTCAAAGACACCAGCCGCCGCGCCGGTTCCACCGGTGTTGGAACCCGCATCATAAGGAAGGTTTCCCCGGATTAAAGTGTCGATACAGGCAGCCACAAAGGCCTTCCGGTTCTCGGGAAGAGCGGCATCAGAGAATCCTTCTGACCATGTCCACCCACCCAGCGCGGCCAGCACCTTGATATGAGGATTCTGCTGTTTGAGCTTCCTCAGCTGGTTCCAGTTCCCTTTCAGTGCCTGCCCCCAGGTGTCAGCCATCCCATCCACACTTTCAGCAGCAGACATCGTTCTCTGATAATCCGCCCAGGCATCTCCCACATTGCGTTCCGTTACCCCAATAACAGGCCGATTGTTGACCACATTAATGAAGGCATAGTTGATATGGGTTATTTTCGATGGGTCGATATCCTTGACGAAATAGTCGTAGTAGATTCCCCAGGCTGGAAAATAGCCAACGACGATTTTGTCAGTCGGCTGAACTTGTTCAGATTCATTATCATCACGGGCACTTGCGCATTCCGGGTCATTCAGGTCAATAAATCCATCCCCATCATTATCCAAACCATCCGCACAGGCATAGGTGATGGAAGAATTCAATACCCAGTCGAACACTAATTGTCCGGATTCTTTTAAACCGGACCCCGTCCATGGCCCCCCGGGACAGTTTCCGCTCTTTAGAACTGCCCCGCTCCTCCAATCGTCGCTGAAATTCCAGTTGCTCCAGCTGATTTTTTTTTCGGCCATGAGGTCTATCCATTCCTGGGAACTCTCCATATCATTGGCACCGTCCCCTGAATAGGTCTGCGTCCCCCATTCCGTAACGAAAATGGGAAGATAGTTGGATACATTTCTGATCTTTTCAAGGTAGTCTGACTTGTGCGAGGCCGCATAGAAATGGAAAGCGTACATCACATTATGGCCATTCGTTCCGCTTAAAGCATTGTTAACAATCTCCATGGGATCCCGTCCCTCAGAAATGCCGAAGGAAGACCAGGCCGGAGTTCCAACAATAATTATTCCGTCAGGATCGTTCGCCCGGATGATCGGTATCAGATCTTCCGCATAGGTTTTGACCCGACTCCAATCAACACCGTTGGGTTCATTACACAATTCGTACAGAACATGTCCTTTTTTGCCATGTTTTTCTGACATGTAAGTAAAGAATTCCCTGGCGTGTACGATGTTGTCCCAGGGATCACCCGGATTCAGGGTATGCCAGTCGAGAATAACGTACATTCCCCTTTCAAAGGCTTCGTCCACGATGGTATCAATCATCGTTTTGTACCCTGTTGGGTCTGTTTTATAGCCACCTTCATCAACATACATGGCAGCTCTGAAAACCCCTGATTCCCAATCGTACGCAAGAGCATCTAATGAGGCCTCGTTAATACAGTCATTCCAGCCAAACCACTGAAGTCCATGACTGCTCATGCCTCTCAACTGAATGGGCTGTCCAACCGCATCGCAGAGCTGATTGGCGACCACTTTAAGCCTACCGTATTCCGCTATGGGCGCTATCTGCGAAAAGATGTTTGAGGTGAATGCAAAAGTGACGAAAACTACGATAAAAATTGTTCGGTAGACAAATCTCCGTTTCATGTCTGCCTCCTTTTGATGATCTATGAACTCCATGAAAATTGCCTGGGCTGAAAATCATCAGCCATGTAAACCACGTCTTCCACCCAAACAGAACAGCAATTACCATGCCCTAAAGAGATTGGAACCTCTGTTCAATGTGTAAAAGATAGGTAACGCTTTAATATTTGGGCTGAATTTTCAAGATCCATCAAGGTCTTGGGATAGGAAATGCATACGTAAAATATTTCTCAGTGAGTCAAAGTGAGCTCTCAGTGAGTGACAAAACAATAGGAGTTTCTCTTTTTGGGCGGAATTCAAACAGGGGACAGGAAGAAATAGATGACTATGGTTTATCAGCGATTGTGATTCACTCCCGGGGGGCGGTTTTCAGACGGGCTCTCCATTCGTTCTTGAAATAATCAACAATAAGATAATCATTCTCGTAAATCTCATGTTTGTTTAAAGCCCTATTTTTTGCCTCTACTCCTATGAGCCGAATCAGAATCTCACGGTGGGTTTCAAAAGAAGACAACGGTTTTTTCCCTTTCCGATCCCAGAGGATAGTGGACATTTCTTTTCTTTTCAAACTATTGTCCGGATGCAAAACAAGGAACAGAAGTACTTTGTAACAGTGGATTTTTCCAGCACCTTTTTTGGAACCAAGATTTTCATTCAAATCCGAGAGTTCTTTTTGAGAAAAAAATTCTTCAAGCAGGCGGATCAAGTGGGATTCGTTGTCCGCATCATTTTTTTGGGTTGTTCCAAGGGCATACCAGTGCCGATATCCTTCATAGGATTTCCTTTTTTCCAGCAATTCTTTTTCACAGACTTTTTCTTGTGATTCCACTGTACAGATTCTTTTAACCACATCTATTTCAAAAATGACATTCGGATCGTTCAAAAGCTCGTTCTTCAGGACTTCGATTAATTCATCCGGTTCGTGGGGTAAGTCGCGCAAGACGGGTTCATCTTTATCTAGAAAATCTGACGAACCCTCAGAACGTCTGTCTGAAACGACTGTTACCGGCCCGGAAGACAAATTCTTTTCGGGAAAATTTTCGTACCACGCAAGATAGTCCTCCCCTCTTTCCCTTACTTTGTTGATCGCCTGTGTCCAGGTCATCAGTCTATTTTCATGAAGGAGCTCATTGGCTAGAAAAAGCAGCGACTGCAGTTCCCCCACGTTTGCTTCCCAGTCTGTCTTCAGGTATCGCAAGTGTCGCAAAGCAGGAATGGTCAGCGGCCTCCCTTCCGGCCGGCTGTTCTTCCAAACGGATATGGCAATCTGCGGAATGTCTTTGGGACGTGCGGATATGGGTGGAGATTGAATAATCCTTTGAAAACGAAACAGGAAATCTTCTCTCAAATATCCGGATTTGATCATGTCTCTGATCGGCTTGTTGAGCGTAAACATAAGCCAGGTTTCAGCAGATTCGCTCAACGGTTTTTTCATGGGCCGCGCTCCCACACGCCGGTATGAAGGAGGATCGGAAATCAAGCAACGGAGAAATGCCCCCTGTAGTCCTTTAGGATCTTCGGCGGCATCGATATCATCAACGAGCAAGGCGCCTTTACCGGCACTCTCCATAAGCCCCATGGCCCCATGGCTATCGCTGCTGGTAAACGCCCCCGGCCAGTATCCGAATATTTCGCTGAGCAAAAGACTTTGGGTAAACGTTCCACAGGCTACAGCAATGAACTTCCCTTTTTCCAACCCGGAAACATCGTAGAGAGCGTTTGCAATCAGTTCTTTTCCTGTTCGGCTCTCGCCGATAATCAGTACGGGATGGTGTGTTTTCCTACTCTCCGGTTTTTTCCCATAGTCAACTATTTTCCTCCGTACCTCATGGGTAACACGG
>Ga0307929_1001425_pt1 | contig 18097 bp, 12 predicted proteins | sample AceLakmetage1330_FD_203160 | JGI IMG/M metagenome (GOLD analysis project Ga0307929, IMG submission 203160) | Saline water microbial communities from Ace Lake, Antarctica - #1330 | ecosystem: Environmental > Aquatic > Non-marine Saline and Alkaline > Saline | place: Antarctica: Ace Lake...
CATAGGTTAGAAAATTCAGCGAGCCCCACATGTCCAGCCGTTCAGAAAATGGCAAGTCTTCGAGGGTGATAAAAGATGCGATCAGGTTAAAGTCGATATGAGAATTTTCCGGTGGGTCTTCAACCACACCGGTAACCATAAAGTTATAAAGATCGTTAAAGCGGAGGATTTTTCCCAGCGGGTTTGAATCCTTAAAGTACTTTTTTGCCATCGATTCGGTGAGCACCATTGAATATTTTCGTGTAAGCGCAGTAGTTCGATTTCCATGAATCAGGTTAAAAGAAAAAATACTGAAAAAACCTGTGTCGGCGTACAAGAGTTCATTTTCATAAAAATTCATGTCACCATAGGAAATCAATACCGATTCCTGCTCTGCCTCCATGCGGGTGGCATCCAAAACTTCCGGAAACGCGGATTCGATGGCCGGGGCAAGTGGCCCTGCTGACACAGCAACATCCAGGAAATCTTCCATGATTTGCGCTTCGAAAGCTACCCGGTAAATATCGTCTGCATTTTCATGAAACCTGTCGTAACTGATTTCATCGCTAACATAAAGCATAATGAGGATAAAACTGGCCATACCAATTGCCAATCCGCTGATGTTGATCAAGGAATAGATCTTTTGCCTGTTCAGGTTTCGAAGCGCAATTTTAAGGTAATTATGAAGCATAGAAACGGGTTAGTATCGACTTAATTATTGTTCGTCCTTAAACTAGATTTTTATTTCTAAATGGAAAATGAAATCCAAAATCCTAAACTCAAAATACAAAATAATATCAAATGTTCAAAGTTGAATAATTAATGCAACAATACTGATAAACAACTATGTTCAATTATTCATGAGGTACGGTTTAAAATTTTAAGCGGTGGTTTTGAATTTTATATTTTGTTATTTGAATTTGTTTTGATTTTTGGATTTAGATATTTGAACTTCAATTACGAAACTCATCGACTTTAGGGACAGACTCTAATTATTAAGCACACATTGAAGAACAAATTCCAGAATTCATAGCACAAAATTCAAGGTGCAGAATCTAAAATTTCACGGGAAGACCTGGAAGGTTTTACTTTATCAAACAAATTGATTTACTTTAAAATATTATATGATTCAGGATCCAAACCTTCCAGGTCTAAACGCAAAATGCCGACCTCTGGTCGGGCATGCTCGAAGCGTTGCTTCGGCACGCAAAACAATCAACCGATCTCCATTCCATCCTTGGCATCAATTTGTTTTTTCAAAATTTTATCTCTTGAAAATCTGCCGTTAGGTGCAATAGCCCTGAAAGTTTTAGGATCCACTTTCTGGTGCGATACACTCAGTTTCGTATTATCATCCAGTACCAGGTTTCCGCTAATTCCGTCCTGTTTTGTGTCGAGTATGCCCTCAAAATAAATTGATGTGTCGTCAATGACAAACAACAGCGAATCGCCTTGAAGTTTTATGGATGAAATGGAATATTCAAAAGTCTCGTCATCGGAATTATAAAAATAGGCAGTACCGTCTAATGTGCCGTTGTCAGACTTTTTGAAAACAAAAATACTTTCGTAGGAAAGCTTGCTCTCACCGGCCTCAAGCCAATAACCTGTTAACCTGTCAAAATTGCTGAGAGCCTGGCTGAATGCCGCAGGTGGTAGTATGAAGAAAAAGATGAAGAAATATGTAAGGCTGGTTCGCTTCATCAGTTTACCTGAATATCAATTTGTCTTTTGATCCAAAAGCATCATAGGACGAAATAATTACTTTTTCGCCGGGATCAAGGCCTTCCATCACTTCGTAGTAATTGGTATTTTGCCTGCCCAACCTGATGTTTCGTTTCGAAGCAAAATCATTTGAAACATCTACTACATATATCCAGTTGCCACCGGTTTCCTGGAAAAATCCACCGCGTTTAACGATCACGGCATCCCTCGGACTGCTGAAGTGTAACCTGAGTTGAACGGTTTGTCCCCGTTTCAGACCTTTGGGCTCAGGCTCATCTCCAGTAAATTGAAGATCCACCTGAAAGGAACCGTTGGTAACATCGGTGTAAATTTTCATGATCTCCAGATGGTACGTTTTTCCCGCAAAATCAAACTCAGCTGTTTGCCCGATATAAACAGTGGAGATGTAGCGCTCGTCGATGTTTGCCCTGAGTTTAAACCCATCTTCCATCATATCAATCTGGCCCAGGTGTTCGCCGGCCGAGGTGGTCTCACCAATTTCTACGCTAAACGAAGATAGTTTTCCGTTTGCCGGAGATTTAATAAAGAGGTTTTGCAGGTTTTTGTTGAGCAATGCCAGGTTGTTGTGCATCCGGTCGATAGAATTATCAATCTGTCGGGTTTGTTCCACCATCGACACCGAATCGAGACGTTGAAGCTCCAGGGAAATGGATAGCTGTTTCATGGTTAAATCATAGTCCCGCTGGGCATCCTCAAACTCCTGCTCCGAGATATAAGCTTCTTTATGCAATTGCTGCTTTCGCTCAAAATCGATTTTCACCTTGTCTATCTGCGCCATCAAATTCACTATATCCAATTGCCGTGTAAATTTACTCCTCTCGAAGCTCACTTTCGAGTTTTGGAGGTTATTGATCGCATCATACATCCTGGTTTCCTGGTCCATATATCTCAATTCCATATCAGCATTTGCCAATTTAAGGATTGTGTCGCCATTTTTTAAATTGGCGCCATCTTCAACAAAAACCCGCTCCACAGATCCTCCCTGCACCGCATCAATATAAATTGTAGTTTTGGGATATGCCACGCCATCAGTAGGGATAAACTCCTGGAAACGGTCCAGTTTTACTTCGGCCACCGACAGTTGCTCCTTGTTAACATAAAGCTTGCTCTGCTTATCCCTGAAAAACAGCAGGTAGATAATGAAAAAACCAAATGCCGCAGCAAATACAATAGTCAGGATCTTTTTTACAGTCCACTTTTTCTTCTTGATAATTCTATCCATAACATTTCATTTTACGATTGCCGCATTTGCTAATATTATGCCATTAATCATAATGCATTGAATAACAATAGCAAGGAATTGTTAGGGGTGTATGGAAATAAAATTTTGTTCAAATCCGTTCAATTTTTTGTACACATACGAACATTCTTGTTAATTTAGCAGCGTTTTAAATGAGTTGGAAGTTTGGTGTGTCGAAGCAAGGCATCGAGCATGCTCGACCGAAGGCCGGCATTCGATGTTGGACGTTCAATGTTGGTTTGTTTATTAGTAACTGTTTAGTTGGTTAAGAGATTTGTTAAAACTAAAATCTTTTTCCAATTGGAAGTCATTTGTTGTCATTGATGGTCATTTATAATCATTTTTTAATAAATGACGCGCGAAGCGCAAATGACAATTAATGACAGCGAAGCTAAATGATACAATTGAACCTATTTACACAAATGATTTGCTTCAATTCTATAACAGCTAAATAGATACATTTATTGGTACTATTTTGAACCTGCAACGCAAAACTCGAAACTCGAAACGGAAAATGCCGACCTTTGGTCGGGCATGCCCGAAGCTTTGCTTCGGCACTCAGAACGCTAAACTTAAATTATTATGGATAAGGCAGATGCAAAAATTTTAATTGTGGACGATGACCAGGATGTGCTATTGGCTGCAAAATTGTTCCTCAAACAGCATATCAGAATTGTTCATACCGAGAAAAACCCCGAAAACACCCCCAACCTGCTTCGAATGGAAAACTACGATGTCATCCTTCTCGACATGAATTTTTCGAGGGATGCCACCAGTGGCAAGGAGGGTTTTTACTGGCTCAATAAAATCATGGAAATCGATCCTGCTGCTGTTGTAATTTTCATCACAGGTTATGGCGATATCGAATTGGCAGTTCAAGGTATCAAAGAGGGAGCAACAAACTTTATCCTGAAGCCCTGGGACAATAAAAAATTGCTGGCCACGATACAGGCAAACCTAAAGGTCAGAAGTTCCAAGCAGGAACTTGAAGATTTGAAAACCAAGCAAAAAGTACTTATCGCTGATCAGGATTTAGCCTGGGGCGACTTGATCGGCACCTCCCAGGCTATGCGTCAGGTGATGTCAACAGTAAGAAAAGTTGCTGCCACCGATGCCAATGTTTTGATCCTCGGTGAAAACGGAACCGGTAAGGAGTTGATTGCACGTGCCATTCATAAGGCGTCAAAGCGGGGCAAAGATGTTTTTATCAGCGTTGACCTTGGTGCCATCAGCGAAAGCCTTTTCGAAAGTGAATTGTTCGGTTTTAAAAAAGGGGCTTTCACCGATGCCAAGGAGGATCGCGCGGGCAGGTTTGAGGCCGCCTCGAAAGGGACTATTTTCCTGGATGAGATAGGCAATCTTACTTTCAGCCTTCAATCGAAGTTGCTCAGTGTACTGCAAAGTCGCAAAGTGGTAAGGCTGGGGACCAATAAAGAGGTCAATATTGATGTTCGCCTTATTTGTGCCACAAACATGCCGCTCTATCAAATGGTAAAAGAGAACAAGTTCAGGCAGGATTTACTTTACAGGATCAATACTGTTGAAATAACAATACCACCGCTACGCGACAGGATAGACGACATCCCACTGCTGGTCGAGCATTTTTTACAGATCTATTGCAAAAAGTATAAAATGCCGCTCAAGCGGATCAATGCCTCCACATTTAAAAGACTCGAGAAGCACCACTGGCCCGGAAACATCAGGGAACTGCAACATGCTGTGGAACGTGCCGTGATCATGAGCGAGTCGAATATTTTGCAGCCGGCCGATTTTTTCTTGTCGCAAACTGACGATGGCGGAGAGAATGCAGAACCGGAAACCTATAATCTTGAAGAAACTGAAAGGTTATTGATAAGAAAGGTGATTGATAAACATGGTGGCAATATTAGCAAAGCGGCTAAAGAACTTGGCCTTACGCGTGCTTCACTTTACCGCAGAATAGAAAAATATGGTCTTTAAAAGTTTTCGGCTCAACGTACTTATCCGTGTGATTATTCTGGTTGCTTCGGTTGTGTTGCTGGTATTTTTGTTTAACAATACCCAATATACCGTAAGTGCTTTTATCCTGGGATTGCTGATCCTTTACCAGGCTTATGCCCTTGTAATGTACGTTGAACAAACCAACCGAAAACTAACATCTTTCCTTCAAAGTATCCGCCATGCCGATTTTTCCAGTTCGTTTACCGAAACAGGACTGGGCAAGAGTTTTGAGGAACTGAACAATGCCTTCAACGAAGTGATTGTGGAATTCAGGAAATACCGTTCCGAAAAAGAAGAACACCTCAATTATTTGCTTACCGTTTTGCAGCATGTAAATATTGGCATGATCGTTTTTAAACCCGACGGCAAGGTTGACCAATACAATAAAGCTATCGGCTCCCTTTTGGGGATCAAACACCTGAAAAACATCCTGGACCTGAAAAAGATTGACAGTGACATGCCCAACATGCTGATGAAAATGCGCGCCGGCGACAACATGTTGCTAAAGGTGTTTGTTAATGACGAACTATTGCAACTTGCTGTAAATGCTACACAATTCAGGATGCGCAGCGAAGACTATACTTTGATTTCGCTGCAAAATATCCACAACGAATTGGAGGAAAAAGAAATCGAATCATGGCAAAAACTCATCCGGGTGTTAACGCATGAAATTATGAATTCGATTACCCCAATTTCATCTTTGGCCGGAACGGTTCAGGGCATGTTGCTCACCGAAGAGGACGAGAAGTTAACAATGAATGAGTTGGATGAAGAAGATGTTGAAAATATTGGCAGTGCCCTTGCAACCATCGAAAAACGCAGTCAGGGTTTATTGAATTTCGTGGAAATTTATAGGAACCTCACCAGGATCCCCAAACCTAATTTCAGGTATATAAAATTGCAGCATGTATTTGAAAATGCAGAGCTACTGCTGAAACCGAAAATTGAAGAATTAAATATTGACTGTAGTTACAAAATCAGCCCCAATGACCTGATGGTAACTGCTGATCCCGACCTCATCGACCAGGTATTGATCAACCTGCTGCTCAATGCTGTTGATGCTGTTAAGGACCAGGAAAATCCGATCATAGCCATGTTTGCGCATGAAGTAAACAGCAGGGTAAAAATCGAGATCCGCGACAATGGCTATGGCATCAAGCCTGATATTTTGGATAAGATCTTCATGCCATTTTTTACCTCCAAAAAACATGGCTCCGGTATCGGCCTGAGCCTTTCACGCCAAATTATGCACCTGCACAAAGGGTCAATTTCAGTACGCTCGAAGCAGGATGAAGGGACTGTTTTTACCTTGGTTTTTTAATTAGCAGGTTAATCGTTATTGGTTAAAGGTTAATAGTTGTGTGGTTGTACTAAGGTTGGGGAAAGAGATAAGGTTTTTATGTAATAGCTATTTAATACAAAAAAAAACTTATTTTCTCGCTACTCCCAAACCTTAGTAGCCTCGATATACACCCTAAACTCATCAACCTCTTATATAACTTCTTTTAAAAAGTTACTCTGCATGGGGCCATATTTTTGAAATACTGAGGGACTTATTACCTTATTTCTCGAATCCAGGATTTGGGTCAATTCAGGTGAATAATTGTGTAAGTGGACAGTTCGCAACTAAAGATTTTCTATTAGTGATTAATTTATTTCATCAACAAGTTAATCATTAAGGAATTGGGATAAAGCCTCTACACCTGAATCTGTCGATAGTATTGCCCCCTTAGAATAAAATCGTGAGTTATGAATGAAATAGTAGATTTGAAAGTACTCAATAATTACGAAATCTGGATAAAGTTTTCAGATGGCATAGATAAGACCATTGGTTTTAAGAAATTTTTCCAAAAAGGATTTTCCAGGGAATTACTCGACTATAGCCTTTTTTCAAAGGTAAAGATAGAACCAGGAGGTGGTATTGCCTGGCCCAATGGTTATGACTTTTGTCCCAATTTCCTTAGGGAGTTATAAACTTTTCTTCTATTTCTTAATGGCCTTATAAAAGTGATTTGTAATTCCATCATTAAAAATCACGAAATAAATGCCCGAAGGATGGCTGGACATATCAATGCTTTTTGAGGATATGCCAAAGGTTAAGTCTGTCAATTCTACCACGGTGCCATTTGCATCAAGTACCCTGACTTCACCTCTTGATTTGAGGGGTAAATCAAATTTCAAATTCAAAATATCTCCAAATGGATTGGGAGAAATTTGAAGCATCTCATCAGATTGGCTATTAAATTCAGAAACACCAATAGTTTCCATATTAAATACGGCAACATCATAAATGGTAACACTGCCTATGTTTGCACTCATATTTAACCAACAATAAAGCGTTTCACCATCCTTTTGCATTTTCATCCCCAGATAACCAGGACCCCCAAGCCATAAACCATATTGGGAGTTATCGCCGCCGTAGTAGTAAGCCATTTCCACACTAACAGAACTCCAATTATTATATGGAGAAATACAAGTTTCCCCCACAAGCTTTGATGGCATTATCTCCGTACCGGAACACGGACTCATATTTAACCAGTACTCAGAGAAAATCGTATAATTTATTTCTGAAAAAGTAAATGACAACTCGGCTACACCATCATTGAACAAATCAAAAAGAACTGTATTTTCGGGAGGGGCAGTTGATACGAAGTGCAAGTCAGGTTCATAATCATGATACAGAACCCTGCCGATGGTTTTTTCGCCTGCCCTAAGGAAGTTTGGCATATGTAAAAAAAACAACGGACCAGGTTCGGATAGGCTATTGTAACTTGGATTATTAGCCACCGACAATATTTTAATATAATAACCAGAATCCTGCTGAATTCCATTGCCAAGGACATCAAGCATGTTTCCGTCAAGGCTGGTTTGATACCAGGCAGAACCATCTTGCCCCACTATTGTAAAGCTACTCTCGGGCAATGAATTAACCTGATTAAGTGAAAGGGGAATGGATCCTTCCGGGATCAAAATCACTCGGTATTCTGATATTGAAGATTGCCCTAATGCTGCATTAAACCTCACCCACACATCCGACACGTTTCCATTATCGGTTGTATCATAGGCAAATATTTCTGTAGGTGATTCGGCAGCAATTACAAATGGAATTGAATTCAACTCAACAGAGAGCGCATTATTTGTAAATGAGTAAGAGAGCAGTGCTAGAAGAAGACTAAGGATGAAGATATTTTTCATTTTCTAATGCTTTGTGTTCCTGCACAAATATAGTTAAATTTAAATATTAGAAAATATCTCAGGTTATTAAATAATGGAAGGAATAGATTCATAATAAAAAAACCGGAAGCATTTCGCTCCCGGCTTTATTATTTTTCAGATTATCCTTAAGTGCCTAATTACACTTCAAAACAGTTGTCAGCTCATAGTTTGCGCTTTCAACAAAACGACCGTGAGCGGCATCAGTATATGCACCGCAAGCCTCGGTGTTCATACCTTTTCCTTTATATGCATTTCCCATTTCGTAGTAGTATTTTGCCTTGTAATCCTGGTTTTCAGCTTGGCTCAATTCGAGGCCTTTTTCGGTTGCTTTAAGTGCCTCATCGTAATTTTTGTTACCGTTGTTTGCCAGTGCCAGGTAATAGTAAGTGTCCTTATCAGCATCTCCATATTTTAATGAAGCGTTCAAATATTTTAGTGCGGAAATCCAGTCGCTTGCCTGCAATTTGGAAGCACCTTCGGCTTGCAACTTCTTTTGGGCAGTACTACTGATTTTTGTTGCCATTTTTTCGTCACCCTGTTTCTGTGCAAGTTCCAGGGCAGCAGCGAAAGAATTGTCCATTTCGTCATAATTCTTCAATTTGCTGTATGCAAGGCCCATTCCCCAATATGCCCTTGAATAATTTGGATTTAACGCTTTCGATTTTTCAAAGTTCTTCAAGGCATCGTCATAGCTTTTTTGTTTGTACAGTGCATTTCCTTTGGAGTAATACAGTTTAGGAATAATACTTTTCGACTTCTCAACAGTTTCGGTATCGCCATACTCATCACCATATTTAATGGCTTGTTCAAACTCGCTGATGGCTTTGTCTATATTTTTTTCTTTATAGTCGGCAGCTCCTATTTTGTAATAAAGCGATGGAATCTGGGCCTTAGCGCCCGAAACAATCTGTTCGCCTTCTGCTCCGAGTTGTGATGCAATTTTAATACTCTCGTCATATTTTTGAATGGCTGTTTGGTAATCACCGGCTTTAACAGCCTGGTTGCCATCATTAAAAACCTCACCAGCCTGGTTGATATCCTGGGCAAAGATGCTAAAAGAAAAAGTTACTAAAATCAGTGTTACAAGCGTTTTCAATTTCATAATTCAATCAATAATTTATTTGTAATTAGTATTATTTCAAGTATAAACGGCGGCAAATATAGTAATGTATTTAAGCATCAACTTATTGCCATATCATTATTTAACAAATATTAGTTAAACCAGGCCTGGACCTCTTCCAATTTTAATGCCGGAATTTCTAGTTTGGCCTTTTTTCGGTATCCATTCAGCATTTGGTGTACTTTGGTGGGCTTCTCTTTCAGTAAATCATCAGGTGATGTATAGCCAGCTTTAATCACGTATTCAGCCCAATCGGCAGAAATCCCAAGTGCGATAAAATCTTCAGGCCCGGGCAATTCCACTTTCTTTTCGGGGCGCATGGCCGGGAAGAACAGTACATCCTGTATCGAGTTAGAATTTGTCATGATCATTGCCAACCGGTCGATGCCAATACCCAGGCCGGCCGTTGGCGGCATCCCAAATTCGAGGGCACGAAGGAAATCTTCGTCCAGCACCATCGATTCTTCATCTCCACGCTTTCCGAGTTCAAGTTGCTCTTCAAACCTAGCACGTTGGTCGATGGGATCGTTCAGTTCCGAAAATGCATTGCACAATTCTTTGCCATTACAAATGGCTTCAAACCTTTCTACGAGACCTTTTTTACTCCGGTGCTTCTTGGCCAGCGGCGACATTTCCACCGGATAATCGGTAATAAAAGTTGGTTGAATCAGCTTGGCTTCGCACTTCTCACCAAAAATTTCGTCGATAATCTTGCCCTTGGCCATGGTTGGATCAACAGGTACTTGAAGCTTAGTTGCTGTTTCGCGCAATTGTGCCTCATCCATTTCTGAAATATCGATGCCTGTGAAATGCCCGATGGCTTCAAACATCGTGTAGCGTTTCCATGGCCGCTTAAAGTCAATCTGGTTTTCACCCACCTGAATCAATGTTTTTCCATGCAGGTCGAGGGCAGCTTTTTCAACCATCTCCTCCACCAGGTTCATCATCCACTCATAATCTTTATAGGCAACATACAATTCAATCTGCGTAAATTCAGGATTGTGAAAACGGCTCATGCCTTCGTTCCTGAAATCCTTCGAAAATTCAAACACACCATCGTAACCTCCAACAATCAGTCTTTTCAGATAGAGCTCGTTGGCAATGCGCATGTAGAGCGTCATATCAAGCGCGTTGTGGTGGGTTTTAAAAGGTTTTGCGGCAGCTCCACCATACAAGGGTTGTAATATCGGGGTTTCAACTTCAAGATAGCTTTTCTGGTTCAGAAATTCACGAATGGAATTCACCATTTTGGTTCGCTTGATGAAGGTTTCCCTCACACCAGGATTTACAATCAGGTCAACGTAACGCTGACGATAGCGAAGGTCGGGATCTGTAAAAGCATCGTAAACCTTGTCATCCTTTTCTTTAACGATTGGCAGGGGGCGCAGCGATTTGGCGAGTAATTTATATTCTTTTACATGAATGGTTACCTCACCCATTTTGGTAACAAACACAAATCCTTTTACACCAATAATATCCCCAATATCGAGCAGGCGCTTAAATACCGTGTTGTACATGGTTTTGTCTTCGCCGGGGCAAATTTCATCACGCTTAAAATAGCATTGAATGCGGCCCTTTTCATCCTGAATTTCCAAAAATGCTGCGGCGCCCATAATCCGGCGGCTCATAATACGGCCCGCTATGCTAAGTTCTTCAAATTTATCCTTGTCGGGATAATTTTCGTGAATTTCGCTGGTGGTAACGTTTACCGGAAATTCATCTGCCGGGAAGGGATTTATTCCCAAATCAATAAGATCTTGTAGCGATTGTCTCCTTACCTGTTCCTGTTCTGAAAGTATCTGTGCCATAATTTTTTTGAAAATTTGCGCAAAGATAGAATAAAAGAAGTTTGAAGTGCCGAAGCAAAGCTTCGAGCATTCCCGACCAAAGGTCGGTATTTGGCGTTTGGCGTTTTTTACCACACTAACTACCGATCACCACTCACCGATCACCACTCACCGATCACCGATCACCACTCACCAATTACCGATTACCCTTCTTCCTCTCTGCTTTCTTTTTAATCCTGTCTTCCTTACGTTCTTCGTTGCCGCCACGGATGGTGGAACTAACACCACTTAAAGCGGATTTGGCGAGGTAGTTGAAGAAAGACCTTGTTTTGTCGCGCTGGAAATAAATAGTGCCTTTCCTGTTAAAAATACCCCAGGCAGGATTCTTTGACCGGACCACAAAAGTATTGGCAACAAAACTCGCTACACCTCCACCAAAACCTTTAGGTTGAAGAGATTCTTTGCTAATAAGTCGGATTGCCAGATTATTGTATTCAAAATTCATCTTACCAGTTGCCACTTCATTTGTAGCATCAAAATTAAAAGTAAGCATTTCGTTCTGACCTTTTTTTACTTTGACAAAAGCAATATGCTCGAGCAAGGGGTTCATTTTGGTTAAATCCATCGGGTTTAGCACAGCCTTCACGCTAAACAAGGTATCTCCACTTTTTAAATCGAACAGGACCGTCATATCAATCGCACCTTCGCCCATCAATTTTGTATTTACAACAAAACCCATCGTTGGCCGAGAGGCAATTAATTTCTCATCGTTGGTAATGTTTCTTGCTTTAACGCTGATATCATCAAACCAAATTCTACCGGGCATAGTATCCGGCTGCATCAGCTCACGATAAGTGAAACGGGAATTCTCAATCCTGGCAGAGTCAAGCCGAACACCCATAGCTAAGTTTTTAAGTCCGGCAACCGGCAAATGGGGGAAATGATTTTTAGGCCGATCGTAGGACTTATCCCGGTAATCCTCGCCTTCGAGTCCAGTTAGATAAAAATAATCAGCCCTGAAATAATTATTGAAGAATAAATCATAAAGCCTGAAATTCTCAAGCCTTGCCTGGTCGAAAGCAAAATCGAGACGGTCGGTTTGGATACCTACTTTTTTGGCAAATGCAGCAGGCTCGAGCAGGGGCGTAACAAAACCGGAATCGATAAGCAATAAGGCATCTTCACTGGAAAAACTGATATTTGATGCCCCGAGCGAATAAAGGCCATTTCTTGTATTGTAGGTGTAATCTTCAACTGCAATGTCGAGGTCATCGGAATACAAAAACTTATTATTAAACACATCATTCACCGAATCGATGAAAATATTCCTTACAGCAACATCTACCCGATTTACAAGAAAAGTTGACTTTTCACCATCTCTGGAGTTAACGATTTTGAATGATGCATCATTTACATTAAAATCATCAATACGGGCTTCAAAAAGATGATCAGAAATCAAATCATAAAAATTTATTTTGGATTGAGGTTTCACCTTCTCCTGATTCGCAGTATATTCACGTTTGAGCAAAAATACCGGCGCTTCGACCATAATGCTATCAATGCCTAATCTCCTATTCTCAAGTAAATCAAAAAAATCTATACCCAAAACATCCACCTCATCAAATCCAAATACTGCTTTACTTTCATCAATCACATCCGGGTTGAGGGACGACTGATTTTCAGTCATCGTAAATTTTTGTGCTATCAGGCTTCCACCCTTTGTTGTGAGACTAAAATCTTTCAGTTCCACTAACTGGTCCTTCTTCCCTTTAAAGGTAATTGGCTTGTTTAAATGAAACTGTACATCTCCGGCAAATAACACATTGTCCCGGCTCATACGCACAGTTGAGTCAATATACATATCATCAACCTTGATGGTGAAATCTTCGATATCTATAATTTCAGTATTATAGGTTGTGCCCGAAAAGGCTTCGACAGAAGAATTGTCAAACTCAATGGTCCTGACATCCCAAATATTGAAGGTCTTCAGCAATTGCTCCTTAATTGCTGTTAAATCTAATGTTGGGGTAGATGCAGCAGCAGTTGATTTCCCTGTAACAACCCTAAAAAGTGTATGATCAGCAAAAACCTTTTGCACCAACAGTTCCTTATTATAAATTGCACGGTGGATGGCAAAACCCGAAACTTCAATATCGGGAATATGCAGGGCCCAACCTTTGTCAAAATGATCGACGCTGAAATCGCCCGGGTAGAGCTCAAAGTTTTTAATGTGCAGGAGCGAATCCTTTTTTGAAATGTGCAACTGATCAGTAGCAATTACCTGGGTCCCGCGTGGCGGCTGATAAAAAATACTCTCGAAACTCAGCTCCAGACTATCTGTAAGCAATTCCTCAAAATGTTCATATGACGAGGGCTTTATATCTGTGGCAAGGATATCGCCCTGTGTAAATTTTATCGAACTCTTACTTGGCATAGCTTCTTCAATAACCAGGTCAAGCCCTATTATGGACAAACTACCCACAGAATAGTTTTTAAGAAAATCGGGGATTTTGCCCACAGAATTAGCATCCTTATCCTTTGCATCGCTGACAAATAGCTTTGGATTGCGGATGGAAATTTCTCCAATGTCTATGTACTCTTGTTTGTAAAGCCCGGCGAAATCAACAGCCATCGCCTTGAAATGGCCAACATCAATTTTCATCCGGTCGCCCTGGTTGAAGGTACTCCCTGCAATGGTTTTTAAAGTATCAATATGAACTCCATCAAGGCTTAAAGTGCCTTTTTTGGTGTCAACCATAAATCTGTTCATGTTCAATTGGTGTACACTGTCCGGGAGTTTGAATTCAAGATTCTCAACATCAATGTCAATTGCCGAAGAATAGAAAATATTATCCTCAATTTGAAGCGAATCTTCTGGCAGCATAAAATCAGTAACTTCAATATTCAGTTTGTCGGCAATTAATTGTTGATCAAAAATACCGCTTCCCTTTCCAAAAATAATTCCTGCATCAACAAGCCTGAATTGATCAACAGAGAGTGATTTGAGTATTCCCCCGCTAAGTGCATTGATATTATCCCCCATTGGGTTTTTATCGCCTTTTGCGACCAAAGGATCCAAATCAAGGTTAACGACAGGTCGAAGTAATTCAACAAGTTCCAGGTTCAAAGTCCTGTCAACAAAATCCTTTTTAAAATCCTTTCCAACAATTTTTAATTGAGGCAAATCCACAGTTACCTCAATGCGAAGTTTTGCTTCGTTAAGGCTGGCAACATTCAATCGATCGATGATAAAGGTTGAATTGCGTGTGTCGAAATTGAGTGTATCAAATGCAATTTTTTGCTCCAGTTTTGTAAGCACCAATTCTTGATTTAAAAGACTAAGCTTGATATCGGAAATAAAATAAAACGGATCGGATGAGGAAATCAGGGAGGAGTCTATCCGAATTTTAAACAGGTCTAAGCTTAGGTCGGGAACGTGAAAACCATCCATCGCACCAGGCAATAAATTTTCGATGGCAAAGTCAGCGTGTTCAATGGATATCTGGTCAACATTAACAGGATAAAATACAGATGCAACTTCATTAAAAATTTCGGTTTCAAAGTTTTCCGGCAACTTGCCTTTCTGATGCTTCGGTGGTAAATTTAACTTTATGGCAGGCCGGCTGATCAACAATTGCCCAGCAAGTAGTTTCCCATCGAGCGCACCCACGAAATCAACCCCATCGAAAGCAAGCCTTGGCACAGCTATTTCATACAATGCTTCACTAGCATCTAACCCTGTTGAATCCTTTCGGATAAGTACATCGAGCAACTCGATACTTTGTTCTGTTGAAGAAACATTAATACCACCAAAAGCAATTTCATGGTCCTTGTCTTTAAGATCAAAATGTCCACCCTTTAGCGAAACCCCAATGCTATCCGAGAAAAAGAGCCTGTCTTTTTGTTGATGGGCAACCGAATCCAAATGAAAATTTGAAATACCAATCGAAATATGATCCAGCTTGATCACCTTGTCGCCACCGGCAGCAACACTATGTAGCACAAATAAACCACTGTCGATGGTTAACTGTTCGATCTTCAATAAGCTTAAATAATCTTTGATGTAGCTGTGCAAATCCCTATGGTCGAAATTACCACCCGATCTTGCTGTTGTATCGGCAGCAGCCATTGGCGAAACAAACCTCATACTTGGTTTACCCAAATAAATATCTGTAACGGTCAATTCCCTTTTAAGAAGAACAGACCACAAACCATCTAATTTAATGTGAAGTTCGTCAACCTGCAAGTCGAAGTACTTTTTGGGCAATTCAAACTTTCCCGAGATGGAGTCCACTTTGTTTGTGTCAGGAAGTAATTGCAACTTGGCAATTGAAAGATCACGGCTAAAAATATTAAAACTGATCTTGTCGTATTCAAAATCATACTTCCCGTTAGTTTCCGACCGAATGATTTCACGGGCTGTTTCACCAAATATCCGATCAGCATAAAAATTAGCGAGCAAAGGGATAATTATGAACACGATAATGAAAATGCCGGATACCCAGTAAATCCACCTTCTCACCCTTCGCTTTTTCCTGCTTTTTGCCGGGGATTGATCCGAGGATTTAGTATCCCCCTGTGACTTAATATCTGATTCCTGGTTTTTCAATGTGATTGCTCAATTTTTCATTTGTTCTCAAAAGTATGAAAAAAAATTCATCAGAATAGAAGTAATGGTTTTTTAGTGGCTAAACCAAAGGATAAAAAGCATCTTTAATTTGCTTCACCGTGTAAGTTTTTCCGTAAAATAGAACACTTAAAATATCGAAGCGGGTTTCGAGGTCGATCTCTTTTTTTTCGACATAGGCATTTGCACCACGAATGAGGAAGTGCTGCTTTTGGCGGGTTACAAATTCTTCGGGCTCGCCAAAATAATTGGTCCGTCGGGTTTTCACCTCGGCAATTACCAGGAAGTCGCCATCACGGGCAATGATGTCGATCTCATCTTTGCCAAAGCGCCAGTTGCGTTCCAGTATTTCGTAGCCGCTATCGCGAAGGTATTTCTCGGCCAGTTCTTCTCCTTTTATTCCCAGTTCGTTGTGGTCAGCCATTTTTTGAAAAGTTTAGAGTGACTAAAGTTTGGAGTGACTAAAGTATAGTTTTACCACCTCATTGGAAACATCCAAATTTACAGTGCGTCCGATGATTATTGGATAGTTTTCTTTTTGATGGCCTGCCGGGAAATTGAAGCATACCGGGTAATCATATTCAGAAACTGATTCAGCAATAATTTCTTCTGCCGATTTTCCAAATTTTACTTCGTTGTCTTCCATGCTGGTAAGGCCGCCAACCACCAGGCCAGAAAGGTTACTGAGTTTTCCGGCACGTTTCAAGGTCCACATCATCCGGTCGAGGCGGTAGAGGTTTTCGGCAACTTCTTCGATAAAAAGGATTTTTCCATCGGTATCAATATCAGAACAGCTTCCGAGCAAACTACAAAGAATCGACAAATTTCCGCCACCAATTATAGCTTCAACTGTTCCATTTCGATTTAATGGATATGAAGGAATCTCATATTCAAGGCTTTTTCCAGCTAGTGCGGAAAATAGATTTTTGATCGATTGATCCCCTACCCCATTTTCAGGGAAATTTAAGGGCATCATGGCGTGCATGCTTTCGATTTTAAAATTTGAGTAAATGTGTGAATGGAACACCGTGATGTCACTAAAACCAACAATCCATTTGGGATGTTTTATGAAATGGCCAAAATCCAGTTGATCGATAATCCTCACCGAACCATAACCTCCACGCGAGCACAATATCATTTTCACCTCCTCATCATCCAGCATTTGCTGAAAATCTTCGGCACGTTGTTGATCGGTTCCTGCAAATTGATGATAAGTAGAAGCTGCATGTTTGCCAATCTTTACCTTTAATCCAAAGCCTTCGATGATCTGCTTTGCATTAGATATTGCCTGAGCAGAAATACTTTTCGCAGGTGAAACGATGGCGATGGTATCGCTTGGTTTTAGGTTGGGTGGTGTGGTCATAGGTTGTATTAATGTGAAATTTAGGCAATGAATAATTTGGTGTATGTATTTCGAGGGTTTAAAAATTCAAAACCTTCAACCACGCAAGGTACAAATTAGTTTAAACAACTTCTAAATCCTTAATTTTCAAGCTCACATTGTTGCTCTTTAATTCTCCAAGTGTTGTTATTATGTGATTTGTTACCTCCTTTTTCAGAAATGGTGGTATTAAATCTTTAAACTCGAGTTCAAACAAACGGTGAATAACAACAATATCATCTCGTGAAAACGGGCGAACTCCATTTATCAGTTCCGATATGTAATTTGGCCTGTGCCCTAATATTTTCCCCAAATCCTTTTGAGAAATAACATTATCCTTTAACTTTTTCTTTATTAATTCTTTTCGCTTTTGAATAAAAAGGCTCTCTGCACTTACAGCCTTCTCAGCAATATCACTTTCTTTTACTTGTTCATCACTTATATTGGGTTCATCTTTCCAATGCGTATTCTCATATTTTTCAATCAATGTCAATAAATGTTGGCGAACAGGTATCAATGAGCTATCATCTTCCATCATCCACCTTAATTTTCCATAAATTGAAGTAGCTTTTTCAAATTCAAATTCGTTAATTAACTCGTCAACTTTTAGGATGTTATCTATTTCCAACTTTTCCATTTTTACATAATAGTTTCAACATACTAATTCTTTGACAAAGTTACAATATAATTCCAATTTATATGGAACTCTGAGATTTTAAGTGTACGGCAAATTACATCTTAACACCATCGACTATCGTTTTCGCTTGTTATAATATCTTTGTGTAACTTGGTGTCTTAGTGCTTTTGTGGCTCATTTTTTTCCCGCCACTAAGACACAAAAACACAAAGGTTCACTAAAATTGGGCAAAGACAGTGCAATTTGTCGTGTACCCATAATTTTTTTTCTGCCAGTTTAACAATCACCTATTTTGAGACTTTTATTTTGGTTGTCGATAATGCATTCCCACTTTGCACCCTCAACAAATAAATACCTTCTGGAAAACATGAGACATTGAGCTTGAAC
>Ga0307929_1001427_pt1 | contig 18087 bp, 17 predicted proteins | sample AceLakmetage1330_FD_203160 | JGI IMG/M metagenome (GOLD analysis project Ga0307929, IMG submission 203160) | Saline water microbial communities from Ace Lake, Antarctica - #1330 | ecosystem: Environmental > Aquatic > Non-marine Saline and Alkaline > Saline | place: Antarctica: Ace Lake...
ATCTTTAATGATTGATAGATTGAATATTTATTACAGATAGTTAAAAACATGTTGCACTGGTTCTATGCAAGGGTGACCCATCTTATAATCAAGCCCATCATTCCAATGAAACACCATGGATTATTCCATTAATCCATGAAAGATGGTAAATATTCGGGTTGGAAATGTAAATGTTTGGGCAGTGCCCCATATTCACCTTTTTGGGGGTTGGTTCTAACGTCGGCCAGTGGATATGCACCAAACAGTCGACAAATAAATATAATGTTAAATTTCAACTATTTAATCGTTGCTATCTGATGTGCGCTGTCAAAAGTGGCCGAGCTTAGAACCAAGCCCCCTATTTGGGACTGCGTAGCATACTAATGCTATGTGAGCAGGCCAAAATAGGTGAATATGAGTTGCTGACCGAATATTTACGAAAGATGATTACAAAACCTGCCATGGGCAGTTGAACCTGGTTGATATGATGAAAGAACTCGATCATTCATTGTAAATTCTTTTTTTTTAATGTATTAAATCCAAGAACAGTAAGTTTTCAATAACCCACATGTCCTACCGGACACAACGAATATTGAAAATGATATCATGCCATGCCGCCCCCCCCGAGGGGCAATGGGCCCGGCCCGGAACCGTAGACGGCCCAATGGCCGGTTCCTATTGCCCCTCGGGGGGGGGCTCTGCTGAGGCCACTTGGACACTTCATTTTCATATAAAACTTGGGGTGATAAAATATGCTTACCCTTTAAACGCCAGGTGCTATTCAAAAGGATACCCTGAATGCCCGAACTGATAGATGACCCTGTTGGTTTAGTATAGATTGCTGGGCTATTAATCAAATTTGATTTATGACAAAGGAACGCCAACAAATGAGTCCAGATTCTCCCACCCTGGAAAAAGTGATCAAAGCCACATCCCCCCAAATGACACCCAAAAATAAAATCATAGCGGATTATGTTCTGGACAACCCCCAAAAGGCGGTGTTCATGACCACCCGTCAACTGGCCGCGGCAAGCGGTGTCAGCGAAGCCACCATCGTACGTTTTGTGCGCCAATTGGGCTATGAAAGCTATGCGGTATTCATCAACCAGTTGCGAAATCACATTGACACGGGATTGACACTTCTGGAAAGAAGCCGCATTACCATTGAATCCAAAGATGGGGAGCACAACGCATTTACCCGGGTGGTGGAGCAGGAGATTGAAAACCTTTCTTTCCTTGGTAAAAACCTGGACATGGATGAAGCAGATAAAATCATTGAGCACCTGTCAGACGCATCCCGGGTGCTGGTTATTGGGTCACGTCTTTCCTACTCATTGGCCAACTACATGGGATGGACCATGACCAAAATCCGAGAGGATGTCACCACACTCAAAGGAAGTGATCGCACCACCATTGACTGTCTGGCCATTGCTCCTGAAAATACGGTTGTGGTGATTGTGGCCACCTCCCGCTATCCCAATGAACTGATACGCATCGGCAAAATGGCACGTCGGCAGGGTCACCCCCTCATCGTTCTCACTGACAGCTCTTCCTGCCCTCTTTTGCAGTTCAGCACCCACGCATTGATCGCCCCCATGCTCTCCATCCCCTTTCTTGGCAGTATCACCTCCCTGAGTTGCCTTATTAACTACCTTGTCCATGCCCTGGCAAAACAAAGGGGGGAGGACCTGAACAAACACCAGGAAAAACTTGAACAGGCATACCTTGAGAATGATATCCTTTTTAATCTGGAAACCCGACCTGAAAGGCGATGATGCTTTATTGATTATTGGTGTTTGATAACAGCATCGGCCATCTTAACCTTAGCCCAATGTGACCGCCGGGGTAATAAAGCCCGATTATTTTTTTATACCGTGCTTTTTCATTTTATAGTAAAAGGTTCTGCGACTTATTTTCAGATACTGTGACGCTTTTGTGATATTGCCATTACATTGTTTCAAGGCAAAGATCATGTCTTTTTCTTCTTGTTCTCTGATTTCCCGAAAAACCGATGGGGCATTCCTTTTTTCAGTGCTTGCGTCCCCCAGAGAGGCCTCTGTGAATTTTGCCGAAGCAGACATATCATCGATATTTTGGCCATGGAAGGTTTCTGAAAAAAAATTGAAGTGATCGGGTAGAAAATGATGCGTCAACATGGTGTCCAAGGGGGATAACAGGCCCATATTGCTTTCAATGTAGTGCTTGAGCTGACGTACATTTCCAGGCCAGTCATACCCCATGAGTACCTGGAGCATCTTGACACTGATGCCTGAAATCATTCTACCCATGCGGAGATTGGCCCTTTCCATAAAAGCTTTGGCAAGTAGGATGATATCCTCCTTTCGTTGATTCAACCGGGGCAGTTGAATCACAAAACCAGCCAGGCGATAAAAAAGATCGCTTCGCATCTTTCCTGTTTTTATGGCCAACCCGGGATCTGCATTGCAGCTACTTAAGAGCCTCACCTGGATGGAAACCTCCTCCAGGGCACCCACCGGTCGAATTTTACCGGTTTCAATGGCCCGTAGCAATTTGCTCTGATGTATAAAAGGCATGGCATTGAGTTCATCAAGAAAAAGAGTCCCCTTGTGCGCAAGCGCCATCAAACCTTTTTTGTCCACCGCACCGGTAAACGCATTTTTGCGGGTACCAAACAGGGTTGATTCAAATAGATTTTCGGGAATGGCCGCGCAGTTAACAGCCACGAACAGTCCTTTGGAAAATTGACTGGCCCGGTGGATACTCTGGGCCACCAGCTCTTTACCCGTGCCGGTTTCACCGCAGATCAAAACCGGCAAATCTCCGTTGGCTGCTATTTTTGCCTTGCTGATTTCATTTAAAAAATGGATATCTTCTCCCAGGATGTCAGTGAAACAAAAAAGATCATCTTCTCCTTTTTTCGCATTTTTGGGTGGATGGGCCTGGTGGGTTTCCGGGGTACGAATGGTGTTCAATACCTTAAGATGGGCTTGTGCATGGCGGTAAATCCCCATGGCGCCAACCAGTTGGGCTCCATGGTAAATGGGGTGGGCACAGCCATGAACCTTTCGGTATTGATTCTTAAAATTCATGTAGTGCTGCTCAAAATTGAGCACCGGATTACCTGTTTGAAGCACTTGTCGCAGTACACTGGTTTGACGGGTGATCATCCCCTTTTTATCCACAGGCTTTCCCATAATGGTGTCTGGGTCATCCAATTGATCCAGTTTTGCCTGCCAGGGGTTGTAATAGACAACATTCCCCTTTTTATCCACGATGATAATGCCATGATCGGCAATTTCCCCCATCTGAATCAACCCCAACGAAATGGGGTCAGACACGCTTGTTTCTATCATTTTCATTCCTTAAATAACCCACATGGCAGTCACCGCTGCCACAACGAATATTGAAAATGGGGCTTGGTTCTAACGTCGGCCACTTGCTGTCAGTGCTAAAATTCACTTAAAAATATTTATTATATTATTAGATAGTTACAATGCAGTAATTTTTTAAAAAATTAGAAGTGGCCGGTCTTAGAACCAACCCCTGAAAATGATATCATGCCGCCCCCCCCCCCGACGGGCAATGGGCCCGGCCCGGAACCATAGACGGCTCAATTGGCCGGTTCCTATTACCCATCGGGGGGGGCTCTGCTGAGGGTACTTGGACACTTCATTTTCATATAAACGGCCATGTCGGTCCACGGATATAACATACATGGCAGTGAGCCTCTGCCACAATGAAAAACAAAAGCTCATTAATGCACATTTTTACACAATCAGGTACATTAATACTCTATTTCGATCAATTTTAACAAGTTTTTTAAAAGCAGAATCTGTTTAATTTTATAACAAATGCAGCACCGGAGTGCCAATAACAGAGCCCCCGTTGACTGCCCTGACCGGAACATTGGGAACCAAAGGGTAAAAATACTCCCACGTTCCTGTTCCGTTCAGGGCAGTCAACGGGGGCGGCATTATGCCATTTTAAATATTAGTTGTGGACGAATATAGGCCCGCCCGGGGCGGTTATTTCAAATATGGGTTATCTAAAACCACGCTTTAGGGCCTCTTTTCCATCTCGGTTTCAGGACTTACTGATATTGATTACAGCCATGGGTGAAGTTCGAATTAAGGCCATGCATGTGCCCATGGCATATGTTTTGCTTATGGGTTTCATGAAAAGCTCATTTCATCCATAAAGGAGAGATCAATGAATCCCATGACCCGGCCATTATCCCCGGAACAACAACTGAAAATTCACAACTTTTCTCTACAGATACTGGCTGAAACAGGCATTCGGTTCAATTCAAAGCCAGCTCTTACGCTGTTTGCAAAACACGGCGCTGAAATCCGTAATAACACGGTTTTTTTCAATGAAAAAATCATTAAAAATGCCCTCTCGTCGGTTCCCTCTTCCTTTACATGGCATGCCAGAAATGAACAACGATCCATCCCCATGGGCGGAGATCATCATCACATGGGGCCGGGGTATGGTGCGCCATTTATCCTTGAAAAAGAGGGGACCATGCGAAATGCCAACATGGATGATTATGACAATTTCTGTAAACTTACCCACACCTCCCCCCATCTTGATTTTCTGGGGTCCATTATGGTACAGCCAGCAGATCTTTCTGCCACCACCGGTCATCTGAAAATGCTTTACAGCAATTTCACCCTGAGCGATAAGCCCACCATGGGAAGCACTGCCTCTCCCCGGGCCGCCCGGGACAGCTTAAACATGGCAAAGATCATTTTTAACACCTTGAACCGACCTGTGGTGATGGGGTTAATCAATTCCCTTGCGCCGTTGCAGTTTGCCCATGAAATGACCGATGCGCTTATGATCTACGCTGAAAATGGGCAACCTGTGATTATCCATAGTGGTGCCATGATGGGTTCCACCAGCCCCATCACCGGGGCAGGCACCCAGGTGATGCAAAATGCCATGAACCTTGCCGGTATCTGTCTTGCTCAATTGGTCCACCCGGGTACGCCTGTGGTATATGGAGCTGGGGGAACACCACTGGATATGAAAACAGGGGGATATACCACTGGATCACCGGAACTTATCCAAAATATTGCTGTGCATGCACAAATGGGTCGATATTACAACATACCTACCCGGGCCGGTGGTGCTTTCACCGACTCCTTGGCACCGGATTACCAGGCAGGTGCTGAGTCATCGCTGATTCTGGGGGCTGCGGCCACCTGTGGGGTGAATATGTCCCTCCATTGCTGTGGTATTTTAGGTGCCTACATTGCCATGGGATATGAGAAATTCATGGCAGATGAAGAGTTGTGTGGTGTGGTGAAAAAGATGGTGGCGCCCGTTGACTATTCCGATGAAGCCTTTGCCATTGATCTGATCAAAGAGATCGGGCCAGGCGGACAATATCTCTCCCACATGCACACCATGAAGCGATGCCGAACTGCTTTTTTCCAAAATAAGCTGTTCAATAAATCAAACCACGACAGATGGTTCAAAAACGGCAAAAAATGGGCACATGAAATGGCCAGTGACGCTGTGACACATCGTCTGGAGTCCTATACTAAACCACCCATGGATAGTAATATTGAAAATGCACTGAAACAATATATTGAACTTGCTCACAACTCCGACCATTTCGGAGATGAATAAGGCTGTTGGCATTGATATGCTATTCCGGGCTTGGTCATAACATCGGCCAGCCATCATAATTTGGTGGGCCAACAGGCTCAGGATTTGCTTATGACCATTATTGCTGGGAGTTCATGCCTCGCATGGATCGGGATTAATAACGTCAATAAGCCAAGCCTGCCAAGTCTCCCAGAAACCAGTTCCAAAAACGCATCATCAAACATTAAATTTTGAAGTGGCCTAAGACTTTAATACACTTTGTAATTATGGAGAAAATTGTGAAACAGGAAGTATCGCAACTGATAAATTTTTCCACCCAGGTGAGCTATGAGGCCCTACCTGAAAAAGTTACCAACCAGGTACGACGGGTGGTCTTAGATACCCTGGGCTGTATGATTGCCGGTACCCGCACCGTTGCTGGCCAACAGATGTCCCAGCTGGCCCAAAGTGCCCGGCAGACCGACGGAACAACCGTCATGGGTGTTGAAGAGCGCATCAACCCCACCATGACCGCCAACGTCAATGGGGTACTGGCCAATGTGCTCGACGGTGACGACGGCCATCGCATGGCCAAGGGGCATCCGGGTGGGGTTATTCTGCCAGCGGCTTTTGCCGCCGCAGAGATGGTAAAGGCCAATGGAAAACAGTTTATGGAGGCTCTGGTGGCAGGGTATGAGGTGGGCTTAAGATGTGGGCTTGCCATCAACAGTGGTGAGACCTACTATGGCTCCGGCAATTGGGTCACATTTGGAGCCGCCGCCGCTGTGGGGCATCTCATGGGGTTGAATGCCCGGGAGATGGAACAGGCATTGGGCATCACCGAAGTACAGACACCCAGCTGCCAGCTCATGGGATGGATTGAAGACCGCCGCATCCCCACGGTTAAAGAAGGCATGGGCTGGTCCGCGGCCACGGGCCTGAACGCCGCCATGATGGCCAAGGTGGGTATCACCGGCACCCTGACCCTTTTCAGGAACAAGGAAGATCTTGCCAAGGTGAATACCTGCGGAGATCACTATGAAATGGAAAATCTTTATTTTAAACAATATCCCAGTTGTCGCTGGACCCATAGTGCACTGGATCTTCTGTTTGACTTGATGAAAAATAACAAACTGGGTGCAGGCGAGATCAAAGGCATCCATGTGGACACCTTTTATTATGCCTCTTTGCTGGACACCATTGTTCCCGACTGTGTGGAACAGGCCCAGTACAGCATTCCTTTTCTCTTGGCTGTGGCAGCCCTGGACGGAGAACTGACCCCCACCCAGATGCGAGCTGAACGATTTGTTGATGAAAGGGTGACAGCCCTGGCACGGAAAGTCACCCTGTCGGTGGATGAAGAGATACAAAATAAATATCCTGCCAGTACCCTGGCCCGACTCACCATTGAAACTACGGCGGGGCAGAGATTTAAAGCAGAGGCTGACAAATTAAAAGGAGACTGGAATTATCCCCTTACTGACCAGGAGATTAAAGATAAATTCAGACGATTTACCAATGGTATTCTTCCTTTGGACACCGTGGAAGAGTTGATCCAAACCGTTTGGGAACTGGACACCATGGAAAAACCATGGGAACTGCTTAAAGTGATATGAGGGAAACACTTTACGCGAGGCGAATGGCTTTTCCAGGAGGGGTAGTTGACCGATTCATATCCCTTGGAGCACTTTAAGCGATAAGCCCACAACAATATCACCAACCTTTTCTTTGTATGTCAACATGTGAGGGGCCGTCAGATGAGCCTTTAAATCTGCCAGGGTCTCCCATTGCTCAATAATAGTAACAACATTTTCATCCCGTTCCTGGGGAGGCAGGCCGGAATCCACGTCCATGGTGGGCAGATACCCTATGCAACCCTTTTCCTTGAGAACCAGAGGAATATTTGCCTTGAAAATTTCAATAAACTCCGGAACCCGGCCTTCTTTGATGGTTATGGATGCGATTACATTGATCATTATTTTTCTCCTTTTTGATGATTATAATCCGATTATTAAATTTTTCTGTCTTGACAGCTATCAGGGAGTGAGGTCAGGCTTGGCATCTGCATCTCAATATCTGACATAGATCAAATTTAGCCTTCAATTTATATTGATAGATTGCAAATAGCACGGGAATGCTGCTTCAAATTGGGTCAGCAAAGGGCTACCCGCACAGGTCGCATTTTTTGGGTGATACTTCCTTTTAAATGGGGTTATTCCTCCAACAGGTGAAAACTGACAAATGAAGGATTTCCCACAAAATAGTTTATTTAAACCTTCCAGGATAAAGCCTTTTTCAGAGGACAATCATCTGGAATATCCCTACCCTGCCGATACCCCTGCAAGACATCAACGGATTTTGCAGCAAGTTGCCTCCGAACCTCCCGCCTTCTCCCTTTTACCCTGGCAATTTTCATGGACTCATAGGCCGTGGTCCCGTGGCGCATCCAGGCAATCACAGCAGCTTCAGCCCGTTGGGCAACGGGAATTCGCTGGGTCCTGGCCACTGTCCCACTACCCACAGGCGTTGCGTGTTCTGTAATTTTTTCTGCCAGAACGCTGGCCAGGGCTTCATATTTGAGATGAAAATTTAAATAAGTTAGCACTTCTTCATAGAACTCACCGACATAGGCCGTCTGTTTAGCTCCCCGCCTGACAAGTTCTCGTTTTCGCTGCTTCTCATATTCCGGGGTTGCTCTTTTGGCCTGGACCTTTTCCCGTGATTCCAGAATATGGGCCGCATTGGCCCAGATTCCCTTTGAGATCATACGCCTGCCCTTGCGTACCTGCACGACCCAGGTCGGGCCCTTTGCCTTAACACTTCTGGTTATGGCTGCGTCACCTGCGGGCAGAAATTCCCAGTCATGGGGAGGGGAAAGGGTTTCTCCCGATTGTGACAAAACCGTTCCACTGGTCTTGCCGGGCGCAACAATAGAATGATCATAAGCCATAAATCATATCCTGCATTAATACGTAAGATCCATTTAAATCGGTCTTCCCTGAAATTCCATCCCCGTAAAAAATATGTTAAAAGACGGTCTCTTTCTGGCAATCAGGGGTTATTCATAAAAGCTGACTGCCTTGAATAATTCCACGCCAGATAAATTTTTGCAATGAAATTAATGGCACCTCATAGGTGCTTTTTAAATAAAAGGGAAAATCCCATGAGCGGCCCACACAAAGTAAGAGCAATGATGAAAAGAGAGGTCCAGAATGCCCAGCGGCGTTTCCGGCGTCAAAAGCAGAGAAATGTACTTGCAAAGCCGGGCATCCATGAAATGATCATTGTGCTGGACCACCTAAAACCCTCCTATAATGTGGGCAAGATTTTTCGCAGTGCCGATGCCTTTGGGGCCCACCGGGTGGATCTGGTGGGCATTGATCACTTTGATCCGGCCCCGGGAATGGGTGGATTTAAGAATGTGCCAGCAAAATTTTACGATGATTTTGACGAGTGCTACCAGCCCCTGGCCCAGAGTGATCATACCCTGGTGATCCTGGAACCGGAAAAAGGCACCTCGCTTTTTACCACTGCACTTCCCCGAAAGAGCGCCTTTGTGCTGGGTCATGAAGAGTTCGGTATCAGCTTTGATCCGGATCAATACGCCAATGTCATGCGGGTGGCCATTCCCCAGTTTGGAAAAGTACAAAGCCTTAATGTGAGCATTGCCGCATCCATTGTCATGTACGAGTATGTCAAACAGCATGGTTAAAACGCAAAAGACCTGATCCAGAACCGGATCAGGCTTTTCATATTCTATCATGAATCCATGATCCCATCACTGGGACCATGGATATCATCTTAAAACTATTCTTACAAAAATGGACAGGCCCTGAGCCGCATTCGAAAAGGGGTTCACACCATTAAGGGCAGTGATACCAAAAGCATAGATCTTCTTGCCAATGCCCCTGAAAAAAGCCTCGTAATTATGATTGCCACCACAAGGTATCCCAAGGATTAAGTTCAACCCTTCAGGTTGACTCAATCCTTAGTGTTAGTTGATAATTTCTGGATATCCTAATCGTTAAAAAAGTACCGTCGGGTATTTCCATTGGTTTCTTATCTGAAATTTTCATGTTGTTTGAGCAAGAGAGTTAGAAAATTTTTTTGGCTCCGGCTTGTCCAGGTTCGGCAATCAGATTTTATTCCAATCCATGTTTTAGTGTGACGTGTATGGTGGTATGCCGGAAAAAGTCTCAGGGTTTATGTACTTCTTTATTTTTTTGACGATCTGCCTGTTTTCAGAAGACGAGATTCCTAAACATAATCGGTACTCTGAATCTTTGGTAGTAGAAACAATACACTCATCCCACATATGGTTTAAAGATTTTACGGTTTTCAGGCTGCGCAGATGAACGGGTGTGTCCCACTTTTTGCACAAACTCGTTCCCTGGCAAATGGTTGAAAGGAGATGTTGCTATCATGACTTGCCTCATGATATGAAAAATACATACAAGATGATTTTTGCCTGTCAATAGCATAAATCCCGATCCATTTTGGGCGGTCACCCTTAGATTTCTAAATTTGTGCAAAAAGTGGGACACACCCATTATTATTCCAAGCGCTTTTATAAGGAAGTCGTAAGATCTCAATAAATTCGAGCATTTATATATTTTTTTTGAATAGCCCCAGCGTTTAAAGGCTAAGCAGGCTTTATCACCCCAGGTTATTGAGAGATTACAGAAAGTCTCGCCAACATGCTGGAATTAAAAAACTTTAATTTTTCGTTGTGGCTGGTCTTACAGCCATGTATGTTATATGAAAATGAAGTGTCCAAGTAGCCTCAGCAGAGCCCCCGGCCAATTGGGCCGTCTACGGTCCCGGGCCGGGCCCATTGCCCGTCGGGGGGGGGGCATAATGCCATTTTCAATATTCGTTGTGTCCGGCAGGACATGCCCGTTATAATGGATGCAAATCCGTTTTTTGGGGGTTGGTTCTAAAACCGGCCGCTTCTAATTTTTTTAAAATTATTGCGCTGTAACTATCTAATAATATAATAAATATTTTCAAGTGAGGTTTAGTACTGACTACAAGTGGCCGACGTTAGAACCAAGCCCATTTTTTGCATAGTGGCCCATCTTATCATCAACCCCAAAAGATAAGTACTCATACATATTTTTTTCGGTATTTTACAGAGATATACTATTGATATTTATAAGTTTTATTTTGAATAACATATGGTCGGGTACTTACTTAAAGATTACCTCACTATGCATATTTTTTTTAGTTTGACAACAAAAATAATTTCATTGTGTTTAAAGGAGTTCACATGTTTGAATGGATTGTCAGTGCAGAGGCCTGGATGGCTCTTGCCACCTTAACGGCCCTTGAAATCGTACTGGGGATAGACAACATTATCTTTATCTCCATCCTCGTGGGACGCTTACCAGAAACTCAGAGAAACTTTGCACGGCGCACGGGACTTATTCTTGCCATGGCAACCCGACTGCTGCTGCTTGCCTCGGTGGCTTGGGTGGTCAGTTTGAAAACCCCCTGGCTTACCATTTTCTCCCATGAGATATCCGGCAAAGATATTATTCTCATCGGTGGGGGGCTTTTCCTTCTTACCAAGGCCACCCATGAAATCCATGCAAGCCTTGAAGGCGTTGAAGAGAGCACAAAGATGCAGGCCACCATGAAACTTGGAGCCGTACTGTTTCAAATTTCAATCCTGGATATGGTGTTTTCCCTGGACTCTGTCATCACCGCCGTTGGCCTGGCCCGGCATCTTTCCATCATGGCCATCGCCATTATTATTTCAGTATTAATCATGTTGTTTGCCGCCAGGGCCATTGGTGAATTTGTGGACACCCATCCCACCATAAAAATGCTGGCATTGTCATTTTTAATCATGGTGGGATTTACCCTCATTGCCGAAGGGTTTGATGTGCACGTTCCCAAGGGATACATTTACTTTTCCATGATTTTTTCCATCTCCGTTGAGATGTTAAATTTGCGACTGCGCAAAAAACAGATGGCCACCATTGTTCTGCATAAAAAAAAGGGGGCTTGAATCACACATCTGCCACCCAAAAGTACGGGGTTGATCATAAGATGGGCCACTATACGTAAAATAAATCCTCACCCATTGTAAACGCCCGGAATAGGGTGGGTATTAATCACGTTGATCCGATCCGGGGATGAACTTAGCGCGGGCGCATTCCCATTTTCCCGGCCATCATATAACCCATTGATTTCATTAAGCCACCACCCATTGATACAAAATTAAATATCTTGACAAATCAAAGGGTTGAATATTCAACAGGGAAAATGGGAATGCGCCCCTTAGCGCCCTATCGGGCGGACTTTTTACAACTCCTTGATTTAACAGTTCATAAAATAGAAATTCCTATACAATTAAATTACCGTTAAAACAGAGCGTTCAGCACTGGACACCGCACCTTCCAGGTAACCACCCAAATGCTCTGCGGTTTCTGAGCCGGCAAAGTGAAAGGTGTCATTCCAAATGCTTTTTTTCCCGGAAGGCGGATGGTATTCAGGATGATTGTGGGCATCCCGCTGGTCATATTCACTGGCTGTAAATTCTTCTTTTGCCCAATCTTGATAATAGACACTCAGTGGCTGTCCAGCCGCCTGACCGTAAAGGAGGGTAAGCTGTGCAAGGATGGCCTGGATCATGGATTCTCTATTTTTGCGCCGTAATGCCGGGATACCGACAAATCCGGTCAGCCCATGTATAATGTCTGACTCACTGGATCCGTCATGAATCTCCCCAAGGGGACCACGCAGGCTGAATCCCTGGCCGGAAAGGCCGATCTTCCGCCAATCGGCCTTATCATACAGAGCAAAAAATTTTGCCTGTCCTGCCATCCAGGTGCTTGCTTTTAACATTGCCTGGGTAAGATTGTGGGATAAATCCGGTGTAAACAAAATGGAACTGGCGGCAAGTCGGGGGGGCAAAGCAAGAATAATGCTGGATGCTTTCAACAGGCACTTGGGTTCCTGATCAAGACGGCCCACCGTGACCCGAACCCCATGGTCCAACCGTTCTATTTCGCACACCGGATGATTCAGTCGAATCAGATCTTTGGGAATTCGGGCGCAAAGACCACTGATAAGTGAAATCATACCACCGGTGAGTCGCCATCCGGGCGGATTCATTGGATAGCCTTCAATGTTTTCAACATGGCCATCCCTGGCCTGAAATCGGGCCAGGCCTGTTTCAAACTGAGGATATCCCTTCAGACCCAGTGTCTGTATTAATGCATTTACCTTCGGATTGATCATGGGCCAATACCAGGAAGGGCCCAGATCCGCAAAAGAACCTTGATGTTCCGGGCTTAAAATTCTGCCCCCCACACGAGATCGGGCTTCAAGTAAAACAAAGGATTTTTTCTTTGCTGCCAGTAGAAAGGCCGCATAAATTCCGCTGAGGCCGCCCCCAACGATGATGGTATCAACTTTTTCTGTACACATATCCACATTGAGTCCTTGTATAGTGCAATATCAATGCTTTATTTTAGGATGCTTGATCCTGGAGAATGCCATGGTTCAAGACTCTGTGGTATATACAATCCTAAATTTTAGCCTTGACCATGCACTATGTTAGTCCTGAAATTGCATCCCCGTAAAAAGTATGTTAAAAAACGGTCTCTCTCCGACTATATGGGGTCATTTCAAAATCTTCGGAACACCGATCAAAGATACTGCGCATATGCGCCACCGGGGCGGTATCCAGTGTTTCCAAAAAATCCATTCTTTAGATAGTTTGCAATCAGCCACCAATGATCTCATTTAATCCCTCAAGAATGAGATCCAAATGTTCAGGGTTTGCCGAACCGATTTTTTTTCTTAAACGTTTAATAGACAATGTACGAATTTGACTTATCTTTACCCAGGATTTTTTGGGAAGATGACACGCTTCAAGTTCAAGGGTCAAAGGGAACGAAGCCTTTTGGGGTTGGCTTGTAATGGCAACCGCAATTACAGTTCCTGAATGCTTGTTAAAGATTTCATGACTTAAGACAAGTACAGGTCGTAGTCCTGACTGCTCATGCCCAACAACCGGATTCAAGTCCGCCCAAATAATATCACCCCTCAATATTCCGGCCATTCATCCAACTCCATATCAAAGCCCTCTTCGGCAAAATTCTGTTCAGATTCAGGATTAAGCTTTGCACATTCCCGAGCAAGTCTTCCTTGTTCAAGACGGTCAATTTTTTCTGATACAGCTTGTTGAATGGCACGGCTACGGTTGGGGAAAAAATTATTTTTAACTAAGAAATCCAATCGAGCCAACGTATTTTGATCAATTGTTATAGCTATTTTTGATGTGCTCATATTTCACCTCTGGTATTACAATAAATCATACCAAATAGGTATGCAAGATTTTTTTCCGAATTGGTTTCATACCACTCTTATAATCCACTGGAATCATTATCACCATCAAAGTTATAACCTGATGATTTCAGTTGAGCAACTATCGCCGGCACAAAGATGCACAGAACTTTATTAGAAAATAAAACTTCCAACCAACCTCAGCAGAGCCCCCCCCGAGGGGCAATAGGAACCGGCCAATTGGGCCGTCTACGGTTCCGGGTCGGGCCCATTGCCCCTCGGGGGGGGGGGGCGGCATGATAGCATTTTCAATATTCGTTGTGCTCGACAGGACATGCCCATTATACATAATGAACGGCATGCTTAAAACACAAAAAAAAACCTGATCCAAAACTGGATCAGGTTTCATTTTTTGGGACTTGATCTTTGATGATCAAAAAAGGCTCAGGCTTGGCTTATGGGTATTATTTCAAAAATTTTCAGCTTGCATAAATCAGGTCCAATAACACCAATAAGCCAAGCCTGACCCCAATTATCTGAATCCATGACCCCATCACTGGGATCATGGATATCATTTCAAACTATTCTTACAAAGACGCCACCCAGGCGGAGAATTTCTCTTCACCTGCAGGTTTCATGTTGAATTCAACACCACTGTCCAGAAGGGAGTGGATCATATCTTTTCCATATCCCCTGGAGCAGGTCAGGATGAGACCGGCCTTTTCACCCTCCTTGGAAAGGGTGATGATCTGGCAGGGCACATGGCAGCAGGGTCCCTGAAACAGAAACGGAGTTATCATCTTGGGATCCAGAAAATCCAGGTTGGTGACTTTTTCCATAAAGGAAAAAACATCCTTGCCCATGATGGCCACGCACAGGGTATTTTCTGTGGTCTCTGTGACAAACACATCTGTGGGAAGATCTGCACCGTTTCCGGGTAGCTGAAACACAGATGCCTGGATACCGTTCATGCGATTGATCAAAATACCGTCTTTAAGCACGGACTGTCCCGGTACTTCCGGGATGGCCACACCAAAGGGGGTGACACCTGACAGATCTTTTGTCTGGACATCCAGGCGTGTCACATGGCTCAAATCCACAATGGACAGGCCCTGCCCTTCTCCGTCATATTCCATGGCGATGGTCCAGTTATCCCGGACTTCCGTACGTTTGGGCGATTTACCAAAGGAAACCGGTGAAACTCTTTTAATATCTACCATTGTTTTTACCTCAACTCTTCATTCTTGTTCCGTCAGGATCATAAAATGGCATGGGAACCACCTTGCCATAGATACGTTCATCGCCGCACTCATCTTCATAGATCTCAAGCCGGGTACCCACCTTGGCAAGTTCTGATTCCACCAGGGCCATACCAACAGCCTCATTCAATGTAAAGCTGTCCCGGGCCGTTGCAATGTATCCTCGAACCTTGGTGTCCACGATAAGGGCACCATCCCTGGGGGCACGTCCGTTGTTTTCCATCTTGAAGCCCACCAGTTTAAACCGGGTGGGGTCATTTTCTGCCTGGCGCAGGGCCACAGCACCAACGGTTTTGGCTTCGGCTTTTTTACGATCCCACAAAAATCCAAGTCCCACATCCAGAAGGTTGGTCCGTTGTTCGGACTCCTGACCTAATATGATATGGCATTTTTCCATACGAAGGACATTCTGTGCTTCCACACCAAAGTTCTGGATGCCAAACTCTGCACCCGCTTCTTTGAGCAGCTGCCACAGCGATGTCATGTAGGAGGAGGCCACATGGAACTCATAGGAGAGTTCACCCACAAAGCCCAGTCGCATGACCTTTGCCGGAATGACATCCTTGATCATCATCTCTTTGTAACCGGAGTAGGACAAGCCTTCATTGGAGACGTCTTCTTCGGTGATTTTTGCAAACACCTTCCGGGCGTTGGGACCGGAAAGGTTAATAACCCCCATGGAATCGGTGATGTTCACCATGCTGAAATCCCAGCCGTCATACCGGGTGTGATACCTGAACCATTCCACGGTTTGTCCAGCTCGGCCAGTGGACGTGGTGATATAATAATCATTCTCACCGAGCATGATAACAACCCCATCATCAATGACACACCCGTCGTCGTTACACATGGCGGAGTATTTTACCCGACCGGGTTTGAGCTTGGACATGTCGCTGACATAAACCCGTTGCAATGCTTTGAGGGCATCGGGTCCGTGGAGGCGAAATTTACCCAATGTGGAACCATCCAGCATACCAACGTTATTGCGAACATTTTCAATCTCTTTTTGACAGGAATAATCCTCGCTAAAATACCGAACCCGTTCCCACACACCAATTTTTCTCAAAATACCCTTGTCAGCCACCTGAAGATTGTGGATGGGGGTTCTTTTATGCATGGTGTGGTTGGTACCGGCATAGGTGGCAATAAAGGTGGGTACAATGGGGGCACGCACGGTGGTGGGTTTCACAGGAACCCCAGCCAATGCCTGGTATTTAGCCACATAAAGGGGCAGGTTGTGACCGGGGATACCGCTCTGGCCGGGTCCAAGACCTGCAGAAGAGTATCGTTTTACAAGCTCTGGCACATCAAACCCACTGTCAATGGTCTGTTTCACACTCTTGATGGTGGTATCTTCGTCAAAGCAGATAAAACTTTTTCGACCTTGTACAGGGGCGGTTACGAGCTTGGAGCCGCGCACGGGTCCAGGAAGCTCTTTCATGGCAGCTTCAATAGCTTCCACATCAGCAGCTTCACAGGCACCACAGGCTTTGGCAGCCTTGATTCCGGCAAGGGTTCCAGAGCATTCAATGGACAGGGCGTTGTTGATGCCCAGAATGCGACCGGCGGAGAAAGTGTTCTCCGGCATCTCATCGGCCACAAAAAAGCCGGTGAAATCATCGTGCCTGAGCTTAATCTGGGCCATGGTCAAGGGGCCTGTCACCGGGGTCAACCCCGCAGAGGCCACCAGCACATCACAGTCAAAATCCCGGGAGATCATGCCGTCAATGGAGCTCATGGTCACCTTGTTGACCTGTTTCTTGCCATGGGCAACGGTGGCAACCCAACCTTTAAGAAGAAGAAGGTTGCGTTTGGCCAATGCCAGTACCAGTTCAGGATCCTGGCCATCTTCACGGACATCTGCCACGCAGCCGATTTTCATACCCATATCAAACAGGTCAATGGCTGCCTCAAGACCTAAATCATGGCCTACGCTGAAGATACCGTTTTCACCGGGCAGCATACCATAATTGCGAGCCATGCGAAGAGCACATGCCACCTGCATGACGCCGGGACGCTCGTTGTTGTCAAAAAGCAAGGGGCGTTCAATGCAGCCCGTGGCCACAATAACACTGTTGGCCCGGATCTCTACATATCGTTCGTTAAAGGCATCCGTGTCGGTTCCGGTTTGAAAACCAGTGACAAGGCAGTTACTGTAAGCACCCACCATGGCAGTGTGTTTGAGTACCCGGATGTTTTCATTGTCCTCCACCTGCTGGGCCAGATCCTGGCCTCGCTGGTACAGGGCAACACCGTCTTTGTATTCGGCAGTCCGGTAATCAAAAAAACCACCCAGCCAGGGGCGGGATTCCATGATGATGACCCGAAGTCCCTTTTCAGACGCTGCCAGAGCAGCGGTCATACCGGCAGGGCCACCACCGATGACAACAACGTCGGTACGGGGAAAGATTTCGTCAAACTTGCCAGGCATTTCAAAGTCAGGACTGATCTCGCCAAGACCTGCGGTCTTGCGGATCTGTTTCATGGCAATGGGCCAAATACGGGCAGGCTTGTGCATCATTTTATAATAGAAGCCGGCGGGCATGGCCCAGTCCAGTTTATCCAGGAAGCCCAGCATATCTTTTTCGGCGGAGCCCTTGACGTTCTGCTCTTTCACGGTCATGCCCTGTTTGAGCAGCGTGTTTTCCGTGCGCACATTGGGGATACCATCCACTTCCATCATGGTGTTACTGCACTCACCATCCAGGCTGTAAAGCCCCCGGGGGCGATGGTATTTCAGACTTCTGGCATAGATACGAACGCCGTTGGCATAGAGAGCGCTGGCAATGGTATCACCTTCCACGCCAGAGTAACTCTTTCCCTTATAATTAAATATCACTTTTTTCGTTGGATCAATCTTCAGCGTGGGCAGCTGATTAAATCGGGTCATCATTTGTCAGCCTCCGGACCTTTAACTTCAAGGTTGGTTGTTGTATCGCGATGGATGCTAAACCACGAACCGCAGCCATCCTTG
>Ga0307929_1001428_pt1 | contig 18061 bp, 15 predicted proteins | sample AceLakmetage1330_FD_203160 | JGI IMG/M metagenome (GOLD analysis project Ga0307929, IMG submission 203160) | Saline water microbial communities from Ace Lake, Antarctica - #1330 | ecosystem: Environmental > Aquatic > Non-marine Saline and Alkaline > Saline | place: Antarctica: Ace Lake...
GGGGCGGTATCGCCGGTATGCAGTCGGCGCTGGATCTGGCAAACTCAGGATTCTATGTCTATCTAATTGAAAAATCCTCTGCCGTTGGCGGACTCATGTCTCAGTTGGACAAGACATTCCCCACCAACGACTGTGCCATGTGAGTGATCTCACCCAAACTGGTCGAGGTCGGCCGGCACCTGAACATCGAGATTTTAACCACAACGGAACTCAGAGAACTTGAGGGAGAAGAGGGTCATTTCAAGGCCCACCTTGTGCAACATCCGCGCTATATCGACCTTTCCAAGTGTACAAGCTGCGGGGAATGCTTCAAGGTCTGTCCAATAGATATAGATGACGAATATAACGAGAGCCTCTCCACAACAAAGGCAATCCATAAACAGTATGCCCAGGCCATGCCAGGGGCCTATGTCATTTCAAAAAGGGGGACGGCACCGTGCAAGGCCACCTGCCCGGCCCATGTGAGCGTGCAGGGCTTTATCGCCCTGACCAGGGAGGGTAAATACAGGGAGGCATTGGAGCTCTTTAAGGAGGCCCATCCCTTTCCCGCCATATGCGGTCGCGTCTGTCACCATCCCTGCGAAGAGATTTGCACAAGGGGAGACGCAGATGAGTCCGTGGGGATCCAGCATATCCATCGTTTTTTAGCTGATTACGATTTTTCACAGGATGAATCTTACCTTCCTGACATTGCCGAAGAGCGTGAAGAAAAGGTGGCCATTATCGGGGCAGGTCCTGCAGGGCTCAGCGCGGCCTATTTTTTGAGAAAAGGGGGCTATCAGGTCACCGTATTTGAAAAACTCCCTGTAGCAGGGGGCATGATGGCAGTGGGCATTCCTGCTTACAGAATGCCGAGAGACATCCTGGCCGCGGAAATCAAGGTTATCGAGGAGATGGGGGTTGAGATAAAGACCGGTGTGACCTTTGGGGATGACGTAACATTCCAGGGTCTCAAGGATGATGGGTTTGAGGCCGTATTTTTGGGGACCGGCCTTCACCTCAGCCGAAAGTTGAACATAGATGGAGAGGATCTCCCGGGAGTCCTAAAAGGTGTGGATTTCCTGCGGGATGCGGCCCTCGGAAACGAGGTTCCCTTAGGAAAAAAGGTGATCGTTATCGGTGGGGGAAATGTGGCCATTGATGTGGCCTTGACCGCACTTCGCAACGGCGCTCAGGATGTTTCATTGGTCTGTTTAGAGAAAAGAGACGAAATGCCGGCCTGGGATTACGAAATCGAGGAGGCCCTTGAGGAAGGGGTGCATATTTCCAAAAGTCTCGGCCCAAAGCGGTTCATTGAGAAAAACGGGGAGTTCTCCAGTGTGGAATTCATGGCATGCACCTCTGTGTTCGATGATCGGGGTCGCTTTAATCCTGAGTATGACGAAACCGACCTGTCTACCCTTGAGGGTGAGACGGTCATCGTGGCCATAGGCCAGACCGCTGATCTTTCATTTGCCGCAAAAGAGGGTATCACCACAAGCAAACAGGGAGGACTGCAGGCCGATCCCATTACTCTCGAGACACCACTCGAAGGTGTCTTTGCAGGGGGAGATGTCTTCTACGGACCGAGATCGGTAGTGGAAGCAGTGGAATGCGGAAAGGAGGCCGCAGAGAGTATTGACCGCTACGTAAACGGCCTCGATCTGAAAGAAGGGCGGGAAAGAGACTGGACTTACGAAAAACCTGAAGTCGCAGAAGAACCTTTTATGCATAGAACCCCCATGAGACAGCTCTCCTTGAAAGAACGTGAAGAAAATTTTAATGAGATTGCCCTCGGTTTCAATGAAGAAGAGGTCAGGGAGGAAGCGGAACGCTGCCTCAAGTGTGGGATCTGCTCTGAATGCTATCAGTGCGTAAAGGCATGTATCGCAGAGGCGATTAACCACAACCAGCAGGAAACGGAGAGGGAGATCACTGTGGGATCAGTTATCCTCTGTCCGGGCGCTGAGGTATTTGATACCGACCCCTATGAGGATATTTATCATCACCGGACCCATCCCAATATAATGACGAGCCTGGAATTTGAGCGAATTCTGGCCGCCACCGGACCGACATTGGGCCATCTTGTGAGACAATCGGATGAAAAAGAGCCCAAGAAGATTGCTTGGCTCCAGTGCGTGGGGTCAAGAGATACAAACCGTTGCGGAAATGGGTACTGCTCTGCCATGTGCTGCATGTATGCCATCAAGGAGGCCGTTATTGCCAAGGATCACAGCGAAGAACCTTTGGATACTACCATTTTCTACATGGACATGCGGACATTTGGAAAGGACTATGAAAAATACTACAACAGGGCTAAAGATCAGCACGGCGTAAGATTTGTCCGGTCCAGGATACATACCATTGACCCTGTTCCAGGCACCGACGATCTCAAAATAAGCTATTCTGATGAGGAAGGGATCATCCATGAAGAAGTCTTTGACATAGTAGTTCTCTCTGTAGGTCTACAGATCAGTGAAGAGACCATCGACCTAAGTCAGCGTCTCGGTCTGGCATTAGATAAATACAACTTCGCCGCCACCGAACCATTTACCCCCGTCAGCACATCAAGGGCCGGTGTTTACGCCTGTGGCATCTTTCAGGGACCAAAGGATATACCGGGTTCGGTAACCGAGGCCAGCGCTGCCGCATGCGCAGCAGGGGTAGCTCTCTCAGACGCAAGGGACCAGGACACCAAATCCTTTGAAATACCACCGGAAATGGACGTAAGCGAGGAAGAGCCGAGGATAGGCGTATTCGTATGCAACTGCGGCATTAACATCGCAGGTGTGGTTGATGTGCCTGCCGTAACCGAATATGCATCACATCTTCCCTTTGTCACACTTGCTGACCAGAATCTTTTCACCTGCTCCCAGGATACCCAGGACAAGATCAAGAAGGTCATCCAGGAAAACAAGCTCAACCGGATTGTGGTGGCATCATGCTCCCCACGTACCCACGAGCCCCTGTTTCAGGAAACACTTCAGGGTTGCGGCCTCAACAAATACCTCTTTGAAATGGCCAACATCAGGGACCAGGACTCATGGGTTCATGGAGATGATCCGGAAGGGGCAACAAACAAGGCCAAGGACCTGGTGCGGATGGCAGTAGCCAGGGCGGGTCTGCTGAAACCTTTAGAAGAAAAAAGTATCCCCGTAAACAAACGCGCCCTGATTATCGGTGGTGGTGTGGCGGGTATGAATGCGGCCTTAGGTTTGGCTGATCAGGGGTTCGAGACAGTGATCGTAGAGAAAGAGGCCCAGCTCGGCGGCCTTTCCAAGGATTTAACCACCACCATTGAGGGAGCCGACATCCAGCGATATCTTATAGAGCTTGTTGATGAGGTTACCCGGAATGATAAAATCCAGGTTTTGGCAGAATCCCTTATCGTGGGATTCACCGGATTCAAAGGAAATTTTACCACCGAAATCATGGTGGGACCGGGTATGTACGAGAGGAAAATAGACCACGGCGTGGTGATCCTGGCCACGGGCGCTAAGGAATACACCCCAAAAGAGTACCTGTATGGAACCGATCATCGGGTTATGACCCAGATTGCATTAGGCAAGCGGCTCGAATTGAAGGGCGCCTCTGACCTTAACCAGGTGGTTATGATCCAATGCGTGGGTTCCCGCAACGATGAAAATCCCAACTGTTCCCGCATCTGCTGCCAGAACGCCGTCAAGAACGCCCTCCACATCAAAGACCTCAACCCGGATGCGGACGTCTATGTGCTTTACCGGGATATGCGAATGTACGGCCTGTTAGAGGATTACTATACCGAGGCCAGAAAACAGGGTGTTATTTTCTTCCGTTTTGATCAAGATATTCCACCACAGGTTGAGGCCACTGATGAAGGCATCCTTGTCACATTCAAGGATCATGTGCTTCAACGGGAAATCCGTATCTGTGCTGATCGTTTAGCGCTCAGCGCGGGCATGGTGGCAGAGGATACCGAAGAATTGGCCTCTATTCTCAAGTTACCGAGAAACGAGGAAGGTTTTTTTATTGAAGCTCACGTAAAACTGAGACCCGTGGACCTTGCCAACGAAGGTATCTTCCTGTGCGGGACCGCCCATGGGCCCAAATTGATATCTGAAACGATCTCTCAGTCTTTAGCGGCGGCCTCGAGAGCCTCAACCTTCCTGTCTCAATCCGAGATTCGTCTTTCTGCAGTGACCGCTACGGTCGATCAGGAAAGATGCGCTGCCTGTCTTGTCTGCGTCCGGGCCTGCCCCTACGGGGTCCCCCGGATAAACGCGGAGGGGGCAAGCGAGATTGATGAGGCGTTATGCCACGGTTGCGGAATTTGCGCTGCCGAATGCCCGGCCAAGGCCATAGAACTGAACTGGTACGAAGATGACCAGATCCTGACCAAAATAGAAGCATTGCTTGAAGGGGTGATCTGATTGCGGATAAGCGCAGAACGGAAAGCTGGAATGATTTTCCACGCGCCATGCGCCACGCCCTATGCGCATACGGGTTGCAGATTACAGGTTTTTCAATCATCAATCATCAATCGACAATCATCAATCCAAAGGTTGGAAGGAGTTTTTTGATGGAAGAGTTTCGACCGGTTATTGTCACATTCTGCTGTAACTTCTGAGGATATACTGCCGCGGACCTGGCAGGTTCGATGCGTCTCAGATATCCCGACACGATCAGAATTATCAGGGTGCCGTGCACCGGAAAAGTGGATCTCATCCATATCCTCCGGGCATTTGAAAAGGGAGCGGATGGCGTTTACGTTGTGGGCTGTATGGAGGGGGACTGCCGCTTTGATAACGGCAATCTCAGGGCCCGTAAAAGGGTAGAACAGGCACAGGCTATTTTAGATAAGGTTGGTGTAGGCGGCGAACGGGTGAAGATGTTCAATCTCTCCTCGGGAGAAGGCCCCCGGTTCGTTGAGTATGCCGTTGAAATGACTGAAAAAATGGAGGAAATGGGACCTAATCCGATAAAGATAGCCATGCAGAAGGCAGCATAGGGACATTGAAAATTGAAAATTGAAAAGGATTGAGCGAAACAACTCCGCAAATATTCGATAGTCAATCAAAATAATTGCCGACAGGAGGAGATATCATATGATCGTTGCAGACAAGAAGCCTATTGAGGAAATCATCGATATGGTGAAGGGCTACCAGAAAATCCTCATTGCAGGCTGCAATGAGTGCGTCACCGTTTGTGAGGCTGGCGGGAAAAAGGAGGTCGGTGTTTTGGCCTCGGCGCTGCGCATGTACTTCATGAACGAGGGGGAAAAAATCGAGGTAGACGAGATCACATTAGAAAGACAGTGCGATCACGAATACTTGGAGGAAATCCGGAACAGCATCGATCAATATGACGCTGTTGTTTCCTTGGCCTGTGGGGTAGGGGTTCAGTTTATGGCCGAAAAATACTTCGGTACCCCTGTCTATCCCGGAGTCAACACCTGTTTTATGGGAGTGACTGAAGAGCGGGGTGTGTGGAGCGAACGTTGTCAGGGGTGCGGACAATGCATCTTAGGTAAAACCGCTGGAATCTGCCCCATATCCCGGTGCGCCAAGAGGCTCCTCAACGGCCCCTGTGGCGGCTCTACACAAGGAAAATGTGAAATAAGTAAAGATCTGGATTGTGCGTGGCAACTTATTATTGACCGACTGAAAGAGCTTGACAGATTAGATGAATATGAAGAAATCGCTCCAATCAAAGACTGGTCAACAGAACGGGCCGGTGGCCCCAGAAAAGTGGTCAGGGAGGATGTGAGACAATGAGTGCGAAAACACCGAGCAGGCTTGAAAAAATCCTTGATTCAGGACAATTGGCAGTCACATCAGAGTGCGGCCCTCCGAGAGGGAGTGACCCTGAAACGATTACCAAGAAGGCTGAAATGATCAAAGATCATGTGGATGCAATTAACATCACAGATAATCAGACCAGCGTGACCCGTCTATCCAGCCTGGCTTCATGTATCCACCTCAAACTGATGGGGCTCGAGCCAACCCTGCAGATGGTGGTCCGGGACAGGAACCGGATCGCCCTGCAGAGCGATATCTTAGGGGCCGCATCGTTTGACATTCATAATATCCTCTGTCTATCAGGGGATCACCAGGTGTTCGGAGACTCCTCCCAGGGACAGAATGTCTTTGACCTGGACTCCATGCAGCTGATTCAGACGGTGAGATTGATGCGGGATGAAGGCAAATTCCTGGGAGGGGACGATATCAAGCGACCGCCGCAGATGTTTGTGGGGGCAGCAGCCAACCCCTTTGCAGATCCTTTTGAAATCAGGGTCCCCCGTTTGGCCAAAAAAATCGCTGCCGGCGTGGAGTTTATTCAGACCCAGTGCATATATAACTTGGATAAATTTGAACTCTGGATGAAGCAGGCCCGTGATCGGGGGCTTCACGAAAAGGTCTATATCTTAGCTGGGGTGACCCCATTGAGATCAGCAGGTATGGCCAAATATATGAAAAACCGTGTTCCCGGGATGGATGTGCCTGATGAAGTAGTCAAGAGAATGGCCGGTGTACCCAAAGAAAACCAGCCCGAAGAAGGGATTAACATCTGCGTTGAAACCATCCAGCGGTTGAAGGAATGCGAGGGAGTGAGAGGATTTCATATAATGGCCATCGAATGGGAAGAGAAAGTGCCGGAGATCGTAGAGAGGAGCGGACTTTATCCGAGGCTCAAGGATTGATGATTGGCGATTGACGATTGACGATTGTTTGAGTTAAGATAAAGAAGAGTAACGCAACCTATTCAAAATAGACAATTACGGATCAATCGAAACACTGCATATTCGGCGATCAAAAACAAATGACTAATGACCGGCGACTAATGACCAATAAAAAGGAGGATTGGGTATGGACAAGAAATATATTCTGGTAGTAGATGACGATCCTGATCTGGTAGAAACGGTTTCAATGATGTTAGAAAGCAAGGGATGTGAGGTAGGACAAGCCTATGATGGGATTGAAGGGGAAGAATCTATCAAAGAGAGACGTCCGGATTTGGTTATCCTTGATATAATGATGCCCCGGAAGGACGGTTATGTCCTTTGCGCTGAACTCAAGGCCGACGACAAGACCCGGGATATTCCCATAGTGCTTCTCACTGCTGTGGGCGAAGCGGTTCCAACGACCACTTACACACACGCTGACGGCATGTCCACAGAGGCAGACGACTATATTGCCAAGCCGATTGATACAGAGGGCCTTTGGGAGGTAGTGACCGGCCTGTTATAACCTAACCCGGCGAAGCCGGAATTGACTATTGAATATTGAAAATTGAATATTTGTGGAAGTCGCTTCGCTCCGTCATTTTTTTGATAGGTCTTTTAAGAATTTAAAGAATTTCTTAAAATATTCAATCTCGCTGTGGCATAAATACTACGCAAACATGACGGGATCTTGAAATATAGATACGAACTCGGATAAACCGGAATTGCGAATTTAGGGATTGAACCATTCTCGTTCAGCGGGACAAATGAAATCCCAGGGTCCTATGAAATCTAACCTTTGAATCGTGTCGAAGATCCCGCTGGGCAGGGAACCTTTGAACCCGTGAACGGTTAGCAGGTTTTTTTATGTCTGCCCCAGAAAAACTCGGCGGGTTTAAGGTCCTGAAAGATGTAACGCTAATCTCGCTGTTTTCCCCTAAACAGACAAAGGGTTTCGCTTCGAGAATTTTCAGTTCCCTTGCAGATGAAAAAATAAATCTCCCTTACCTCACCTGCGTCTTTGACAACCATGCCTGGGGATTGAACATTGCGGTTGAGTCCAAAGATGCAGGCAAGGCGCTCGGACTGATCGAAGAGGCATTTGAACAAAAATCGATCCATCACCCTCACAGCACCATTCTCTCTATCTTTCCCCACAAAAAAAAACCTGAAATCACCGGCTCTCTATTTGAGGCCTTTGGGCGAGAGGGTATAAACGCGAATGCCCTGGCCAATTCGCCATCTGCTATTTCGATCGTCCTCAATGAAAACGTCCTGAACAAGGCAAGTAGCGCTCTCTTCGGGCCGTTTAGTTTCAGCGCCTATCGGACCCCGGCAGACTGGAAACTGGCCCAAAAGGGAAAGGAACAGCTATACAAAGAGGTGGTCGCCTCATTTCAGGAGCAAAGACCAAAAGTATACGGACTTGAGTATCAGGATAATCAGGAGTTTTTGCAGGTGAAACTGAATACTCAGAGTATAGGAGACTTTGGGACTTCCTTTAAGGAATTTGCCCGGCTCGGTCTCAATCTCACCTTTTTAGCCACAAGTCCCTGTGAGGAAAAAGGAAAAGAAAAAGTGGCCTTTTGTTTACCCGTAACCGCGAACTGCTCTTATATACGAATTATGAATGGAATAGCTCCCCAGGCGGATACACAAACCCTCGCCCCCGTATCCACCTTTGCCATGAACGGCCCCCATTTTGGCGACCGCTACGGAATAGTAAGCGACCTACTGATTTCCTTAGAAAAGGGGGATGTTGATCTCTTAGGACTAAGCTGCACAATAGCCTCGATTACAGGGGTCGTACCATGCTCCCAAATAACATCGGCCATTGAGGCGATCAAAGGGTGTTTTGATATCCCTTCGGTTATCGAGAGGACATAGAGGACGTATGGTGACTTATCTTCAGGGATGGTTGAGCAAGAAGCGACCTAAACGGAATTGATCGGCCTTGAACCGGGTCTATTTTTTTCTTTCCAAAATCGCCTCTTTTTGTTTCTCGTATTCCTCGTCACTAATCGCGCCGTTTTCGTGCGCCTTTTGAAGATCAATCAACTCCTGTCCCGTAGTATGCTTTTTGACAGTGACTTCGGCTGTCCCGCCTTTCCCTCCTTCTCCAGGGCTGCCGCAACACCCGGCAAGGCCTGCACCGGAAATTATCAGGAGTGACAGTATAAGAATATTCAGTTTTTTCATAACATATCTCCATCCACTTGAGTTTGTTTGGTGCCCCCGGCGCGACTCGAACGCACGACACCCAGATTAGGAATCTGATGCTCTATCCACCTGAGCTACGGGGGCAATAATTGATTTTTACAATAAACATATCTAAAGTCAAATGATTTCGACCCGATGCGCCAAAAAAAGATTGATTTAATATTATGAATGTGTATACTAAAGTGTTATGTGTAAGATCTGCTAAGGATTCTATTTTTGGATAGGGACCGACGGCAAGTTGTGGGGGTGTAGCTCAGGTGGGAGAGCGGTACGTTCGCAACGTACAGGTCAGGGGTTCGAATCCCCTCATCTCCACCATTTTTTCTCCGTTATGCAATCATAAGGAATAAGGATGAAACGAAAGGCGAAAATAGAGCGGAAGACCAAGGAGACGGATATCTCCCTGCTCCTCAATCTTGACGGGATCGGCCCTTCCAAAATAGATACCGGCATCCCCTTTATGGACCACATGTTAGACCTGATGGCGGCTCATGGGTTTATGGAAATAGATCTGAAAGCCCGGGGAGATAGAGAGATTGACGACCACCACACTGTTGAAGACTTGGGGATCTGCTTCGGAATGGCTTTGAAAGAGTCCTTAGGTAACAAAGGCGGAATCAGGCGGTACGGCGAATCGACTGTCCCGATGGATGAGGCCTTAGCAAAGATAGTCATCGATATTTCAAATCGGCCAATCCTCGTCTACCGGGTAACACTCAAAAAAAATACTACAGGGACATTTGACATCGGCTTGGTCAAAGAGTTTTTTCGTGCCCTGGCAACCAATGCAGGCATAACGTTACACATCGACCTGCTCTCAGGGGACGAACCTCACCATGTTGCTGAGGCCATCTTCAAGGCATTTGGGAGGGCCTTAGACCAGGCTACCGGTATTGAAGCCCGCTTGAGCGGGAATTTACCCTCTACAAAAGGGGTTTTGTAGCAAACGAGGCACCCATGCCTGAGAAAGATCGACGGAAATCCCGACGATATTGCTTATGGCTTTTCGCCATTTTCTTCCTATTAACAAACGGGGGCTGTCAAGGTGGCAGGGCCCCTGTTCAGTCTCAAGCACCTCCCCAGCCAATAATAAAAAAGGTAGTCGTTTTTGGATTCCGGGCCGCGATCTCGAAAGGAGAAAAACCCGATCTGGTTCGAAATCCGATAACAGGAACTGCTTTTATGTCTCAACCCGTTCCCCAAGATGTGGTTAAGTGGTTGACAGGTCAGCTGTTTGACATGTTAGTCACCGACAAGAGATGGAATCTGATACCGCCTGGTCAGGCCAAAGGGATCATCGAAAGCATCGTAGGCTCAGACACAAAAATGGGAGTAAGTCCTCTAAAAATGCTCCAGGAAGTTGGAATGACTTTTGGAGCGGATGCTGTCCTGATAGGCCAGGTATACCGTTGGCGAGAGCGGGTTGGTGCCGATTTCGGGGTCGAGAGTCCGGCTTCAGTAGCCTTTGATCTCTCTCTTGTGAGGCCGTCAGATGGCGCTATTCTATGGAGGGGCAACTATGACAAGACCCAGAGATCTTTATTCGAGGATTTCTTTGATTATAAGACCTACATTAATAGCAAAGGTCTATGGCTGACCGCCAAGAAATTAGCCAAGCTCGGGTTAGATAAACTATTAGAGGATATGCCTGGTTCTCCGCTTAAGAAAAAGGCAGTAAAGGATTAGACATTTGCTTATTATCCCGGCTATTGACATCAAAGAGGGCCGCTGCGTCAGGCTCAAACAGGGGAGGATGTCCGATGAGACCGTTTTTTCTGATGTCCCCGAGGAGATGGCGGTAAGATGGCATAAATGCGGTGCCCAGAGGCTTCATCTCGTCGACCTGGATGGTGCTGTACATGGCAAACCGGTCAACAAAGAGGTTATCAAACGGATTGTGAACTCTGTCCCTATCCCAATAGAGCTTGGGGGCGGGGTGAGGGAGATGTCTGTCTTGGAAGCCTACTTTTCAGTTGGACTCCAGTACCTTATTTTGGGGACAGTAGCTCATAAGAACCCGGAATTTGTGCGCAATGCCTGCCGCGCCTTTCCCGGGCAAATTATTTTAGGGATAGATGCCAAAAACGATCGCGTTGCAGTGGAGGGGTGGACAGAGGATGTCAAACAGACTCCTCTGGAACTTGCAAAACAGTTTGAAAAGATTGGATTAGCTGCAATCATTTATACTGATATCAACCGGGATGGCATGAGAACAGGATGCAATGTGGAGGCCACTAAGCGCTTGGCAAAATCAATTGAGACCCCGGTAATAGCGTCGGGTGGGATTTCTGAAATCTCGGATGTCTTAGACATTTTGCCCCTGGCAGAGGTTGGAGTTACAGGAATGATTACGGGCAGGGCCCTATACGATGGAAGCCTTGACTTAGCTGAGGCTATAAAGGCATGCAAAGGCGAAAAAAATGATGTTAGGAGTTGACATATTATATATCTGTCATAAAATGGAAAGTTTAAAGTTTTCATATGAACCTTGACAAACTCGTAAAAAGTCAGAAATGACCCCTTTTTGTCATTCCCGCGAACGCGGGAATCCAGGAAAATCAATCACTTCTGGACTCCCGCGTTCGCGGGAGTGACAGCCTTGGAGACTTTTTACGAGACCTTGAACCTTGAACCTTGAACAAAAGAACATGTCACTAAATCAAAGAATAGCTGAAGATCTCAAACTGGCCATGAAGGCAAAGGATAGTATCCGTCTTTCTTGTTTAAGGATGATCAGGAGTTCTTCAAAAAATTTGCAGGTGGAAAAAAGGCGTGAATTAACGGATGAGGAAATCCAGGCCGTTGTTTCATCCCTGATCAGAAAAGGCAAAGAGGCTACGAAGGAATTCAGAAACGGGAATCGTGAGGATCTGGCCCTAAAGGAAGAAAAAGAGGTCGAGATCTTCTACGAGTACCTGCCACAGCAGTTGACCCCGGAGAAAATCGAAGAGAATATACGGCAAATCATTTCTGAGTTGTCTGCTGAGAGCCCCAAAGATATGGGAAATGTCATGAAGGCGGCTATGGCCAGGATGGCAGGCCAGGTACAGGGGAAAGAAGTAAATGAGATAGTAAAAAAACTTCTAACTTCGTAGTCTGCTGAAAAGGAACCAAAGATTTCTGATAGTTTGCGCCGTGGAACCATACGATAACCGAGAGATTGCGCACTTATTTGATAGAGCCCGATGATCGAGCATACATATCAGGCTTTCGGACATTATCACCTGATGGAAATCCTGTCGCGCTACACCTTCTGTTCGCCGGGTCAATCAAATGGCCTATTCCTCAAACCATCAAATGATTCAAGAGACGAGACCTTTGAAAAATGCTCAATTTTGGTCAAGATTAAGGAAGGCGAGGATTTTAACCACAGGAATATATCGAATATTTCGAGGATTAAAATCTGAGCCTGACGCTGAGATTGGGCAGATAAGCCCAGACTTCGAAAGGGGGCGTTTTGCAAAGGTCTCGAGATATTCACAATGATCTGAGGCTAATTTCAGAAACGAGGTCCTTTTTTAGACCAAGGTTTCTAATTTGAATTAAAAATGCCAAGCAACCAGTCTGCCAAAGAAGAAATAAAACGGGCGGCCGACATTGTACAGGTCATCGGTCAGTTTGTTCAGCTTAAAAAGGCCGGGAAGAACTTTATGGGCCTCTGCCCATTCCACGCTGAAAAGGACCCATCGTTCACGGTCAGTCCGGACAGGCAGATGTTCCACTGCTTCGGATGCAAAAAGGGGGGAGATATCTTCGCCTTCTGGATGGACTACCACGGACTCACCTTTCCAGAGGCCCTGAAGGATTTAGCAGAAAGGTATAATGTACAAATCACTGACAACTTCTCCGCAACTGAAGAAAAAAAGAGGAGCAAGCTCCGAGAGTCCCTCTTCAAGATAAATGAGGCCGCTGCACTATATTTCCAACAGGCATTGAGTAAAACTGCAGGAGGAAATCCTGCAGCAGATTATCTGAAGAAAAGGGCCATTTCAAAAGAGATTATCTCGGAATTCCGCCTGGGTTATGCCCCTGATAAATGGCGCGGGATTACTGATTATCTAAGGGAAAATAAGATAAACTTGGAAAGGGCTGTCCAGGCAGGTCTGATCATTCCCAAAAAAGGCGGGGGATATTACGATCGTTTCAGGGGCCGGGTTATGTTCCCCATTCTAAATCTAAGAGAACAGGTGATTGGATTTGGTGGGAGGGTCCTTGACGATTCTTTGCCCAAATATCTGAATACGCCCGAAACCCCGGTTTTCCATAAGGGAGAATTTCCCTACGGATTACATGCCTCTTTTAAAGCGATCAGGCAAAAAGGAGTAGCGGTTATTGTTGAGGGATACATGGACCTTCTGGCCTTGAGAAAACACGGGCTGGATGAGGTAGTGGCCACCCTCGGGACTGCCCTAACCGCACAGCATATCCGAAAGATAAAGGGATATGCCAAGGAGGCTGTGGTAGTCTTCGACTCTGACGAAGCAGGAAGAAACGCGGCCTTAAGAAGTCTGCCCCTCTTTTTAAATGAAGGGCTTCCTGCCAAGGCGGTTGTCTTACCGAATGGTCATGATCCAGACAGTTTTGTAAACACAGATGGCCTGCCCGAGTTCTTAAAGCTTTTGGATAGCGCCTCTTCAATGTTTGACTTTTTTCTTGACCAGAAATTGACGCAAGACGATTCAGACATAGAGGGGAAGGTTCATGTATTGAAGGAAATCCTGCCAGTCCTGTCGCAACTCCGAAATGCTGCACAACGTTCGTTGTATGCGGGACGTCTCTCGGAACAGATTGGGATCAAAGAAGAAGTGGTCTTATCTGAACTAAAGGCCTTCAAACAAGACCTTTCAGGAGACGCCCTTGAAAGAGGTCTGAAAGGCCGATTGGCAGGCCCAAAGGCGGAGAAGAAAATCGGAGATATCCAGTTACTCAACCTGCTTGTGCATCATCCCAAAGCAGTAACCGGACTGATAAACTCTGATTGCCGGACCTTGCTTTCAGATGACACTGCCTCAAAAATTGTTGAAGTCATTTTCGATAAATATCGTAAGGAAGGCCAGTTTTCACCCGAAAATATTGAGGAAAACCTCGATAATGACGATGTTCGTATACGACTTAGAGAGGTAATGGTGGCCGACTCCATTTATTCGGATCAGGAGGTGAAACAGGCGATCGAAGAAATCAGGGAAAAAGCACGTCAAAAAAAGCTCTCAGACTCAGTTAAGGAAATCAAGGGCGATCCCGAGGCCTTAAACGAACTGTTATTGAAATTAAGGGCAGAGGTTGGCGAAAAAGACAGTTTTCGTTCGGGCACTATTTAACGGATAACGAATAGAGGTAATATGATGGATAATAACGCCGATATGATCAATTTAAAGCGGTTGATCCATAACGGAAAAAATAAGGGCTACATTACCTTTGAAGAGCTGAATGATGATCTGTCTGATGATTTTGTTTCCTCTGAGGAGCACATCGATGAACTCATGATGATGTTTCAAGAGCTGGACATCATGGTTATTGATGATGCGGCTAAGAAGAAAATCGAAAAGGCAAAGGCGGCAAAGGAGAAGGCGGCAAAAGCAGAAGAGAAAGGGAATGCATCCGTAGATCTTGCAGAGGCAGCCTCCGGGGTCGCTGACCCTGTGAAAATGTATCTTAAAGAGATGGGTCGTATCTCTCTCCTCACGAGAGAAGGAGAGGTCGAAATAGCCAAACGGATTGAGGCAGGCGAAAATGAAACCTTGCACCGGCTTCTCCTTTGCGGTGTGGGGGTGGAGCATATCATCGCGTTAGGGGAGATGCTCAAGAATAATGAAGTAAAACTAAAAGACGTTATCAATGATATGGAAGACGATGACAGCTACATGCTGATAGGTGAAAAGAAGGAAACTCTCATAAACCTGATTAATAAAATCAGGGATTTTAATGAACGTATGTGCCTTAAAAGGCGTGACAAGGCCAAGGTCCGCTGCACTGAGGGAACAAAAAAGAAACTCACAACACAGATAAAGCGAGATCAAGGGAAAATTATGAAGCTTGTGAGTTCATTCAGCCTGGACGAAAAACAGGTTGAGAGAATGATTGACAAGTTTAAGGAGCTGTCGGCGGAGGTCGAAGCGGCAGAGAGAAAGATAGAAGAATGTATGTTGCGGGCAGGCGGTAAACCGATTTCTTATCTGAAAAAATGTGCCGCAAAGATCCCAAAATCGGCAAAAGATGGCCAGATAATCGCACCCATCGGCCTGGCAAAGAAGGAGATTATTGTCTTGAAGTGCGAGGCGGATGGCGCCCAAAAATTTATCAAGCAAGCTAAGGAACGGACTGATTTGACTCCCCGTCAGATAAAGCTCAAACTAAAAAAAGTGGAAACAAGCTTAGAAAAAGCAAATAGAGCAAAAGCAGAGCTCATTCAAGCCAATTTGAGGCTGGTTGTCAGTATTGCCAAGAAATACACCAATAGGGGCCTCATGTTCCTTGATCTTATCCAGGAAGGAAATATTGGATTGATGAAGGCGGTGGATAAATTCGAATATCAACGCGGGTATAAATTCAGCACTTACGCTACCTGGTGGATCAGACAGGCAATTACCAGGGCCATAGCGGATCAGGCCAGGACTATCCGCATTCCCGTCCATATGATAGAGACCATCAACAAGCTCATGCGAACATCTCGCTATCTTGTACAGGAACATGGCCGCGAGCCGACTTCGGAGGAAATCGCCGAAAAGATGGAATTCCCGCTTGACAAGGTTAGAAAGGTGCTAAAAATAGCCAAAGAACCGATATCTCTCGAAACCCCTATCGGCGAAGAGGAAGACAGCCATCTCGGAGATTTTATTGAGGACAAGAATGTCCTCTCCCCTGGAGATGCGGTTGTCGACTTCGGATTAGCCGAACAAACAAGAAGAGTCCTTACAACCCTCACTCCAAGAGAGGAAAAGGTTCTTAGGATGAGATTCGGTATCGGTGAAAAATCAGACCACACCTTAGAAGAAGTAGGCCGCGATTTCAGCGTTACCAGAGAGCGTATCAGGCAGATAGAGGCCAAAGCACTCAGGAAATTGAGGCACCCCAGCAGAAGCAAAAAACTGAAAAGCTTTATGGATAATTGAAACCATGCACCTTTTTTCTTGACAAATTTCTGTTGGATGCGCATTGTATTTATTACTATTTAGGAATGATCAGAGGGCCCATAGCTCAGCTGGCAGAGCCACCGGCTCATAACCGGTAGGTCCCTGGTTCGAAACCAGGTGGGCCCACCAACACTTAGACTCTCATCATGTTTCCAAGGACTTTGTCAAAGATGTTTTCCCCGGATCGGGAATAATTGTTCCATAAAGGGCGTATCCTTAAGAGGATGCGCCCTTTGAATTTTTTAACATGCAACCCACGCTAAAGGATTTTTTAGACTTGTTAGAAACCATCGCGCCCGCACGATTGGCCGAACCTTGGGACAATTCCGGTCTCCAGGTGGGTTCTTTGTCTCAAAAAATCACAAAGGTCTTCACATCCCTCGATCCGACACTTAATGCCCTTATATCCGCAGCTGAAGCAAACGCTCAACTGCTGTTCACCCATCACCCCTTGATCTTCAAGCCCCTCTCGCGGGTTGATATCAATTCCTTTCCCGGTGATGTAGTTGCAGAAGCTGCAAAGAGGGGGGTTTCCATTGTGGCTGCGCATACCAACTTAGATGCGGCCCGGGGAGGCATAAACGATATCCTGGCAGATCTTATGGGTCTTAGAAATGTGGAGGTCTTGAAGAATGCTGACGAAATGGATGGAGTGGGCTTGGGGAGGATTGGCGATCTCCCAGAATCGACTCGATTGTCTGCCGTGGCAAGGGATGTTAAGAAGGTCCTTGGCACTCAAAATATCAAGATGGTCGGGCAAAAAAACGCCCTGATTCATCGTCTTGCCGTAGTGGGGGGATCAGGTGGAAGTCTCCTTTCCCTTGCCTATGAAAATGGAGCTGACCTCCTCCTGACCGGGGATGTCGGCCATCACGTTGCATTAGAGGCCAAATCTTTGGGAATGGCCCTTCTCGACGGGGGCCACTTTCATACGGAAAAGACCGCATTCAGGGTTTTTGTAAAGAATCTAAGCAAGATATTAAAGGCAAAGGGTTGGGATGTTACTTTCGAGATAGACAAAAATGAAACCGACCCCATCTGGACATAAATCTCAAACTGTTTCAGTCGAGGTAAAGACTTGGAAGAAAAAATGAAGATTCTTATCACCCTCCAGGATTGTGATATTCGGATGAGAGATATACAAATCAAGAAAGAGGAAGGGCCCAAGAAGATCCAAAGGCTTAAAGAAAAACTAACAGCAGTGGAAGATCAGTTGGAAGAAGAGGCAAGCCGGCTTGAGACATACACGCGTGATAGGCGGCAGGCAGAGCAGGAGATTGAGGAGATAGAAAACAGACTGAAAAAAGCTGATATTAAATTGTCCAATATAAAATCAAACAAAGAATACCAGGCTGCTCTGAAGGAGATTGATGATTTAAAGAGGGAAAAACTGCTTTGGGAAGACAGGGTCATCGATATTTTGGAGCAAGTAGAGGCGCTTGAGACCAAGTACACCACTAACAGGGAAAAAGGCGAAGAGACGAGGCAACAGTTCGAGTTGGATCATAACGAGATTCTCAAAAGAGTTAAGGCCTTGAATCGGGAACTTAATAAGATTGAAAAGAAGAGGATGAAATTCTCCCAGACCCTTGATCCTGACCTGCTAAAAAGGTATGATTCTCTCAGGGCACGTAAGGGCGGTATAGGAGTCAGCCCGGTTATAAAGGGCGTGTGCCAGACATGCCACTTAGGGATTCCGCCACAGGAATTTAACGAATTACTCCGGGGCGATAAGCTCATGGCCTGCCCCAACTGCACACGCATTATCTATTGGGGCGATGATGAGCGTTATCAGATCAGAGAGAAGTGACTAAAGTTTGAAGTTTGATGAACTAGTAAAAAGTCAGAAAGCACCCGTTATTGTCATTCCCGTGAAAACGGGAATCCAGGAAATTCAACTGCTTATGGACTCCCGCTCCCCGATCAGGTCGAGGACAAGCTTCGCGGGAGTGACGGCCTTGGAGACTTTTTACGAGACCATCAAGTTTAAAGTGCCTATTTATCCCGTTTGCAGCGGGGAAGTTAAGGAACT
>Ga0307929_1001429_pt1 | contig 18054 bp, 18 predicted proteins | sample AceLakmetage1330_FD_203160 | JGI IMG/M metagenome (GOLD analysis project Ga0307929, IMG submission 203160) | Saline water microbial communities from Ace Lake, Antarctica - #1330 | ecosystem: Environmental > Aquatic > Non-marine Saline and Alkaline > Saline | place: Antarctica: Ace Lake...
AAGTAATTACGTATAAGAAAAATTGCACAAAGTTTTTTTATTGTTCTATACTTTATTTGGCGTGAAGAAAAGTTTTAAAAAAGTTTTGCACTCAATTTGAAACTTGTTACACTTCTCGCCGTAAACAATCATTTTATTGTCTCTAACCCACAGAAAAAATGAAAAAAATGCTTATCGTTTCACTTGCCCTTGGAATGGGGATCCTCCTCACCTCAAGCGCTGAAGCTTATAAAGAACCTGTTCGAGAGGACACAGGAAGTTATTCACACAAACTTTCTATTCAAAAGAAACTAAACGACGCCCTTCGAATGCGATGGTCTTTCTTAAATAAGAAACATAACGAACGAAATGTTGGACAGAAAACAATTCCATACCAACAAGCAATGCACCTCGAATCTCGAAAAGCAACAAACACTTCTGAAGTTTCAACAATGATGAAACGAACAGGAGCAATGACAGATTACAGCAACATAAAAACAGTCGAAGACCGAAACTACTTCCGTCCAAACCGAAAATCTGTTTTCAAAGCTCGAGCTATTGATTACTACGTTGACGGAGGAGATGCTGGAAAAGAAGCGATGGAAGCAAATGTGATTTTTGGATCAACACACAAAATTGATACGAACAAATATTACAACACGTACTGGAAGAAAGATTTCGAATCAATCCGAAAAATCCGAAACGTGCAACGGGCTTTCTACACTCCACCAAAAGCAAAGACTGCAACTCAACGAGTTCGTTCTTTGCGAAAAGGAGATTACTACCGAAACCTTGTACACCCATTCATGAGTGATGAGCTTGAAGGATTCTTCAGCACAGAAGCTGAGTAATTCATACTTATAACGAAATAAAAAAGCTCCGCTCCGGCGGAGTTTTTTTATAACTGCAACCCACGGCTTAAGCCGTGGGTATTACTCCTTTTATTTTTACTTTCTAATCTGTTAGAATCCCACCGATGCAAGAAATCTACCGAACCGATAAATCATACCAATGGAATTATGACAACGGGCCGTCTTTTGAGGGACCTTTTCCTGCACTACAAAAACCTGAGAAGAAATTCAAACTCTGGAACTTTGAACTAAACTCCCCTCTTGGGGTTCCCGCAGGACCACTACTGGATTCAAAATGGATAAACCTGTATGGAAAGCTTGGATTTGATATCCCTGTGTACAAGACCGTACGAACGATTGAACGAGAATGCCATCCGAATCCCAACTGCGTATTTGTAGATGCCCCACGACAATTGGATGTTGCTGACATCGGGGGAGACATTACAACGAGAACAACTGATCCAACGAGTGTGGAAGACATTACAATTACCAACTCCTTCGGAGTCCCCTCTCAACCACCGAGTGTGTGGATGAAGGATATCGAGCGAGCAAACAATTCTCTTGGCGAAGGCCAAGTCATGATTGTTTCAATAATGGGAACTCCAGGCGAAGGACGAGATTTGGTACAAGATTATGCGGACTGTGCACGAATGGCGAAGGAAGCGGGCGCAAAGATTATTGAAGCGAATTATTCTTGTCCAAATGTCTGTACTGGTGAAGGAAGCTTGTACAAAGATCCTGAAACATCGAGTAAGATTTCAAAAGCAATTCGAGAAATGATTGGTGACACACCGTTCTTGATCAAAATGGGAATGCTGGCCCCCGAAGAACTGCGAGCCGTCGTTGATGCGAATCTTCCCTTCGTGGACGGGTTTTCGGGAATCAACACGATTGCGATGGACGTGAGAACACCTGAAGGCGAACAAGCACTCCTAGGGGAAAACCGACTGCGAGCGGGCCTCTGCGGAGAAGCAATTCGGGATGCAGGACAGGCTTTTACAAAAGAACTCGCAAAGATTCGAAAAGAAAAAAATGCTGACTTCGTGATCTGCGGAGTCGGAGGAATGATGAACGCACAAGATCTGCAAGACCGACTCGATGCGGGTGCTGACATCGTGATGTCGGCTACCGCTGCGATGTGGGATCCGTACTTGGCGAGAGACTTCAGAAATCTTTAAAAAGACAAACTCATTTTGTGAGAAGTGCTCCCTCGATGCGGTGAATTAAAAAAACTTGTCATTCCAAAATCCCGGAGGGATATTTGGAATCTATTATTCTGTGAAAAGGTACAAAAAAGAAGAATTATTTTCTCCTAAAATTTGATAATGGATCCCAAATCAAGTTTGGGATGACGGGTTGTTTTTCATTGCTTTAACAACTCCATCGGATCTCGATGTTCTTCTTTTTCATATACTTCTAAATGCAAGTGCGGTCCTGATGTGAAATATCCCGAGCCTTTCTCCCCTTGTCCTCCTCCCGTCTTGGCAATCAAATCGCCCTGAGCGACCTCCTGTCCTTCGTTTACGAGAATATCTGACACATGTCCGTACACCGTGAAGAGTTCCTCTCTGTGGTCGAGGACGAGATAGGCATACCCATATTCATTGGTATCAAAACTCACCTTGGACACAGTCCCGCTTCTTGGCGCAAAGATATCCGTCCCATGGGGCGCTACAAAATCAATTCCCTTGTGCGTCCTTCCGAGAGCCTTTTCATATTCCGGATCGTGAAATGATGCCGCAATTTCCATGTCTATTTTTAATGGAAACAGAAATCCTTCATCTTCCGGCAAATATCCCAATTTCTCTTGCACATTTCCCAATGCTGATTGGAGTTTCCCGAGGAACGTTTCCGATTCCATTTTTTGACGTTGATAATTCTCAATCGCCTTCGCCGTCTTGCCTTCGGTAAATTCTGATCGCGCAATCAGATGTGCCTTGTTCTCTGCAAACCCCACCAATCCCCTCTTCTCGGCCTCAATCTGCTCCTTCAGGGTTTTGGCTTGATAAAACAGAATCAATGCCTGCCGTTCTTTATCCCGAAGCTTTTGATTCAAATGATTGAGCTCCATTAAGGCCCCTCTTTTTTGATCCTTAAATGATTGGAATTGCCGATTTTCTTGCAGAATATCTCCCACTGATTTTTTTGAGAATAACCACTTGAGCACCGAGACCGTCCCCCCTTTCCCGAAGTTTTCATTGCGGATGTAGTTTTTTTTGAGAAAGATATCGAGCTCTTCCTTTTTCACACGCAGAAGCGCCTTGAGTTCTTCCTGCTCTCGAGTGATCTTTTCGAGTTCATCTCGCCACGTCGTTTCTTGCTCTACAAACTTCGCAATCTTTGCCTTGAGCAAGCTCAATTCTTGATCGAGAAGCATAAGTTGCCCTTGAAGTGTGTATTTCTGAGACTGCGCATTCCAAAGTTCTTGCTGTGATTGCAATGTTTGTTTTTCAAGCAGTTCCAGTTCCTTCGTTTCCTTTTCTATTTTCTTTTTAATGGCTTCAAAGTTTTCCTCTGTCGGATCTTCTGGGATTTCAATTACCTCCTCCGTTTCTCCTTGTTCAATGGTTTGCGTAGGCGTTTCTCCTCCAAAAAACCGATTAAGCATATTGTTCAAATCGCTTCCAATATTTGCGAATGCAATACTCGGGATAAGACAGAGCACTACGAGGAAATGTTTTTTTATTTTCATTTTTTTGATTTTACCGTACAAATAGCTCTACATGAAAACAATTTCTCCAGAAACTTTTGTCCAAAGAGTTTCCTCACACTACGAGGGAGAAATCTGTCATTTGGATTGGGACCGGGAACGCCCATGGACACTGCTCTTTTCGGTGATTCTTTCTGCACAATGTACCGATAAGCGCGTGAACATTGTGACCAAGACATTATTCAAAGACTTTTCTGATCTCGAATCTTACGTTGCTCGCCCGATTGAGGAACTTGAGACCGTAATTAAATCAACGGGCTTCTTTCGAAGTAAATCCAAAAGCTTATCCGGATCGGCACACGCAATGCTTATTGATCATGATGGGAACGTTCCTAACACTATGGAGGAACTGGTGAAGTTGCCAGGGGTTGGAAGAAAGACCGCCAATGTCATTCTCTGGAATCTCTTTCAAAAAAACATCGGCTTCGTGGTTGATACGCACATAGGACGTATTGCGCGACGAACAGGATTGTCGAAACAGACCGATCCGGTAAAAGTCGAGAAAGACCTAATGCAACTGATTCCTCAAAAATACTGGGGAGAACTGTCTCACATGCTCGTGCAGTTCGGACGCGATTACTGCAAAGCTCCCAAGCCCAAATGCTCAGAGTGTTTTCTCAATGATGTGTGTCCGAAGAAGGGTGTGGTAAAATAAACGTTTCAGCTAATGAATCACATCATAGCTATCAATTATTTCTCCAAGCTCTGAAGTCCTGAGGATTTCATTAATATGCGCTACATAATCAGCTATTTTGTCTTCATTATTGGACCCATTAAGTTGAATTGTTAATTTTCTATTTTTTTTATCAAAACCTTGAACGAAAACCATGTCGTCCTTTCCCATTTTTTCCTTAAATAATTTTTTTATTCTTTTTAGTCCTTCTTCTTCTGTCATATCTTCAATATTTTTCTTTTCAAAAAGAGCATCAATAATCTCCCCTATTCTTTGTTTCGTAATATTTGTATTTCCCCAAATCTCTGTATTTTCTTTAAGTGCTTCACTAATTTTAGCAAAAGCATGACTTCTATTTGACGCCTCATTACTCGCATTAAGAGTCATTATTTTGGCTGTGATTTTATTTTTCAAATCTTGATGTCGATCTATAAAGCCAAGTAATTCACCCTCGTCTTCAAGAAATATATCTGCTTCGGGTTTCCTGTTTTTCTCAGTTTCCATATTATTATTTTAAGTATTTTTTATGATTTGTCAATGCGTACCCCCACAAAGAGGAACACGTGTGCCCGAAGAAAGGCGTGAAGTAATTATTGCAAACGAAAATCAACTCCCTGTGTTTGTATTAATTTTCGTATATTAGAAAAGTCATGCTTTCCGAGCTTTTCCATAAATTGGAGTACTAATTCCGGACTATCGAATTCTTTTATCAGTTGTGCCATCATATTCAATGCATCTGTTTTATTCTCTGAATGTTTTTCAAAAACTGCACACATTCTTTTTTCGAAATCTTCATATACTTCTACGATAGTAGCTATATCATTCAATTCTGGATACAATTGCAATAACTGAAGAACCTTTTCTTTTGTCATTCTCTCTTGTAGTTGTTCTTCTTTCGGAACAGATCCTCCTGCTGATTCGAACATATTATCATTTTCCATCGTTTGTATTTTACAATGAATATACAGATTGGTCAACCCTTTCTCACAATCCGAATGTCCTCAATCTTCTGAGGGAATTCATGCTCTGAGAAAAGTTCAATCATCTCGTGCGTCCGGAGGAATAAATCCGAACTCGCTGAAGAACTCTCTGTTTGAATAAAGAGCACTCCGTCTTCAAATTTCATTGGCTGCCACTGGTCCGCTAGGTTCTCATACTTTGCGTTAAATATCTTCCGAACTCGTTCGCAAACGAGCGAAGCCTTTGCCTGCCTATGCAAGTTAAACTTCTGTGTGGCTATCATTAAAAAATCTTCTGCTTTTTGAAATGTCATCGTTCTTTTTTTACTGAAGAATGAGGAAAAAAGCAAGTCGTCGTTCCTTTTTAAAAGTGCTATCCAATGGGGTTTGGGGACAAACCGTGTCTGAGCGTCCTCGGGACTCGGCAGTATTTTAAGAGCGAATGAGCGAGTTTTTTGTCCCCAAAACTTTTTGGTTCTTTTTTGTTACAAAAAGAACAGTCCTGCCGATATCAAACATCGATAAAAGAAGGGATTCCTCCGCGGAGCCTGCCCTCGAGGAATCGGGGGGTCGGAATGACAGGAGGTTATTATTTTGATCTAAAAACTTTTAACGGTGATTTCCCTGTGAGTTCATGAATCACTTCTCCCATCTTTATAACAGGGATACCGAGCACGTTTTGGTAGTCTCCTTCGATGTCGGCAAGCAAGAATGCGCCGATTCCCTCAACTGTGATTCCCCCTGCTTTCCCCTGCCATTGATCGAAGTCGAGGAATGATCTGATCTGACAGTTCGTAATGTCGGAACGAAACACGAGCCATGATTTCTCTACAATTGTTTTTTCAACGTATTTTCCGTTCACATTTCCAGCCACTGTCATCCCCGTAAATGTTCCCACTTTTTTCCCTCTGTATTGTTGAAACATTTCAAAGGCTTCTTTCTTTGTTTTGGGTTTCCCGAGAATGTTCTTTTCCACTTCCACAAGAGAATCAAAGGCAAATATCAGAACGTCTTTTTCCTGTTTGTAGTTCTTGTACACAGACAAAGCTTTCTCCTTCGCGAAGCGCTTAACTTCTGATTCCATTGACGCTGATCTCTCCAAAATTTCTTCACATTTGGGTTTTTCGATCGCAAATTTGATGCCCATTTTCAGAAACATATCTTTTCGCGTTGATGAGAGGGATGCGAGAATAATTTTCATTGTGTAAGTATTTCTTTTAATTTTTCTAACACTGGATCTATGTTAGTTAAAATTTCATTGTTTTGGAATCGAAAAAGCATTGGTCATTCTGGCTTGCCCAGAATCGCTTGAGTTTTTAATATGAATAAAGAACGAAGTGAAGTACTAATACAAGTTCGCCGCTAAACGCTTAAATCATTTTGCCAAGTTTTAATCCGATTCCGGTCAAGCCGGAATGACTAGAAAAAGTACAAAGAGAGAAACCTTCCGAGAATAGATCACAAATGCTCTCCAATATACTGAGAGGATGTGAGTTTCTCCCTCTATACAAAGAAGAAAAGAAGAGCCAATCCCGCAATGATGCAGTAAGGCGCAAACCAAATCCAGTGTCGACGAACGAGTCTCATCATCCATCGCATGGCAAAGATTGCGGCAATGAGTGAAGCGATACATCCCACGAACTGAAAAGGAGTAATCGCAAAGCCCTCTTGTCCTACTGAAAAAATGAGTGCTGCAAGAATCGTTGGTACCGCCAAAAGGAATGAAATTTTTGCGACGTGCTTCCTGTTCACCCCAAGGAATATCAAAATTGAAATGGTAATCCCTGCTCGGGAAATTCCTGGCAGAACGGCAATCCCTTGAAACAGTCCGAGAGCAATCGCAATCCACCAAGTGAAATGTCGTTCTTGTTTGGAACGAAAAACTTCCGATCCCATAATAATAAATCCTGTGAGAATAAGAGTTATTGCTACCGACTCGGTTGTACGAAAAAATTCAAATTGTGATTCGAGTAATAAGGCCACCGGCACCGTTGCGAGCGAAGCAACGAAAAGCTTCCATCCAAAGATTCCTTGCTCTTTATCGCCCTCGCAAATGTGGCACGTCTTCCCTACTCCGAGAAGAATACTCCCGATGTCTTTCCTGAAGACGATCAAAACCGCCAGCAAGCTCGCTACATGGAGACTTATTTCAAAGTGGAGATCGGGAACAAGTCCCAAAAACTCCTCCGCAAGGAAAATATGTCCGCTAGAAGAAATGGGAAGAAACTCTGTTATTCCCTGAATCACTCCGAGAAAGATTGCATTGAGAAAATCCATCTTTGTAATAATTAATGATTAATGAAGAATGATCAATAAAAATACCACCCTTGTCATCCCGACCCCCCGATTTCTCGAGGGCAGGCTCTGCGGAGGGATCCCTTTTTTTATTTACCTGAAACAAGGGATTTCTCTGTTTCGCTTCGCTCCAATCGAAATGACAAAACCTTTTTTAATATAAAATAACATTCTCATTTCCCCTCAAGTCTTTTTTGAACAAAATAGTTGACCTCACTACATCTTGTATTCTAAACTACGCCTCCACACAACATATTGTGTGGAAACATAAAACGTCTCTTCCTTTGTGAAGCGGCGATTCTTTAACCCCCAAGTGATTGAACAATAAATGTGTTCAAGACTTATTACACTCTCTCATGGAAAAACAAATATACAAACGTACCGGACAACTCGTGGATTTCGATCCCGATTGCATCAAAATTGCTATTGCAAAAGCAGTGGAAGCAACACCCGATCACGGGCTCTCGCTCCCCTCTTTCGCAGAGATCGTAAGTAAAGAAGTAAATACGGAGATTGAATTGCGATTCTTCGAGCAGGAAAAAACACCGTGCGTCGAAGATGTGCAGGATATCGTGGAAGAATCATTGGTGCATTCTGGGAACTTTATCGTGGCCCGCACCTACATCCTCTACCGATCACAGCACGCTCAGAAGCGAGCCGAACAGCGGATTAAGGAGTTAGAGAAACTGGACAAGGATTTACTCACGGTAACGAAGGCAAATGGAAAGAAAGAAAAGTTTGATAAAAAGAAACTCGAAAGAACATGGAACATTGCGGCAAAAGGATTTGAGAAATCATGTCCGTTCAAAGACGTCTTTGGTGTCTTTAAGATTACGCTCATCGATGGAATCGAAACTTCACAGGTGTTGAAGAACTTGCGGAAATCAACCCTCGATATGATTACCGTGCACAACATTGATTGGCAGAACGTGGCGGGTCGTCTCTACGCAATGGAGTTTTATAAAGAAGCGACGCAGAACCGGAAAATGAAGTACGAAGATATTTACAGTGCAAAATCGTGGAAAGCGCACTTCGATGATTATGCGAAGAAAGGACTCTATTCGACGAAATTTGGCGAATCATACAGCGATGCCGATATCTTAAAAGCCGGTTCGTGGATCGATAAGGACCGCGATTTTACCTACATCTATTCAACACATCTCGCCTTCGCGAAGCGGTATTTATTAAACCCGAACAAAGTGGTTCATGAGCTTCCCCAAGAAATGTACTTGGCAGTAGCCCTCTTTCTTGCGATACCAGAGGATGATAAGAATCGAATGCAGGTAGCAAAAGAAATTTATGAAGTCACATCAAAACAACAATTGAGTCTCCCAACGCCTACGTTGCTCAACGCACGGACAAACTTCCATCAACTCTCCAGTTGCTTCAAATTGAACGTTGACGATGATCTGCGGTCGATTTATCACAACATTGAGAACATGGCGCAAATCTCCAAATTTGGAGGGGGTGTCGGTGTCTATCTGGGACACGTCCGTTCTAGGGGTGCTGAAATACGAGGGGTGAAGAATTCCTCTGGTGGAGTGATCCCGTGGACACGAGTGATCAATGATACCGCCTGTGCGGTGAATCAACTCGGGGCACGACTCGGAGCGATTTCTCCAACATTGGATATTTGGCATCGAGACATTCATGACTTTTTGAACCTTCAAACCGAAAGTGGAGATATCCGTTCCAAAGCGTTCGATGTGTTCCCGGCAGTCTCTGTCCCCGATATCTTCATGAAGCGTGTGGAGGCGGAAGGAACGTGGACACTCTTTGATCCACATGAAGTGCGAAAAGTAACAGGACAACGTATGGAGGACTTGTTTGATACAGACTTTGAGAAGTTCTATCTGGAATGCGAGAAGAACGACAAACTCGGCATGAAGGAGGTCATTCAAGCGAAAGACTTGATGAAGGAGCTCTTGAAAACGGCCGTGGAAACGGGTATGCCGTACGTGTTCTATCGAGACACGGTGAATCGATTGAATCCGAATAAGCATGCAGGGAATATTTACTCAACACAACTCTGTACTGAAATTTGTCAGAATACGTCCGAAGCAAAGTTCAAAGAAGAAACGTTTGAGGACGGAACGGTGAATATCAAATACACCCCTGGTGAAACCGTCGTGTGTAATCTGGCGTCTATTAATATGGCAAAGGTCCATACCGATGAAGATATTAAGAAAGTCTTCCCCATTGCGATGCGAGTGCTCGACAACGTCATCACGTTGAACTTCTACCCCATCAAAGAATCTGAACTCACATCCAAGAAGTACCGATCAGTGGGCTTGGGATTCATGGGACTCGCGGAATACTTAGCGTGTAATGGATTCTCCTATGATAGTGCTGAAGCGAGAGAAGACGTGGATAAACTCTTTGAAAAATATGCCTACGCGACCTTAGACAACTCGTCAATGATGGCTGAGGAACGGGGAGCATATGAACTCTTCAAAGGAAGTGAATGGGAAAAAGGAGTGATCTTTGGACGTGATGAAGCGTGGTATAAAACAAACTCAAAAACTGATCTCGATTGGAGTGATCTTATTGCGCGGATTAAAACGAAAGGAGTGCGATTTGCCTACCACCTCTCCCCTGCTCCCAATACTTCAACGTCTGGAGTGGTAGGAACGACGGCGGGTCTCTTGCCTGTTTACAAGAAGTTCTTTGTCGAAACGAATGTGATTGCGCCAACCGTAACCGTGGCGCCAAATCTGAATCAAGAGAACTTCTGGCTCTATAAAGAATATCCAACCCTCGACATGAACGATGTCATCGACATGGTGTCTGTCATTTACAAATGGGTTGATCAATCGATCTCCTTTGAGTGGATGATGAACCCTGAACGCACCTCTCCCGCGGATCTGTACGGTTGGTACATGAAAGCGTGGAAGCAAGGTGTCAAAACCGTTTACTACCTTCGCTCCATGTCGGGCGACGCGCAGGCAGCGTGTGATAGTTGTAGCGGATAAACAAAAAATATTCCTCCCCTTGCAGGGGAGGTTGGGAGGGGTACTCTTCTCAAAACCTTTAACTCTTAAACTATTTATTACAATGAAAAAAAACAAAATCTTTAATCACGACGGCGATGATTCAATCGAAAATCGAACAATCATCAAAGGAAACCCTACGGGACTTTTCAACCTCAATGCCGTGAAATACAACTGGGCAAAAAAAATGTATCAGGTCATGATCGGAAACTTCTGGGTACCGGAGAAAATCAGCGGGCTCAATGACGACGCTATTATGTACAAGAATTTGAAGGACGAAGAGAAGACTGCGTATCGAGGGATGCTTTCCTTCCTCACATTCCTTGATAGTTTGCAGACGGTAAACCTCCCAAACTTCTCCGACTACATCACCTCCCCTGAGGTGAATCTAATTCTCTCAATTCAATCGTTTCAAGAAGCGATCCACTCACAGTCTTATACCACGATCCTCGAAACAGTGGTCGATGCAAAAGAACGGGAATCGATTTATTATTTCTGGAGAGACGACAAGACTTTACTTGAACGAAACAAATACATTGGAGAGATTTACCAGAAATTCATCGACGAACCGAATGACGAAAATTTCTTTCGTGCGCTGATTGGAAACTTCTTGCTTGAAGGACTTTATTTCTACAACGGGTTCGCCTTCTTCGACACACTCGTCTACAACAGTAAGATGATCGCCACTGGACGAATGATTAACTATATCCGGCGAGATGAGCTCACGCACGTGGTTCTCTTTGCCAACATCATTAAAGAACTGAAAAAAGAATTCCCTGAGATGGTCGATGAAGAGGTTATCCGAGAAATGTTCACTGAGGCCGTAGATCAGGAAATTGCATGGACACATCACATCATTGGAAATGGGATTCCAGGGATTTCCAGAGCTTCTACCGAGGCGTATACCAAGTATCTTGCGAATGATCGATTGGCAATCTTAAAAATGGATCCACTCTATCCTGAAGTCACGACCAATCCATACAAGCACCTTGAAGCCATGGCGGACAACAATGCTGAGAAGACAAACTTCTTCGAATCAACCGTGACCAACTACACACAGTCAACGTCGTTGAAGGGGACGTGGGATTTCTAGATATTCTAATAAGATACGTATCCTTTGGGGATACGTATCTCTAAAATTACAAATCAAACTCAATCCCCCCATCGTCGTCGAGTTCCTTCTCGACCTCAATTTCCATCTCATCAGGATGAAAGATCTTCTTAATCATGGAATCCTTTCCTTTCTTTTGTTTCGGTTCGACGTTTAACGACGCTCCACTTGCTGGACGTTTAGAAACTCTCTCATCACGCTCTGGCTGTCCCTTATCTCGAACATGCGTTTGTACGAGCCCTGAGATGAGTTCTTTGAGTGAAGATTCTTCGGTGAAGTTCTTCGCATCGACTTGCTGTTCTCGATAGTTCTCAATAGTTCGTGCAACCTTCTGTGGTGCATGCATACGGTGCGCTTCATAAAGCACTCCTCCATTGTATTTCATAAAGAAAAGGTCTCCGTAATTTCCCAAAAAAGACCGAACTCCAATCCTCACCACCTGAATCTCGTCCAAGTTCCAATAATCAACTCGTGATGATTTCTTATTAAAAATTCCTGTCCATTCTACAAACAACAAATTATCAGTCGTCATTAAAATCGCATTGAAATACCACATGAAGAATACGCAGATTGATTTATACAAAGCAAAGAGAAGAAAAATCAGTTCAACAAATTCCCACAATGCATAAAACCGAAAGATGTACCAAATCGCACCCGCAACACCTCCCCAGAGGAGGAAATAAAACATCATCTTCGCGAACGTTGAAGAAAACTCTTTTCGGAATACCGCCTCTACTGCCTCGCTGTCTTCAAGGAGTGAGCCAAATCCCAGTCGCTTTGCGTTAAAAAGTTTGTAATTCGCCATCTGGAAAAGATTGTAGCAGAAAACTTTTTGTTTTACACTCTGCACGAAATTTTATCACATGATCAAAGACAAAGACCAGAGCTGGACCAGTTTTATTATCGAAGCGCTTATTCTTATTGGAATCGTTCTCTTTATTCGATTTTATATTTTCCAATTCTTCCGTGTATCAGGGCCTTCTATGTGCCCGACGCTTAATATTCTGCAGGAAGAATGCCAGTACGGCAAAGGTGAATTTATTTTTGTAAATGAAATTTCCTACAACTTTTTTAGGAAACCAGCGCGTGGTGAAGTCGTTGTTTTTCATCCTCCACATAAAAAGATTTTTTACATTAAAAGAATCCTCGGTGTTCCTGGCGACACGATTGAAATCAAAAATGGAAAAACCTATCTAAACAATGAGTTTGTAGAAGATTATCAACTCGATGAAAGCTATCTTTCTCCTCGGAACGATGGACGCACCCGAACATTCGGACGAGAATCCTTTACCGTTCCCCAAGGGCATTACCTCCTCTTCGGAGATAATCGAGCCGAGAGCTTAGATGCCAGGCAATGCTTCTGGTCAGGGGGCTGCGACGGGACACACACTCCTTTTATTCCAAAGAAAAACATCACCGGAAAAGCTGAATTTGTTATTTGGCCTTTTTGGAAAAGTCGATGGATTGAGAATGAGCTCGCTCCCCTCCTTGAATTAGAAACAATAGTAGAATAAATATCCTTGACGCAGAAGGCGAGAAACTTAGAATCTGTGTGTTCTTTTCGATGCTCAGAATTTTGAAACAAAATATTCTTAAATGCGTATTACTTTTTGATCATCATTATTTTTATTTCTAAACAAAAACAAACACCATGAAAAAATTGTTTTTCCTCGGTCTCGTTGCGAGTTTCTTTTTTGGTACCCATTCAGTGCAAGCCAGTGCTATTGATAACGTAAGCGCACTCTATACTACTGATAGCAAGATTTTTCTTCAGTGGGATCATCTTGATGATTCTCTTCTTTTTGATACAGAAGGATATGCTCTCCAATATAGTGAGTATGAAAATAAAGTAAGGAATGTCGATCCGGGAACACTTTTTTTAAGTAAAAAACTTAACTACATCACTCTTCGTCCTGGTGCAACATTCGCCGAAAATACGTGGTACTACTTCAGAGTGTATACGTATGTAATTGATGGTCGATCACGAGTTCTGACAAATGGTTCTAAAATTTTGAAATGGAAATACCTCTCTAATGGGGAGACTGAAAGTGAAATAATTGAAGCGAATGATCCTGTTGTTTCTGACATTTCTGCCGATATTGGTATTGAATTTGGAAAACTCCGTGTTACTCGTTACGACACATACGCAACATTCTCATGGTCTCGACCAAACTTAGCAAAAAGTGATGCAACAGGTGTTGTTGTTGTATTAAACGAATCAGGAAGCGCTAATACATTAGTAGAACTTGAAGCGGGACTCGATATCACAAGTGGTAAAGTGACTGGCCTGACTCCTGAAACAACATACGAAGTAAAAGGATATTTCTATAAATATGTCGGCGGTGAAGATCAAAAATTTGGGGTGGGAACAACTGAAATATTTACTACACAAAAAGCATATTCTGCTGCTGAGAAAGACCGAATTGATAGACTTCGAGAACGAGGATTAATTCATGACAATGCCCTCACAACAGTAAGTGTTCCCGGATCCGAGGAAGTAATAATTCCTGATACTTCTGTTGAAAATATCGCTCCTGTAGCTCCTGCTCCTGTAGTGATTCCTGTCGCTGTACCTTCCACGATATCCACCTCTAGCACTTATACTCAGACACAAATTGAAAAAAAAATTGAGAACCTAGAACGAGAACTCCAAACATGGCGACTAAAATTAAAACAATTGGGAACGAACTCAAATTCTAGCTTTAATAGCACAACTCCTACTCAACCTCTTTATCCTGATTATGGAAGTTCTTCAACAACTCGAACAACGGCAATCAAAAAGCCAAGAGAGACGCTTCGTGAACGAATGTGTCGTGTTTTAAAACTAAATTGTAAGTAACATACCTTCTGTGTTACACTCCTTTTTGAATAAAAATAAAATGAAAAAACTTTTTCTTCTCGGCCTCGCCTTCCTTATTACACCAGCTTTCGCGGCAGATTTTACGCCCGATTCATCAATGTGTATTCAGGTCATGCAAAGTGCTGTTAGTCCACAAGGCGTATGTAAAACTTTTTCTACTCCCTGTGATGTTCCAGAAACTTGGAAAGTTCTTTCTTCGTGTGATTTAGTAAAACCAAAAGATAAAAATACTCGATTTCAAGACGTAGTAAATCGACGAAAGATGGCACGAACGAAACGGATTCAGGAGATGGCAAAAGAACAAGCTGCAAATCCTGTTAAACGCCGTATTACGAGTCAGCCACGATTCGTAGGACGAGCACTGTATACGAAACGACGTGGAGCTGAAAACATGCGACTCTGTAAAACGAAAGGAGGATCTTATTTTGATAATAGATCAACAACAGCATTGCCAGATATGGATGATGGGAAAGCGTACAATCGATTCCGAGAACAAAACGAGAAAACAATGCCAGGACTCAGTCAGGAAGGAGAAATGACGAAAGTGCAGAAATTCCAACAAAATATTCTTGATGGAGGAGATCGTCGCCCAGGATGGGAAACATCTACACGGATGAAACGAACGGGATATCTCACGATGGAAAGTTACTACTCTCAGAGAGCTATGAAACGAAAAGCTGGACCAGCACGACACTGGCGCGAATTGCACCCAAATAAACGACCGAAATTTCGACAAAAAGTTCGAAGTGGTCGTTCTGGATGGCGAGGTCCAAGAATGGAAGGAGATTTAGGAGGAAGTTTACGAGATTAATTTTATTGAAATTTAAATTAAGGTCCGGACCCTGTTGGGGTCCGGACCTTTTTCTTTTATTGCTGGTGCACGAGGAGGGACATTCTCCTGACGTACCGCTCTATGCGGGACTACTCGAGCACTCAAATCATCGTCCCCCGCCTTGCGGGATCCTCAGTTTTCGTAACGAACCCACTGGGTTCTCGTCCTACTGTATTATAAAAATCCAGTACGCTCCGTTGGAGCATTCTGCATTTTTATGGTGCACGAGGAGGGACATTCTCCTGACGTACCGCTCTATGCGGGACTACTCGAGCACTCAAATCATCGTCCCCCGCCTTGCGGGATCCTCAGTTTTCGTAACGAACCCACTGGGTTCTCGTCCTACTGTATTATAAAAATCCAGTACGCTCCGTTGGAGCATTCTGCATTTTTATGGTGCACGAGGAGGGACTCGAACCCTCACGCCTTGCGGCACTAGTTCCTAAGACTAGCGTGTATACCATTTCACCACTCGTGCGATTAGGGAAAAAGCTCCGAGATTGTAAGGAACTTTTCTAACTTTTCAACTTTTTACAGTGCCAACTCTTTAATGTTTCTTTTTATATTCTTCCAATCGTATTCAAACTGAGCATTTTCAGAAGCCCGAATAATTGCAGAAATAAATCCCCAGAAACTGTTCGGTTCAAAGGTGAACGCATTCCCCTGTTCTGTTTGTGCATTGAAGTTTTGCAATCCTGATCCTTCTGGAACAATGGATACAATTTCATTCTTTGCCATTTCTTTTACTGTTTTCCAGTCTGGAACACTGGTGAAAACGACGACATCAACTTCTTTCAATAAATGAGTCTTGTTCCGAGGAACAGATTCGAGAATATGAAACTGTTCTGGATATTTCTCTGACAATTCAAAACATTTCTTTTGTGCTGCACTATCTCCTTCTGCAAGCACTGATACCTCAAATCCTAACTCACACATCGCTTCAAATCCTTGAAGAAGAAAATCCGCATGATTTTTCTCTGTCATTGGAGCAATGATACCCATATGCAATTTTGTGTGACCGGGTTTAGTAGAAGTCATGGACTGGTCTTGCGAAGAAACTATTGAAGTCATTTGAGGATTTAACAAATCCGACTATGATAGCAGAAATAAAGCCTTACGTCGAGCGGAACCCCTTGTCAAAGCATGAAAACTATTATTTTAATCGATGGAAACTCTCTCATGCACAGGTCCTACCACGGGATCAATAAGGGCTTTATTCCCATATGGAAGGGCGTAAAGGTTGGTATGGTGTATGGATTCGCTTCTATGCTTCTCCATATTATTCATCACTTTAGACCTGATGGATTGATTGTTTCCTTTGATACAAAGGAGAAAACGTTTCGGCACGAAGCCGATGAGAACTACAAAGCACAGCGTGAAAAAGCGCCTGATGATTTCTATATTCAGATACCTTATATATATGAGCTTTTGGAAAGCTTTGAAATTCCGGTGCTCAAGATGCCCGGATACGAATCAGACGATATTATTGGAACACTGGCTCACAGTGCAAATAGCGAAGTGCACGATGTGAAGATTCTCAGTGGAGATCTCGACTTCTTACAGTTGATATCAGACAACGTGTCCTTGGTGCGATTTAACGGTCCTATCGAACAACAAATCCCCTACGGTCCCAAGGAAGCCTTAGCTCGCTACGGTATCACACCAGATCAAATGATTGATTACAAAGCGATTATCGGAGACAGCTCTGATAATTTCAAAGGAATCCTTGGAGTCGGTCCCAAGACCGCGATGAAGCTCCTTCAGGAGTTTGGGACGCTGGAGAAGATCTATGAGCACTTGGATGAACTCGCACCGAAGGTGAAGGAGAAATTTGAGACACAAAAAGACCAAGCTATACACTGCAAGATGCTCGCTACTATTAAGACTGATGTCCCTGTAGAATTTGATCTCGATCGGAAGTTCGAACTCTGTCCTGACAAAAGCATTGCCTTCTTGGAGAAGATGGAATTCCATTCTCTCGTAAATCGGTTCCATAGATTGAACACAAATATTGATCAACCCCGAAAAGTTGAACAAAAAAAGAAACCAACAAAAGGTGAAGATGATGAGCAGCTCGCTCTCTTCTAATCATTTTTTACCATTTTTTTCTCGACATATCCCCTCTTCCATTTTCTTCTATATATTTTTAAGCTTGGGAAGCCCATAAGAGTGAACACATTTCTTGTTTTTTCGACTTTTTTTATTTTTGTTCGCACGAACGATAACCCTCTTCATACCGCAGAAGGAATGTTCACAAAAACAGTTCATAAGCGGGTTAAGTGAAAAAAACATTTGCACAAGAACATGGTATTTGATACGGTGAAACGCGAGATTAGCTCTTCGCTTTCCTTACAAAAATCAAACAAAATGGCACAACAAAAGACATTCGTAGCGCTCGACATTGGATCTTCTAAAATCAGATCTGTTGTGGGTGTTGTCGAAGATAAAAAGAAATTAATTAACATTTTAGGAGTCGGTATTTCTCCTTCAAATGGAATCCGAAAAGGAATGGTAACGAGTATCGATGAAGCCGTCAGTAATATTACAGCAGCACTTGAAGATGCAGAACGAATGAGCGGTGAACCAATTCATCGTGTCTTTGTTGGATTTTCTGGACCACACATTGAAACATACGATTCAAAAGGTGTGATTGCGATCAGCGGAGCGAACTCTGAAATTACAGAAGAAGATGTCGATCGAGTACTTGATGCAGCACGAGCTGTTTCATTGCCATCTAATCGAGACATCTTGAGAATTATCCCAAAAAGCTTTTCAATCGATTCACAACACGGAA